>Ga0070729_10003921_pt1 | contig 16674 bp, 12 predicted proteins | sample tdDd472_FD_66725 | JGI IMG/M metagenome (GOLD analysis project Ga0070729, IMG submission 66725) | Marine sediment microbial communities from the Atlantic coast under amendment with organic carbon and nitrate - tdDd47.2 | ecosystem: Environmental > Aquatic > Marine > Coastal > Sediment | place... | reverse complement strand
AACAGGGTACGTATGGTTGGTCCTCCCAGGAGCTTTGCAGGAGAGATGAATGCTGGCGACATCCATTTCTCGGAAGAGAATGGTGTGGGCCATATCTTTTCAAGTGAAGGGGCTCATCGGAAGACAATCGACCTTGACACCGGGACAGTACTTTATGAATTCGGGTACGATGATGAGGGTAATCTCACCTCCATCTTTGACAGGTTTGGGAGAGAGACAACTATTGAAATAAGCGGTGATACTCCGTCCGCAATCGTCTCACCAGGGGGATTCAGGGTTAATCTTTCCATCGACAGTGACCGCCTTGACCAGGTTATCTATGAGGATGAAAGTTACTACAAGTTCGAATATACGAGTGACGGCTTGATGGATGTAGAGCACGAGCCCAATCTTAACAGGTTTTGGCATGCATTTGATGATAACGGGCGTTTGACCGATGTGTACGATGAGGCGGGCGGTCACTGGAATTATACAAAAACGGAGCCTTCCCTCAGTGAAACATTAACCACCACAACGACAGGGGAGGGAAATGTAACCTCTTACCTTGATAGAACTAATGCCTATGGAAGCTACAAGTCCATTATCACCGGACCATCCCGAGATGAAACGGTATATAACAGGTCTGCTGACAGCCTTCGGGTAACCAAATCGCTCCCCTGTGGCCTGGGACTCGTTTTCGACTACGGCCTCGACGATGAATACAAGTATCGTTACGTGAGGAATATTACAGAAACAACCCCATCCGGCCTTGTAAGGGTTACCTCGAAGGAAAGGGCCTACGAAGATACAGATGATGACAACAAGCCTGATCTGATAACGGATACGGTAACAGTGAACGACATGCCGTCAACGATCGAACATAACGTTCCTGCACATCAATATACCGTAAAATCACCTGAGAATAGGGCTGTCATTTATTCATACGAGGCTGGGACTCTCCTTACGACAGGGATCGCCCTTCCTGGCTTGAATGAGGTTACTTATGAATATTTCCCTGAAGAAAGTATTCATAGAGGAAAATTGAAACTCGTAAGGTCCGGCACAAGAGAAACAAAGTATACGTATTATGATAACGGCCTGTTGAAAGCCATTGAGGACCCAGAACAAAAATTAACAGAATTTGAAGCGTACGACCAAGTTGGCCGTGTCACGAGAGTAAGGAGGCCTGATACCACCTCGGTGAAGTTCGATTATGACAGCAATGGTAACATGACGGTCCTTACCAACCCGTCGGAAAAGAGTCATGGGTTCGGGTACAACAAGGTCAACCTTCGCGGCAATTACACAACACCCTTAATCCGAGGATATTCTTATAAGTACGATAAGGATCGGAGGATAAAGAGTAAAACTTTTCCATCCCTTCGGGAGATTTATTACGATTACAAAGATCCGGACACTGGTGATAACTCGAAGCTGATGCGTATACTTACTCCCGAAGGGAATATCGGGTTTACATACCGTTGCGGCTCGCAAGTAGGCACAATCTCCAAAGGGACCGAACTGATTACCTATGACTACGATGGAAAGCTTCTTAAATCCGAAGTTTATGAGGGGCTTCTCAATGAGTCCATTTTATACAGATATGACAGCGATGGGGATTTCGACCTCGATGGACTTACATATGCCGGTGTCACTGAAGAGCTCGAGTATGACAGTGACAGGCTTCTCACCGGGTCAGGAGACTTCACTATCAACCGTAGGGTCGATAACGGCCTTCCTGATGTGGTTGCCGGAGGCACGCTGACCCTTGATCGTACCTTCAACGGATATGGCGAAACCGAAAGCGAAACCTTTACGGTGAACGGAAGAGGAATCGCCACCTGGGGCGTGGTCAACCGCGACAATAATGGAAGGATCACAGAGAAAACAGAAACGGTAAACAGTGAGATAAATACATATGTATATGGGTACGACGACAACGGGCGGCTCGAGATAGTGACAAAGAACGGAGTCCTTACTGAGGAGTACAACTACAACGATGATCCCCCTTATGGTACATGCACAAAGGTGACAAATACTCTCCAAGGGATTTCAAATGCCTCCCTTCGCTACGACGATGAGGATCGAATGTATCAGTTCGGTGATACATTCTATAACTATGATGAGGATGGCTTTCTGGCGTCAAGGGTTAATGGCAATGATGAGACCCTTTATGATTACTCTTCCCGGGGTGAGCTTTTAGGTGTATCACTTTCTGAAGGCATCAGGATCGATTACCTGCATGATCCTTTAGGTCGAAGAATTGCAAAAAAAGTCAACGGAACCATCGTGGAAAAATACCTCTGGCAGGGGATCACCCGTCTTCTTGGAGTGTATGACGGGGCGGACAATCTCCTTATGAGGTTCGAATACGCTGACAGCCGAATGCCGGTTGCGATGACAAAGGGCGGGCTCAGATATTACCTCGTCTACGACCAGGTCGGTTCTCTTCGGGCGGTTTCCGATGCCAATGGAAATGTCGTAAAAAGTATTGAGTATGATTCGTTTGGTAAAATTTACCATGATTCTGATGAGACGTTCAGAGTTCCGTTTGGATTTGCAGGGGGGCTTCACGACCAAGATACAGGACTTGTCAGGTTTGGGTACAGAGATTACGACCCTGAAATCAGAAGGTGGACGGCAAAAGATCCGATTCTGTTTGCTGGTGGCGATACGGATCTTTATGGGTATGTGCTCAATGATCCTATTAACTTTGTTGATCCGTTGGGATTGTTTAATCAAAAAGCTTTTGTTAGAGGTTTAGCCCTTACTGGATCTGGTTTAGTTGGAGTAATTGCTGGAGCAGGGATGTCAAGTTCCGGGGTAGGAGCTATTTTGGGTGTGCCAACGCTTTTTGCAGGTATTGGTACATTCTCAGGTGGGATTATACAAACTATAGTGGCAGCAATTGAAGAGCCTTGCGAAGACCATAGTATACCACCTGGATCATTAACTGGTGCAGTAACTTTGGCAGCAACAGGTGATATGAATAGGGCCTACATAAATGATGCATTAGTTGACACTGGACTCGGAGCATTAAGTTTAACGGCTAGTCTTATGGTCAGTGATTCAGTTGTTGTGAATATGACTAGGGCTCAAGCTGTAAATTATGTCACTAAAGCTTCATTAGGAACAGCTACAGGGGCGATTTCTCCAGCAGTTAATATAAATGCAGCGAATCAATAATATTGTGAATATTTATGGATAAGTTATCATACTCAAAAAGTTTTCTTGAAGTAAAATGGATTAAAAATCAGGTTGAGGGTCATATACTGTTCGGGTTGTATATTAACCATCATAAAAGAATATGGATGTCAATTTTATATCTTCTGTATTTTTGTGTTCTTAGTATGGCCAATTATTCGAGCATAGAACAAAATGGCATAATCTATTTAATGGAACTTTTAAAGTTTCATTTGCTATCACTATTTTTAATCATATATTTTGCCTTTTTTTCAAACTTTAGTCAGTCTGTAATTTTTTGGCTTTCAACAAAAATTACATTGGCATTCATGTCCATGATTCTTTGTTTACTTGGATTTATTAATAATTTGAGAGGGTATACTAATTGGTATTTTTTTATTGTTTTAGGAGTAGTTTGGCTTCCATCCTTTGAATTTCATTCTGTAGTTCAGAAATATCAAAAAATGTTGGATATAATTCGGTTAATAATATCAGGATTTATCGTTTTTTCAGTGTTGTAAGTCAAAAGATGGGAATCGAGATATGGTCGCGATTCTGGGAAGGGAACAGGGGGCAGCCTCTTTATGCTATCATGGGAAATCACTTTCACCTGCTGGTGGAGGTGAGTCCTGGGGCCATGCTGAAGGATGAGGAAGTGCGTCGGCGCTTTCAGCTTCTTTATGGCAAGGAGGTCGAGTTTCCGGAGTGACGGCTGAGTGATTACCGGGAGAGGTTCTCCAGTCTGTCTGCATATGTCAAAGACATTAAGCACAGCTTTGCGTATTTTTGAAACAAGCGAAACAAGCGAAAGAAGCGAAAAGGGACCCTTTGGGGGGAGCGGTTCAAAAGTGTGATCGTCCAACAGGGGAATACCCTGATCAATTGCCTCGCGTATATAGACCTTAACGCTGTACGTGCCGGGGTCGTGAAGCGGCCGGAAGATTATCGCTGGTGCTCCATTGGGTACCATGTCCAGACGGGAAACAAAGACGGTTTTCTCTCTTCGGGATTGGGGGTGTCTGACGCGACCACGCAACTCCGAAAATACCGTGAATTTCTCTATCACGTGGGGGCAATCGAGAAGAAGGGTAGGGCGAAAATCTCCAAGAACGTGCTCGACGCAGAGACCGCCGAAGGATTCGAATTGACCCGAGTGAGAAGGTTCAGGTACAGAACCCGATACTTTACGGCTTCAGGGATCATTGACTCCCGGGCTTTTGTCGAAACAACCTATGAACCCTTCAAAGAGCGCTTTCAAATGACAAGAGAGAAGATCCCTAAAGCTATTAAGGGTATCGACGGGATGTACTCTTTGAAACGACTGAGGGACGCCTGAAAGTCCGAGGTGAAAATAAGAAGTTTAGGTTCAAACCAGAGAATTTGTTGGTGAAGTGTGTCGATTGTCTCTATTTCTATTCGAGTTTGTTTTAAATTTTCCTTCTTTTTTCTCAGTATTTATAAATCCCAGCACTATTTATGTCAGAATACTCATCTCATATGAGAGAGTATGCTGTTTTGAGATTCGGATGAATGGTGCATTTGCATAGAGAGCCTGTACCCATTTTTGCTATGCCATCATCCTCGACCTCTACCGGGCCCCCACGCCCGCACCGACAAAAAGACCGATCCTTTTTACGGCAGCTTCGCCATTGAATGGGCCCATGCCTCCCTTAAGCCCGGCGGCACCTTTGCTGTCTGGGGAGAAATGACGAGGGCTTTGCAAGGCGGATGACGCAGGGGGGCTTTGCCAAGACCTGTGAGCGGCCTGGCAAGGGAGGGTATCGTCATGCGGTTTTTCAGGGCGACAACTATCCTGACACAGGGGGATAGGGAAGGCGAATGGCCAGAGGGCAAGGGGTAAGATTTCTCCACGTTTCGGTTAAGCGTTCAGCTCTTGTTGGCTGATAAGATCCACCGGCGGCAAGGGTCTTGCCACCGGTAGCAAGGGGCTTGCCGTCTTCGCGTGTTACTTCACGGCCACAATCGCTTCGATTTCGATGCGACCGCCCAAGGGGAGGGTGGCCACTTCAAAGGCGCTGCGCGCAGGGAAGGGCTGCCCGAAGAATTCGGCGTAGACGCCGTTGGCCTTGGCGAAATCGGCAATGTCGGCGAGGAAGACGGTGGTCTTGACGACATCGTTCATGGTGGCGCCAGCCTCGGTGACAATGGCCTCGAGGTTCTGGAGGGCTTGGCGGGTGCACTCTTCAATGGATCCTTCGCACATGGCCCCTGTGGTCGGGTTGATGGGAAGCTGCCCTGAGACAAAGAGAAGGTTTCCTGTTTTGATCGCCTGAGAGTAAGGACCGACAGCCGCCGGTGCGTTGGGGGTGCTGATCTGGGTTTTCATCTGTTTTATCCCTTTTTATTTGGTGACTATTCAGCTCCTGAAAAGCTGCCTCCGGCGGCAAGGTGTGCCACCTTGAAAGCATGTTGCGGATGCACTTTGCCCCTCGTTCCTCGGGGCAAATCACATCCGCCTTTAAAGCGGAATTCATTCAAGGACTCTTTTAAAGACCTGTTTGTTAAACCCTCGCTTTCAGACAGGCAAAATTTTAGCCCCCGGCAGGGCCGCCGGAGGCATATATGGGCTGAACAGTAACTTTTTATTTATATTAAGTGTGTTTGCCCTGCTTTAATGCAACCCTTGCAAGGTACCTTCAGACTGTGCCGGGGTATGGCACCATACCCCGGCATCGTCTGACAGAGAGTTTATTCGAAATCAGCCAGTTCATTTTCAAGCTTTTCAAGCAAGGCAGCGCTGCGCTTGCTCAGCTTTTTCTTGTAGTAGTCGCGTACAGGCAGGGCTGCTTTTTTGAAGGCCTCTTTCTGCTCGGCAGTCAGTTCTACAACTTCGGTGTGCTCGGCAAGAATTTTTGCCGCTTTTGCATTGGCTTCTTTCTGGAGATTGTATGCATAGTCATGCATTTCAACAACGGTATCGGTGAGGATCTTCTGCAGGTCTTTGGGCAGTCTCTTGAAGAAACGGTCATTCATGAACACGCCTTCAAGGTACATGATGTGGTTGGACATGATGAGGTACTTCTGCACTTCGTACCACTTCATGTCTACCAGTGCGCCCAGGGGGTTTTCCACACCATCAACCATGTTCAGCTGAAGAGCGCTGTACACGTCGGTGTAGGAAACCGGAGTGGGGTTGGCGTTGTATGCTTCGTAGTTTTTAATGATCAGGGGGGTGTCCATGGTGCGGAAGGGCAGGCCTTTAAAGTCATCGGGGCTCGTGATCTTTTTGTCGCTCAGCCAGTCACTTGCGCCCAGGGGCCACAGGTCCATAAGGCGCAGGCTCTTTTCAGCGTATGCACCGGCGAGGTCTTTCTTTACCACCTTGCTCTGTGCCAGGAATTCGTAGGTTTTTTCCACGCTGGAAGGCAGCAGGAAGTGCAGGGCAAACATCTGGCCTTCAGGCACAATAGTGGCCACGTTGCCGGGGCTGACAATCGCCATCTGGGTGGAACCGGTAAGCAGGTGTTCTACCAGGTCAACACCCACACCGAGCTGGCCAACCTGGAAAATCTCAAACTTGATTCGACCGTTACTTTTCTCTGTTACACGGCGTGCAAACTCTTTTGCGTAGAGGTCCGGGACGGTATCAGCGTACTCTTCGTGTGTGATTTTAAAGGTGTATGACTTGTCTCTTGCCGATGCAGAAAAGGCACAGGCAAATACGAGCAACAGGGCCAAACTAACAATACTAAACTTTTTCATCTCTCACTCCTAAGTAACGTTGTGTTTTATTTAAGTTGATGAATTACTTCATCAGTCCTCCCAGGAATAATGAGATTTCGGGGAACGCCGAAATCAGCAAGCAGGCAAACAGCAGGATGGCAATGTACGGTCCTTCGTTTCGAATAACCTCAAGGTACGGCTTGTCGAAGATGGCACAGCAGGTGAAAATACTCGTGCCAAAGGGCGGTGTCCCGGAGCCGATGGCCACCTGCAAGGTAATCAAAACACCCAGGTGCACCAGGTCGATGCCGGCACCATGGGCGATGGGGGCAAAAATGGGCGTAAGGATAAGGATAACAACGACGGCTTCTACAAACATGCACCCGATAAAGAAGACGAGGTTAACGGTGAGCAGGATAAGAAAGACAGACGCTGACTCCCCAAGCAAGCCCTGGGTAAGTATTTGCGGGATACGGTCGTAAGAGATGACCCAGGAGAAACTCTGACCCACGGCAACCAGAATGAACACAACCGTGGTAAGCACGCCGGTGGAAAGGGCAATTTGATACAGGTCTTTAATCTTCACCGATCTGTAAATGACCATCTCCACAAAAGCTGCATACAGCACACTCGCAGCAGCGGCTTCGGTAGGGCTGAAGATACCCGAGTAGATACCGCCCATAATGATGACGGGGAAACCGAAGGGGAGAATGCAACGTTTGGTTGCTGCTATGCGCTCTGCGGTGGACGCCTTTGCCAGACGTGGAATGTCGTTTTTCTTTGCGTAGAAGACATTGTACGCAACGAACAGGGCGATAATAACGATGGCCGGGCCGATACCTGCGATGAACAACTTGCCGATGGACGCGCCACTTGCAACACCGTATACGATCATCCCCAAGCTGGGCGGAATAAGATAAGCCAGGTTACTTGAGTTAATGATAAGCGCCAACGCTTCGCTGTCGCTGTATCCTCTGTCCAGAAGCTTTTTTCGAACAGGGGTACCGACGGCAACAACCGTTGCCTGCGTGGAGCCGGAAACCGCACCAAACAGTGCACAGGTGATGGACGTTGTGGAGGCAAGGCCGCCGCTGCGGTGGCCCACCAGGCTTTCGACAAAATCGAGCAGCCGCTCCGAGGTCTGCCCCTTACTCATGATATCGGCAGCTAAGATGAACATGGGAATGGCCATGAGCACCGGTGCCTGCACGCCCAGCATCATTTGTTGAACGACGATAAATGGCTCAACCATGGGGGTGTACATGTAGACATACACAAGTGTTGAGAGAAGCATGGTCATCATCATGGGGAATCCCATGAGCAGCAAGAGAAGCATTAACCCAAAAAGAACCAGCATGTTATTCTCCCCCTTCCGATTTTTCCGTACCAATGTAGAGGCCGGGCTCTTTGATGTTGATGATGATATTCATCAGGTATTGAATGGCCCCGAGGCCGAACCCTATGGGAATAACGGCTGCTCTGATCCAGTCCGGCATTTCCAGGGCAGAGGTCACTTTGCCCAGCATTTGGGTGTATTCAATGTAGTCAAGGGCGATGGCACTGACGTAAATGTACGTGAGCATCGTCACAAACGAGATGAATATCGTCAGCCCTTTTTGAACCTTGGGGGAGAGCGTGTCAAAGATAGCCGTCATTCTGATGTGGCGTCCCTTGCGGGCGGCATAGCCAATACCTGCGAAGGTCACAAGAATCAGCAGGGATCCCCCGATTTCGTCGGCTGAAGCCATACTTTTTGCAAACAGTTTGCGGGAGACGACATTGCTGATCAGGAGGCCGGCCATGAGAAACACGCCGCTGGCCAGTATCCACTCCGTAATCAGTGCAATGAGGTCGTCAATTTTCCAAAAAAGTTTCATGCAATCTCCTCCTAACCCGTGCCTTCGGGCATGTTACGCATGTCATCTTCTCTATAAAAAACAGGTTGTGCGGCAGCAAAAAGCCACAAGACTCTAACCTGCCAACAATTGTCCAAATCCTTCTATTCTGGGGTGTTTCCCCACAAGCGTCATGGCATGCCAGAACATGGCCTGGGTGCTTGTGACAATGGGAACCCCGATTTCCGCTTCAATCTCTTCAATGTGCTCAAGTACACGCAGGTTCGTGCAAGACATAAACAGTGCATCAGTCGGTGCCTGGGCCAGGATACGCTTGGCTCCTTCCAGCATGGAGTCAAAAGAGACCGTGGTAATGTCCGTGTCTTTCTCTATGCGCAAGGCCCCGATGGTCGGCACCTCAAGCCCTTCTGCAACCAACTGCTGATACAGCGGGTAGTTCACCTCTGTCGGGTACGGCGAAAAGATGGAGACCCGTTTGGCCTTTAAATGCCCGAAGGCGGCAAGTGCTCCGGCCCACGGGTTTGTTGCGGGAATTCCGGGGTTGTCAACGGTGAGCAACTCCCGAACTTTCTTATTACCGATAACAATGGAAGCCGAGGTACACCCGAAAGCCATGACATCCATGGGGAGCCCGGTTGCGATGAGGCTGGCGGACTGCGTGATTCCTTTCGAGATTTCCGCAAGCGCCTCTTTCGTCATGGCGCTTGAATAGTACACACGGTTGCTGAACACCATGGCGGACGATCCCACCAGCATATTCAAATCTCTTTCAATGGAATGATCCGTTGAAAGCTGCACAAGCCCGATATGCACTTTGTCCGGGCGGGGAGCCTTGGAATGTTCCAGAAAAAGTTCGCTTGCTTCATAGTTAGACTGGCTAAGCATGACACCACTCCTTTGAATCTCTGTTGGAAAACTCTTTTTATCGCTCTTCGTTTGAGTAGGTTATGCACATGGCTGCGTACATCATGGTTGCACGCAGCACCTGTTCTTTTTTCACGTATTCATCAGGTACGTGGCATGCCGCAAGCATACCCGGGCCGTAGCCGATAACTGGGATGCCGTGTTTGCCCATGATGGCCACACCGTTTGTGGAAAACGGCCATGTCGTCAGCGTAGGGGAACAGTTGAAAAGCTGTTCGTACGCCGCTACGGTGCTGCGGGTGACAACGTGGTCTTTTTCAAGCTTCCAGGCAGGGAAGGTACACTCTTTCTTCGGCACAAGTCCTGTGTAGGAAGGCTCTTCAAACGTATGGAATTCAACGCTTGCCCGGGCCGCAATAACGGAAGGCAGCTGCTGCACCTGTTCCAGTGCATACTGGGGAGACTCGCCCCACGTAAGCCGCCGGTCTATGGATATTTCGCAATAATCGGCGACAGAGGAACGTGACGGCGCGCTGGAAACCATTTCAGAGACAACGAGGGTTCCTTTTCCCAGGTCTTCGTCTTCGACCTCCAGGTTGTCGCTCAGTGCCTCCAGTTCGGAAACAATCTTTGCCATGGAGTAAATGGCGTTGTTCCCCATGTGTGGTGCGGAGGCATGGGCGCTTTTGCCCGTCACGGATATTTTAAGCTCCATGCGGCCTTTTTGAGCGAGAGAGATCTGGTCATCGCTGGGCTCCGCAATAATCACAAAGTCAGGAGCCAGTCCCTCTTGTTCGATCAGGTATTCCCACGCCAGCCCCTCGCAAGGTTCTTCCTGCACCGTGGCGCACACCATGTAGGTGAACCGGTCCGTCAGATGCAAATCCTGAACAACTTTTCCCGCATAGATCATGGCCGCAATGGCCGCTTTCATATCCGAGGCACCTCGACCGTAGAGGCTGTCGTCATCCTGCTCTCCGGAAAAGGGAGGGCGCGTCCATTGCGCGTGGTTGCCTGCACCGACGGTATCCATGTGCCCGTCGGCGGCAATCAGGGCCGGGCCGGTTCCCACGGAACCGCGTACGTTGCCCATCTTGTCCACGGTGACATCATGAAAGCCTATCTGATTCATCTTGTTCTCAACGAGGGCGGCAACACCTTGCTCGTTGCCGGAGCAGCTCTCGACTTGGATCAGTTCACAGGCAAAATCACAGATATCCTGGGCATAGTCTTGCGTGAGGGACACTATTTTCTCGAAAATATCAGACATCACGAATCCTATTTTATAATAACCATGTGTTCAGCGGCTCTGCGAGACAGCCATTCAGCACCGTCTTCGGTGATCACGATGTTCTCTTCGTGCACCATCTCCTTGCCTGGGGCATAGGCCATGCCCGGTTCAAGGGTAATGACCATGCCGGGTTCCAGGACCGTGTTGTCGGTGGCGGTGTTGGACGGCCATTCGGTGAGCTGGCTGCCGAGGCCGTGGCCGAGGCGGCCAACCCCGTTCCCCAGGGCGCCGCCTTCTTCCATAATGCTCCACATGGCGTTGTAGATGTCGGTGGTGGTGGCACCGGGGCGGGCCGCCTCGAAGCCAGCGGTGGTGGCGGCGTAGACGCAGTCATAGGCACGGCTGGTCTCCTCGCTGCAGTGGCCGAAGGCGAAGTTGCGATCGAAGTCGTTGAAGTAGCCGTCGTAAACGGCGCCTACGTCGATGATCAGCACGTCGCCCTCTTCGATGACGCGGGAGGTGGGGCCCATGATGATGCTGTCGTAGCCGTCGGGGCCGGATCCGGAGATGAGGTATTTGACGAACTCCGCCCCGTTTTCGAGCATATTGATCCGCATCTGGCGGCAGATCTCCTGCTCGGTCTGGCCGACCTTTGCGTGGCCCGGGAGGAGGTCGAATCCGTGGTTGGCGATTTCGCAGGCCCTGCGGATTTTGGCGATTTCCGCAGGGGATTTGATGGACCGCAGGTGGTGCATCTCATAGGCGATGTCCACAAACGTTTTACCATCCACCAGGGTGGTGAGCTTCAGGTAGTCGGCCGTGGGCATGCGCAGGTAAGACTCCAGCCCGAGGGTCGCGCCGATGCGGCCAAAGCGTGTGGGCAGCGAATTGACGACACCTGCCACCAGGGAGATGCCGTCGTCTTCAGGGTTGGGAGCGGACCAGGTTAGAACGTCGTCCAGCCAGGTGCTGCGCATGCCACTTTCACCGATGCCGGGGATGACGGCAATGGGTTTTCCCTCTAAGGGGATGACCAGAAACCACGGCCGGGTGGGGCTCTCCCAGAACTGAGTGTAAAAACCGGTGAAGTAGCGGACGTTGGCCTCGGTGGTGAGGAAGACGGCGTCCAGCTTTTTCTCTCGCATGATTTTCTGCATGCGGGAGGTCCGTGTTTCAAACTCTTCAACGGTGAATCCAGATTCCAGTATGCTCATCTTTTTTATCCTAAAATCACTCAGATGGATTAATTGTTTCGTCCGAACCACACCACGTCGCGGTAGGTCTCAGGCGAGGTATCTCCTTCGGTGTTGATGCAAAGGACCTTTGCGTCTTTATCAAGACCCAGTTTTTCGCGTGCTTCCCGGCCCTCTTCCTCTTGCATCACCCACTGCAGGAACCCTGTTGTGGCGGCACCGGATTCTCCGGAGATGACCTGGGGATCGCCTTTGATGGGGGCGCCCAGGATCCGCATGCCTTTTGCGGCGACGTCGTCGGAGCAGGATGCGTAGGCCAGGGGGTAGTCGCGCAGCATCTCCCAGCTGGTGATGTTGGGCTCGCCGCAGGCAAGGCCCGCCATGAGGGTGGCCAGGGAGCCGGTGACGGCGTGGGGCTTGCCGTCGTTTTCGCAGGCGGAGACATAAAAGCAGTTGGCCGCCTCGGGCTCGACAATGATGAAGGTGGGGGCGTCTTTTCCGAATACGGACATGAAGAAGCCCAGGATCGCCCCGGCAAAGCATCCCACTCCGGCCTGAAGCAGCACATGGGTCGGGCGGTTAACGCCCATGGCCTGCATCTGCTCCAGGGCTTCGAGGGCAAGGGTGGTGTATCCCTGCATGATGGATGTGGGGATCTCTTCGTAGCCTTCCCAGGAGGTGTCCTGGACGGTCAGCCAGCCGTTTTTCTGCGCTTCGTTCCAGGCCATGCGTACGCAGTCGTCGTAGTAGAGTTCGGAGATGGTGCACTCGGCGCCGTGGGCGCGAATGTTGTCCCGGCGAATGGGGTCGGACCCCTTGGGCATGTAGATGATCGCTTTCTGACCAAACTGCTCCGCGGCCCAGGCGAGCCCTCTCCCGTGGTTGCCGTCGGTGGTGGAGGCGAAGGTGATGTCGCCCACTGTCTCTCGGGCTTCTGCGGAGCGCAGCTCGTTGCAGCTGATCTCGTCGATTCCTTTGCCAAGTTTGTCGGCAAGGAGCTTGCCCACGGCATAGGAGCCGCCCAGGACCTTAAAGGCGTTTAAGCCAAAACGATAGGATTCGTCTTTGACCAGGATTTCCCCCAAACCAAGGTGATCGGCGAGGTGGTTCAGTCGCGCAAGGGGGGTGGGAGCATATGTGTCAAAGGTGCTGTGAAACCTGCGCACCTTTTCAGCGATCTCCCGGCTCAATATGGAGACATCGGCCCCCGTTTCAGGAGCTTTTCGTTTCTCGTTAAATTTAATATCGACTTTCGACAAGGTTTTCTCCTTTTTGGTAAGCTCATTGTGAACGGAAAGGAGGTATTGCAGAGAATATGCCAATATCAATCTTGATTATAAATTCCCCGTATTTTTAGCTGTTTAAGGGGGCAGTTCTGTCGGCTGAGAGGGGTGAGAATGATTCGCAATATGAGAAAGTTCTCATATTGCGAATTGGGCGGAGGGGGTGATGTCTATTTTTCAATCTTTCGGTAGAGGGTCGCCAGGCTGACCCCCAGGGCCTTTGCCGCTTGTTTTTTGCCCTGGGTGGAGTCTCCGTAGTAGGCAAGGGCGCGCAGGATCGCCTGCTGCTCCAAAGCGCGCAGGGGGATGATGGGGTGCTGCGGATCTGGATCGTGAGTCGGCAAGGAGCAAGAATTCTCATTTTGCAAAAAACCGGCGTGAAGGGTGGCTTCATTGATCTCCCCATTTCCCGACACCATATTGACCAGATATTCGATGGTGTTCTCGAGTTCCCGGATGTTTCCAGGCCATTCGTAATCCCTCATTTTCTGCATGATGCCATGGGGCAGGGCAAAGGCTGTTTTGTTGAACAGTGTGCAGTATTTATGGATGAAATGGTCCACAAGGAATTCAAGGTCACCGATGCGTTGGCGTAATGGAGGCGTTTGAAGGGGGATGACATTGAGCCGGTAGTACAGGTCGCTTCGGAACATGTTTTGGGCCATGAGTTCCTGCAGGTTGTCATTGCAGGCTGCGATGACGCGGATATCCACCGAGACAGGGCGGGTGGCGCCAAGGCGGGTGATGGTCCTTTCCTGGAGTACGCGCAGGAGCTTGACCTGCAGGTAAAGGGGCATGGAACCGATCTCGTCGAGGAAGAGAACCCCTCCTTCCGCCAGCTCAAACTTGCCGATTTGCCCTTTGCTTAAGGCTCCGGTAAAGGCCCCACCCACATAGCCGAAGAGCTCACTCTCCAGAAGGGATTCGGGGATGGCACCGCAGTTGATGGCGATAAAGGGAGCATCTGCCCGGTCGCCGATGGTGTGGATGGCGCGGGCAACGAGCTCTTTGCCTGTCCCGCTCTCGCCGGTAATCAGCACGGATGATCCGGTGTTGCCGGTGGCCGTGATCTGCTCTTTCAGCCGGAGAACGAGGGGGGACTGGCCGATGATGTTATCCAGGCTGCTGTCAAAGCTTGAGGTGGCTGCCTGGGGAGCGTGGGAGATAACGGACTGAATGGTGTCAAAGACAAAGACAGAGGAGAACCGGCTGGTTGCAGAGTGGGGTTTGGCGTATTTTCCCACAATGAGCTGCTGGCGGCTCTCCTGTTCGACGGTGTATTCGTTCAGGTCTGAAAAGGTGCAACCCGTGGGGGTGATGGTGAAGTTCTCAAATTGAGAAGGGAGGGTCTTGTGTAAGATCTCTTTTGCGCGCTCGTTGTGATAGACAATTTTCCCGCTGGCGTCATAGATCAGGGTTCCCTTGTCGTTGGTGTTGACCACCTGGGACATGATATCCAGCAGGTCGCTGATGTCTTCAAACTCCTGCCTTTCGTTGACGCGTGCAGCGATGCTGATGGCAAGAAGGGAAAGGAAATTCAGATAGATGGCCCGTTGGCTGAGGACCCGCTTCCGGGCTTCCTGGGAAAAACAGATCAGGTCGATGGCCCCATAGGTCGTTTTGCCGTCAGAGATGGGTGCGCAGACCGACAGGAGCTCATGGCAATCGGCCTTGGTCTGACAGCCTTTGCAGATATCGCTCTCGCGGGGGTTGACGATAAAAAGGGGCTTGCTTCCCTTCAGGGTTGTTTTGAGGAGGTTGCCCGCGTTTTTGATGCTCTCGCCAATCCCTTTGGCGCATCTCCCCGTCCCTGCAATCCGGATCAGGTCGGTGTCGACCACGTCGACGTCGAGCCCTGTTACTGTTGAGATGGTTTCAGCGTAGTACTGGATTTGCTCCTGGATCTTTAAAAGCATCCCGGTGTTTTTCTGGCGTGGGGTCTCCCCTGAAATTCTCATGGGTTTGAATCTCTTTGTCTCAGGTTGATGCCACATGATGGCAGTTTGTTAGAAACATTACAAAATATGATTTGTGTCAAGGGGGAACATTGTAAACTTTTATGTGGTGTGATCAATTCTTTGTTGAGGTGGATGAGTATTCGTTGCCGTTTCGCTTTGTCTTTGGCTGGTCATTTTAAAAAAGTCCGGGTCGTGTCCGGATTAAAACTGAACCCATATGACGTGCCGAGAGAGGTGGTCTTGGCAACAACCTTCAACTTTAATGGATGTTTGCCCAACTCTTAATCGTGGGGGGCATGGCAGGGGGAAAGGAGTGGGGCATGGACGGAGGGTTGGTGAATGCGGTGGCGGATCCTCAAGACCCGGCGCGTAGTCATGACCTGGGGGCCAGGAAATTGGCTCCTGGCCCATGGCACGATGTCAACTCTCTTCCAGGATCGTTTTCAATACCTGCGGAAAGTCCGTGATGAGGGTCGTGACCCCCGCTTCGATGAAGGCCTTCATGCGGTCCGGGTCGTTGACGGTGTATAGGTTAACAGTTTTCCCCTTGGCGACGACGGATCGGAGTTCCTCCGTCGTGATGAGCCCTTGGTTGGCGTTGTATGTGCTGTAGGAGAAGTCGCCCCAGTTGTTGGTTGTTTCACCGTCGTCGCCTGTAAGCGCCTGAATGTCAAATTCGGGCGCTTTTCGTTTGATCTCATCGATGAGGGAGTGGTCGAAAGAGGAGAAGAAGACGTGGGCCGGATCGATGCCGCTTTTTTTGACGGCAGCAAGGGTTTTGTCCACCACGGGAAAGCCGACGGCTGAGCCGAGAAGGGTTTTGATCTCCAGGTTCACGGGCCAGTTTTTGGAGACAGTAAAGGCGAGCCCCTCTTCGAGGGTGGGGATCTTGATGCCTTTGAAACCCTCAGCCTCTTCTGCCGAGATATTGCCTGCGTTGATCTGGCCGAAGGGGTCGGTGTTCACGAACCAGGAGCCGGCATCGAGCTGCCTGAGCTCGTCCAACGTGAAGTCGGAGATGGCGTAGCTCTCACGGTTCGGGAACCGGGTGAGGGCATCGGTGGTGCGCTCAAGGGTGTCGTCGTGGAAAAGGACGAGCTGGCCGTCTTTTGTGACGGAGATGTCGGTTTCCCAGAGGTGGGCGCCCACCTCGTATCCTTTTTCAATGGCGGCAAGGGTGTTTTCAGGGGCGAGGCTTCGGGCGCCGCGGTGGGCTGAGTTGAAAACCATGATTCTTCTATCCTTTGGGGCGTTGATCAATGTTGGTCACCATGGAACGTCGGGGCGCAAGGCTAAGGGCTTCGCCAGTGAGTAGTGAATGGTGAGTGGTGAATAGAAAACAGCGCGAGTGGCTGAAGGCAAGTGGCCATGGAGTCGCTACGCTCGGTGATAATCTATAATACAGGGCCACTTTTTAATCCAGGTCAAGGCCGGGCATTGAGA
>Ga0070729_10003919_pt1 | contig 16680 bp, 18 predicted proteins | sample tdDd472_FD_66725 | JGI IMG/M metagenome (GOLD analysis project Ga0070729, IMG submission 66725) | Marine sediment microbial communities from the Atlantic coast under amendment with organic carbon and nitrate - tdDd47.2 | ecosystem: Environmental > Aquatic > Marine > Coastal > Sediment | place... | reverse complement strand
AAAGATGGTGGTATTCTGCTCATGCAGACCGACCTGACTGAAGACCGGGAAAAGCAGGTTGTCAGGGTTATGATTGGTGACTCCGGTCCGGGGATCAAGCCGGAGGTTCTGGATAACATTTTTACGCCATTTTTTACCACCAAGACCCAGGGGACCGGACTTGGCCTGGCCATATGTCGACAGCTCATCGAGCAGCAAGGTGGCACGATCGATATCAAGAGCCGTGTCGGGGAGGGAACCCGCGTTTTGATTAATTTGCCGGTCGGCTCGGACGCTGTATCGGATAAGAACGAGGACGAACGTGCGTAATACAAGAATACTTGTTGTCGATGACGAACACTTGATTCGCTGGTCGCTGGAGCAGTCGCTGCTCAAGCAGGGCTACGATGTAGGTACCGCCGCCAGTGGTGAGGAAGCTATCAAGCAGGTCCAGGAGGACACACCGGAACTGGTTCTGCTTGATATACAGCTACCTGGCATGGATGGCCTCGAGGTTCTGCAGAAGGTCAAGGAAATCGACAGCGAGATTATAGTCGTTATGGTCACGGCCCTCGGTGTTCTCGAGACTGCCGTCAAAGCGATGCGCCTCGGCGCCCACGATTACATCAATAAGCCGTTCAACCTTGATGAGCTGTCGATTATCGTCAAGAAGGCCCTCGAAACCCGCCAACTGAGGAAGGAAGTCGCCCATTTGCGCTCCGCCCAGGAGAGCAAGTTCGGTATCGACAATATCATTGGTGACAGCCGCCACATGAAGCAGGTCCTCGATATGGTGCGCAAGGTGGCGAAGAGCGATGCCAGCACGGTCCTTATTCAGGGTGAGAGCGGCACTGGCAAAGAGTTGATCGCCAGGGCCATCCACATGGAAAGTACCAGAAAAGACAAGCCGTTCATGGCGATCAACTGTGCCGCTGTGCCGGAGACCTTGTTGGAAAGCGAATTGATGGGCCACGAAAAAGGGGCCTTCACCGATGCCAAGATCCAGAAGCGCGGTCTCTTTGAAATGTCCGATGGCGGCACTCTTTTCCTCGATGAAATAGGCGACATGGAGATGGGCATGCAGGCCAAGCTGTTGCGCATCCTCGAGGAGCGTACATTTCGCCGGGTCGGCGGTACCAAGGAGATCCCGGTCGATGTGCGTATCGTTTCAGCAACCAACCAGGAGCTGCTGAAGAAGATTGAGGAAAAGACTTTTCGCAATGACCTCTACTACCGGCTGCAGGTGATTCCGATTTACTTGCCGCCTCTGCGTGAGCGGCGTGAAGATATCATGCCCCTGGTCGATTTTTTTATTCAGTATTACAGCAAGGAATTCGGCAAAACGGTTGCCGGCGTATCCAAGATGGCGCGCAAATTCCTTGAGGAATACGAATGGCCCGGCAATGTCCGCGAATTGCGTAACATTATCGAGCGAGCGATTATTCTTGAGAACGAAGAGACGCTCATGCTGGAACATCTGCCTCGGGAGTTGATTTCCAAAACCGGTGATATCGCAACCGGGCCGATGAGCCTGCGCATCCCGCCGGAGGGGATCGATATTGAGGATGTCGAGCGGGAGTTAATACGCCAGGCTCTCGAAGTCTCCGATGGCAACCAGTCAAAGGCAGCCCAGAAGCTCAGCCTCGGTATTGACGCTTTCCGTTACAGGATGAAGAAGTTCGGTTTTCTAAGTTAAGTATCAGGCCTGACACTTAACGAAACGGGGACGAGCTGCGTGAAGAGTGAATAAGACAGGGACCCGTTTCAGGGGTAATCGGGAATAGTCGCCGTCTTGGACGTTTGTTTAAGGGGAAGTCAAAGTTCCGTCCTACCTGATCTCGATGTCGTCAAACATCAGGCTGTTGAGGTCGTGGGTGCCATCACGGAACAGCACGAGATGAACCATCCGCGTCTCCGGGCCGGTGGTGAAGACAAAAGCCTGAATGCCGTGCCCCTTGCCGGTCAGGCGACGACCTTCGTGACCTCCCAGAAAGTGCTTGATGTAGGTCTCCTCGTTATATTGCTCACCTATCCAGAGAAACTCATCAAATTCCAGAATACCCATGCCAGCCGAGGCTCCTTCAGGCAGGTCCGCGATCAATTTAAACGAGACCTGATAAATCTTGTTCGGCTCAACGGCGACTGGCGAAAAGTATCCGAGTGAATCAATTGATTTGATGCTGCGGAATACCCATCCACGACTGCCGTCCGCCGCATTCTCGGCAACTCCGGTGACTTTGACCAGATGGTCAATGAAACTGCGCCAATTGAGGTGACGTTCACTGCCAGGCGGGGGCTGAAAGTCCCCAACCCGGGGAAAGAGTGGGAGCTTCGGTTCTCCCTGGAAGTCCTCCCTGAGCGGCGGTCGTGGCGGCTGCTTGTCGACCGGTTCAGTCCCCGCCGATATCTGTGATGGTTCAGGGGCTTTTTCCGCAACCACCGGCTTGGGGTCTTGTTTACTGCTGCTTGTCGCCGCCGGCGGGATTTCCTCCTGGCAACCAGCCAGAAAAGCCAGCATGGCGAAACAAGCGAATAAGATTCGTATCTTTGTGGGCGTCATGGTTCTTACAGGAAAAGGGTTGCAGTCAGACTTCCATTATAAAGGAAGAGATGGATACACACCAGAAGTTAGGCATCGGATAACGAGACGCCTGCGCAACTCTCTAGCACATGCTCGGCATTTTTCTGTTAGAATTTGATGACATTTGCCTCACTCATGCTCCTTCCGGAGGCAGAGGCAACTGTCTTCCAATTTACAGTGAGAGGGCGCAACGATGGTCATGAACATTCTGGCATACGATGAGCAGGGAATGGGCCTGCCGGTGGTGTTGATCCATGGCTTTCCACTGAACCGCAGGATGTGGAAGCCTCAGATCGAGGTGCTGGCAAACTCCGGGTGTCGAGTGATCTGCCCCGATCTGGCAGGGTTCGGCGAGAGTCCGCTTTCCGGTCAGCCGGTGACGATGTCTGTGTACGCCGATGCGTTGATCAGTCTGCTTGATCGTCTCGATATCGACAAGGCCGTGGTTGGTGGCATGTCTATGGGAGGATATGTGTTGCTCAACCTGATCGAACGGTACCCGCAACGGCTGCTGGGAGCGATGTACCTGGTGACCCGCGCTGCAGCCGATGATTACGCCGGCAGGGAGAAGCGAACCATGCTGGCGACAGAGGTTGAGAATGGCAATCTGCTGGCTGTGCCGGATGCGTTTGTCCAGGTGCTGTTTGCGCCGCAGACGGTCCAGGATAAACCATGGTTGGTGAATGATGTGCGGCAGTGGATGGAATCAACGCCTGCAGAGGGGGTCGTCGGTGGTTTGCTGGCCATGCGCGACCGTGATGACTACGTTGATCGCCTGTCCCGACTGGAGGTCCCTTCCCTGGTGGTTGGCGCCGAGTTGGATATGGCAATACCCCCAGACCATGCCCGGGCACTGGCTGAAGGCCTGCCGAACGCGGAATTGCAAATCATCCCTGGAGCCGGTCACATGGCCAACCTGGAAAAACCTGAAATCTTCAACCCGGTATTGTTGAGATTTTTAGCCAAGTTTTTTAATGGGGCGGGTGGCACATAACACCAAATACTTTCTCTCGTAGAGTCGTAGAGTCGCAGAGCGCATAAAGCAACTCATAATTATATGAGGTCTAATAACTGCCTGCTATCGTTTTCTCTGAGTTCTCGGCGTCCCGAGGGAGTGTGACGAACAGGCGAGATTGTCAAGATTCAGGGCGCTTCAATAGAGGGGTCTGGTTTTTTTGTCGCGCAACCTGGACAGGGTTTCTGGTATTATGCCCGCTATGAAATGGCTGATCATCCTCGCATATCTGATCGTCATGGCGTTCCGCCTGTGGCTGCGTCGTTTGAATCTGAATTACCTCGCGCAACACGGCCACGAAGTGCCACAAGCCTTTGAGGGCTTCGTCGAGCAGCCCCTGTTGAAAAAAACCACCGATTACACGTTGGCCAACAGCCGTATTGGCTTAATCGAATCCCTCTTCTCAGCGGCGATCCTGGTGGTATTCCTGTTCGCCGGCCCGCTCAGTTGGTATGATGGCCGGATCAGCACTCTGACCGATTCCTTCATTGGACACGGGGTCTTTTTCGTCCTCGGGTTGACCATTGCCCAGACGGTCCTGGATATTCCCTTCAGTCTTTATCGCACCTTCGTGCTCGAAGAAAGATTCCAGTTCAATACCTCGACGCCAAAAATCTGGTTTGCTGATCTGGTGAAATCCCTGCTCATAGGTGCCGTACTGCTAGCCCTGGTGACGGCCGGAGCCTTGTCGCTGGTGCAGGCTAGCCCCGACTCCTGGTGGCTCTGGGTCTGGGCGTTTCTGGCCCTGATCACACTGCTCCTGATGTACCTCTCACCGGTTCTGATTGAGCCGCTGTTCTTCAAGTTTCAACCGTTGCAGAACGAAGAGCTGGCTAAACGGGTCAAGCGCGTGATGAGCCGGGCCGGCCTGCAAATCGAGCGGGTGCAACAGGTCGATGCCTCACGGCGCAGCAAACATTCCAACGCCTATTTTACCGGGATCGGCCGGGTCAAACGCATTGTCCTGTTTGATACCCTGCTGGAACAGATGGATGATGATGAAATCATCGGCGTGCTGGCTCACGAGGCCGGCCACTGGAAGCTCGGTCATATCTGGAAGCGGCTGTTGGCGATGCAGCTGGTCTCCCTCACAGGCTGTTGGCTGGCGTGGTATCTCCTGGGCCGTGGCAGCCTGCCGGGCTGGTTCGGGTTCGACCACCTCAGTTTTGTTGGCCAGGTCGTGCTGCTGGGTTTTCTGGCCAGCCTGGCCTGTTTCCCTCTGACGCCCTTGTCGAGCTGGTTGTCCCGCCGCCATGAGTGGCAGGCCGACCGTTTTGCCGTAGATCTGACCGGCGAGTCGCGGCCCCTCTCGAACGCGCTGGTCAAGCTGTCCTGTGAGAACCTGAGTAACCTGCATCCGCACCCGCACTATGCCTGGTTTTACTATTCACATCCCCCGGTCACGGCGAGAATTGCCAGGCTGGTTGGGATGATGTCCACTTCATGAATCCCTTGACGATCATACTCATCTCAACGGTTTTAACTATTTCGGCACTTTACGTGCCGCAGCCGTTGCTGCCGGTACTTGCTGAACACTTTTCGGTCAGCCGGGAAATGGCGGCCCTGCTGACCACGATCGTTTTTATCCCTCTAAGTCTTGCCCCGCTGGTCTACGGTTATCTGCTCGAAGCGGTCCCGGCTAAACGCATCCTGCGCATCGCCATGCTGTTGCTGGGGCTCTCTTCTCTGGCCCTCGCTTTTATTGACAGCTACAGCTGGATGCTCGGCTGGAGGCTTTTCCAAGGCTTGTTGATTCCCGCACTCTTGACTGCACTAATGACCTACACTTCGCAGAGTGCGGCACAAGGAAATATGCAACGAGCGATGGCCTGGTATATCGGTGCGACCATTGTCGGAGGATTCGCCGGACGGGCCCTGTCCGGGATGATTGCCAGCCTGTTACATTGGCGCGGCAGCTTTCTAGTCCTCGGAGTCAGTATCCTGATCGCCTGGGTCTGGCTGGCAAGGCTTCCCGATACGGGCGCTATGCGCATGCAGCGTCCGCGTCTCGGTCTGATTCGTGAGATTTTGGCCAAACCGGTTTTCCGTCGATCTTACCTGATGGTCTTCTGTTTTTTTCTGGCATTTGCCGCGATTATGAACTTCCTGCCGTTCCGCCTCACAGAATTGACTGCGGAGGCAGATGAACTGCGGATCGGGCTGGCTTATTCCGGCTATATGATGGGGCTGCTTGCCTCGCTGAATGCCGTGGCCTTGCAGCGATGGTGTGGTGGCGTTGAGCGGACCATGGTCATAGCTCTGGTCCTTTATCTGCTGGCCCTGACCCTGCTGGGTGTGCCTTCCGTCGCCTTGCTGTTGGCAACATTGTTTCTCTTCTGTGGCACCATGTTCCTGACCCATGCCACTGCGACCGGGATGTTGAACCGACTGGCCGACGAACATAAGGGGATGGTCAACGGTCTCTATGTCGCTTTTTATTATGGCGGCGGGGCGATCGGGTCATTCCTGCCCGGTTACGTGTACCGGGGTTTTGGCTGGGTTGGTTTTATCTCGGTTCTGGTTGCCGTTGTGACGGTTGCCCTGTTGCTGGCTGTCAGTCTGGCACGCATGAGTACCGCAGCAAGCACAAACCGCTAATCTGTTGCAAATCCCGTTGTTTAGGTTGACAGAAGGCAGGGCCGTGGGTATCTTTGGTGCTTCATTCTATTATTAGCGTCTACTGAAAGGATTACCCTATGTACCTCAGGTTGTTTGCCGTCATGATCATGCTGACATATCTTGCCGGATGTGCCCCGGAAGAGGCCAGCTCCGCTGCCGAATTAAAACTCGATACCCCAAAAAACCGGATCAGTTACACGATTGGTGCGAATATCGGTCAAGACTTCAAATCTCAAAATATGGATGTCGATCCTGATCTCCTGCTGATGGGGCTTAAAGACACCCTGTCAGGCAAGGAGCTGCAGCTCACCGAAGAGGAGATGGTGCAGGAAATCCAGAATTTCCAGCAGGAGATGCAGGCCAAGATGGCTGCTGAAATGGAAGAAAAGGCCACCGAGAACAAGGCTTCCGGAGAGGCTTTTCTGACCGAGAATGCCAAGCAGGAAGGTGTTGTTGTGACCGAGAGCGGTCTCCAGTATAAAATCATTGAACCGGGTCAAGGCGATTCGCCGGGACCGGCAGACGTTGCGACGGTCCATTATCGCGGGACACTGATCGACGGGACCCAGTTCGACAGCTCCTACGATCGTGGTCAGCCGGCGAGCTTCCCGGTGGGTGGCGTCATCGCGGGATGGTCCGAAGCCCTGCAGTTGATGAAGCCTGGTGCGAAATGGCAACTGGTTATCCCTGCCGAACTGGCGTATGGCGAACGTGGCGCCGGACAGGACATCGGCCCCAATTCTACCCTGCTGTTCGATGTCGAACTGATCAGCGTGGAACAGGGAGCAAACTGATGAGTGATCAGAAGGACCGCACCGTTGTTGACGGTGACCAGGTGCGTGTTAATTACATTGGCCGTTTTGCCGACGGCTCGGTCTTCGACTCTTCGGAAGGTCATGAACCCCTGGAATTCACTGTTGGCGCTGGTCAGGTGATCGCCGGTTTTGACCAGGCTGTCATCGGACTGAGGTCTGGTGAGAGTCGCAAGGTGGTGGTTTCTCATGAAGACGGGTACGGTGCCCATCTCCCGGAAATGGTTGCCGAGGTTGAAAGACACCTGATCCCGGATCATGACAAGCTGGTCCTTGGCAGCATGCTGGAGGTCAGCCTTGAGGATGGCCAGTCTCTGGAGGTGCAGGTAGTAGAGATCTCAGACGATTTGGTGGTCCTTGATGGCAATCACCCCCTGGCAGGGAAGGAATTGCACTTTGAAATAGCGCTGCTCGAGTTTACTTGAGCGGATCGTTAAATGGCAGGGCCGCCTTTAATGGCGGCCCTTTTTTGTTGCTATTAAAGCTTGTACACAGTTTGTTCGGAATTCTTCAGTAGGCCGGAAGGTTTTTCTAAGTACTTGTTTTTGTAAAGAAGTTAAAAGAGCTTGAACCTCTTACGCTAAAATCAGTCAAATCGGCACGGACCGTGCAAAATACTTAGTTATTCTGTGAAATATTCTGCGACAGGAGTGTCAGTATGCCAACGAAAAAAATCGTCCTTTCACATGATCCCACCTTGCTGGCGATTCTGAAAAATTCCTATTTCCAGAGGGAAAGTTTTGGAATGGTCCTGGTCGAGGATGGACAGACCGGTTTCCAGGCTGTTGAGGCCGAGGCTCCGACGCTGGCGATTTTCGATATAGATCTGCTGGGAGAACAGGCCCTTGAGTGTTGCAGGTCGATCAAGAACGATGCATTTCTGGCCAAAACTCCGGTGCTTCTGATACTGCCGGAAAATGCTGATGAAGACATGGCTGATGCCTGTTGGAGTGCCGGTACCGACGCTGTTGTTCACCGTCCCCTGGAGGCAACACGATTCCTCGACGCTGCTTTTGGACTGATCGGAATCTCTTGCCGGCTGGCTATGCGCTTCCCGGTCAGTTTCAAGCTCAGGTTTCTCGACAGCAAGCATAAGCAGCACGTCGGCAACTGCACGAATATCAATGTCGAGGGAATGTACCTCGCAACCGAGGCGCTCTTTCCGGTTGACACACCGTTGTCCATTGAGTTTACCCTGCCCGGTTTTCAGAGCCCGATCTCAGTCACCGTCCGGGTTGCCTGGGTAAATCACCCGGAATGGCTGAAAAAGAACACCCTGCCATGCGGCATGGGGCTGGAATTCATCAATATCAGCTCGGCGTTAGAAAAGATACTGCGGGAATATGTTGATGACCTGGCAAGTCAGGAGTGACACCCACTTAAACGTCTTGTCCCGCGTTCAATTCGGCACCGCAATATTTACAGAACACGGCATCGTAGCTATGTTTTTCACCACCGCAATCCGGGCATGCCTGGGTTGACACCTTCCCTCTGATCGGTGCGACCAGTTCCGCAGTGACTATCCCGGTCGGTACCGCAATCACTCCATACCCCATTACCATGATGACGCTGGCTACGGCCCGACCCAGTGGAGACTGCGGCGAGATGTCCCCATAGCCCACAGTCGTCAGAGTGGTTATGGCCCAGTAGCACGAAACCCCGATCGACGTAAAACCGCTTTCATCACCCTCAATAAGATAAAGCAATGAGCCGAAAATCAGCACCATGCTCATAACCGCAAAGAGGAAGACCGATATCTTGCGGGCACTTGCCCGCATCGCTTTCAGAAGGGTTTCCGCCTCATTGAGGTATTGTGCCAGTTTCAGGATCCTGAAGATTCTCAAGAGGCGCAAGACCCTGATGACCATCAGGTACTGAGAGCCGGGGAGTAGCAGACTGAGGTAGGTCGGCAGAATGGCAACCAGGTCGACCATGCCGTAGAAGCTGCGGATATAACGGGCCGGGTTGCCGAGGGATATGATCCTCGCAATATACTCGGCGGTGAAGAGCAGGGTGAAAAACCACTCGATGATGTAGAGGGCTTTGCCGTGCTCGGCGCGAACCTCGGCGACGCTGTCGAACATCACCGCGATAATGCTCAGGATGATGGCAATGATCAGGGTAATGTCGAAGAGTTTGCCTGCCGGGGTGTCCGCTTCAAAGATGATTTCGTGCAGTTTGATTCGCCAGCCGGCCGGGTTCTTTTCCCCTCTGGTCTGAGGCCTTGAGAATCTGTCTGAACGGGGTTTTTCGCTCATTATGCCGCCTCTGCAAAGGTGGTGGTGTGTCTGGTCATTCTGCCAGTTGCAGAAATAACGGTCAACCTGTGAACTGCTTGACTGGTTTTCATGAAGTGGTCGCGCTTGTACCGAGCTTATTTAAGGAAATAAGAAAGGCCTCCGAATGAAGGCCTTTCTTAACATGCGTGGTCAGCTTTTCGCTGTCCAGTGCCCGTGCAGGTTGCAGTACTCGCGAGCCGTTACTGCCTGGGCGATAACCGGGAAAGTCGCTTCCGGGGTGCTTCCAGGCTGCAGGTTCTGGCGATAGACCTTGCCGTCGGCGATCAGTTCAATCCACTCGATGTAATGTTCGTCGGCCATTGGGTGTGCGACACTGCCGACCTTGACGGTAATGCTGTCGGCACCGATCTCGATCACCGGCACATGCTTTTCCTGGGCGGCATCGACGGTGTTCTCTGCCTGAAGGACCATTTTCTGATTGCAGCAGGTCAGCGCGCCAGGCCCGCCGTGCAGCATTTCAACGATATTTCCGCAGAGTTCACACTTGTAGACTTCATTTAGCTGGGGCATTGTTTTTCTCCTTGTCGTTTAGTAGTTCTCGGGCTTCAGTTCAAAGTGGGCCTGCGGATGTGAGCAGGCAGGGCATTCGTCGGGTGCTTCTGTACCTTCATGCTGATAGCCACAGTTCTGGCATCGCCAGGTCCTGGCATGTTCATGTTTAAAGACCTGGCCGTTTTTGATGTTGTTGAGAAGCTTCAGATAACGTTCCTCGTGGTATTGCTCGGCAACGGCGATTGACATAAAAATGTCAGCAATCTCCGCTAGACCTTCCTCGCGTGCAGTCGCAGCAAATTCCGGGTACATGGTGCTATACTCGTAATTCTCGCCGCCGGCGGCTTCCTTTAGGTTTTCCATCGTCGAACCGATAACGCCGGCAGGGAAGCTGGCCGTTACCTCAACTTCTCCGCCTTCGAGAAGCTTGAACAGGCGCTTGGCATGCTCCCGTTCATGGTTGGCTGTTTCTTCGAAGATGTTCGATATCTGCACATAGCCCTCTTTCCTGGCCTGGGCCGAGAAGTAGGTGTAGCGGTTGCGGGCCTGACTTTCGCCGCAAAACGCGGTTAGAATATTTTTTTCTGTCCGGGTGCCTTTCAGTGCCATAGAAACCTCCATAGAAAATTGTTCATGCTTGTGACTTGAGACGGGATTATATCATAACCGTAAGACCCTGCAATTTATGACTAAATAGGTCGTTTAGTCAAGATGTAATCTGACCCTTGACAGAAGTGGTCGAGAGACGTGCCACGGGTTTATGTTTGTCAGAAATAAAAAAAGCCTCCCCTGGGAGAGGGAGGCTTTTTTATGACACTGGATACGGGTTACTTCTTGTGGCAATCGTTACACTTGGTGGGACCGCCTTTGTCCTTGTGGCAACCCTTGCAGTCTGCGCCATGGGCAGCATTCTTGTCGATTGCAATCTTCGCCGGAGTTCCTTCATGGCAGGCGTCACAGCCCATCTTGTCAGAATGACCTTTGTGATCGAAGGTCACGGCGCCTTTTTTGCTGTCGTAGGTTACGGAGTCAGCAGCATAGGCTACAGTGAAGGCAAAAGCGACCAGCATTACGGCAATAATCAGTTTTTTCATGTCTCTCTCCTTGAAAAGTGGTTGATACACTAAATAAACAGGGGCTAATTTACATATTCTAATCCTTGTGGTCAAGTGTTTTTTCAAGTTCCTGCAACAGATGCTGCTATGAATTGGCGATGAGAATGTTATAATGCAAAAAATAAATATTTCAGGTGGGAGCCATATATGACGCGTTGGTTTTTGATGGGTTTATTGTTTCTGCTCCTGGCAGGTTGTGCGTCTCGTTGGCAGCATGGGACCAAACTGCCCTCGGAGTTTTATGCTGATGACAGGGATTGCCAGGTTGAGACCGGTGGAGTTTCGATGGGCCTCGAGCCGGGTACGGAACGCGTAAGCTACGAAAGCTGCATGTGGCAGAAGGGCTGGCATAAGAAAAAAACCATCTGGTTCTTTGATCCGACACCGCAATGAGTTAACTGATTGTGTTTGATGTGTATTTAAAGGGCAGACGTGAGTCTGTCCTTTAATTTTGGCAGTATTCCCAAAACTCAACGCGAGATGAAGTCGAGCCGATAATGTTCGCGGATGATACGCAGGAGGAGGTTGACCCCCCGTAAGGCCTCTCGCAACTGGTTCCTGGTTTTTTCCGGCATGCGCTGTGGATCGATGGCGTTGCTAGGCTTATTGCCAGCAGCCAGGTCGCGTAGTTGGCGTTGCAGTCGAAAATTGACCAGTTGGCTGAATGCCTCGCTGATTGTTTCACTGTCTTTTTTCGAAAGGACACTCAACTGCCCCAGTCTCTCGAGCTTGTCCCAGGTTGTTCCGCTGTCAACATTGTTCTCCAGGGCAAGCAGGCTGGCCCCCTCGGTTATCGCAAAGATGCCGGCTTTTTTTAATTCGACTTTGCCACGGTTCGACCCGGTTCGTTCAACCTTGATACGGCCGAACATGCCAAGGGGTGCCGGAAATCGAACAATATTCTTGGCAACATGAGGGAAGAACAGCTTGTGCCTCTGTACTGTAGTGTGGATGAATTCGTGGAGATGCTTCTCGAGGGACTTGTCGCCATGGATCGTGCGGAAGTCCTGAAACATGCCAAAGTTGACCATGTTTTCACCATCCGGAACGGTGATCCACTTCTCCAACTTTTCCTGCCATCCACCCAGGCTGTGACGCCACTGCGGATTACTGGCCATGGTGTTGCCAGGGCAGCGGGGGATGCCGACAAATTCGAGGATCTCCACCAACCGGTCGGCAAAGCGGGCACACTCCTCAAGTTCTGGGGCCGATAGGTCGTCTGCATAAACCATGGCACTGTCCTGATCCGTGCGCAGGGTTTGCTCACCGCGGCCTTCACTGCCTAGCGCGAGGTAGGCGGCTTTCCTGGGGAGCGTAATTCCTTCTGTCGATTCCATGAGCTCAATGATGCGTTCTGTGAAGCCGTCGTTGAAGTGGGCTATCAGGTGCACCAGACTCCTGGTATCCGCACCGGCATCCATGGCACTGCGAACCATATCGATAATGCTGCTGCTGATGTTCTGTAGGTCGGTAAAGGTTTCGGCTGTTAGAATCTCCTGGGTCAGGTAGAGCGGGCTACGGGTCTGCTGGCTGAGCAGGTCAGTCGCATTAATGATGCCGATCAACTCCTGGTTTTCATTGATGACCGCTAACCGGTGAAGATTGTTTTTTGCCATTTTGAAAATGGCTTCGAATACATAAGCGGTATGCCTGACAGTGATGACGCCGGTGTGCATGACGTCACGGACCTTGTGAGACGGGAGGTTCGCTCCGTCCTCAGCCATGATGTCCCGCAGATCCCGTACCGAAAGTATGCCGATCGGGGCGTTGTCGTCGACGACAATCAAGCCGGCAATGTTCTGGTCACGCATCAGGCGTGCTGCTTCAATCACGCCGATATCGGGCGAGCAGGTGACCGCTGGGCTGCGGCAGACATTCTTTACATGCAGGAAGAAAAAACTCTCTTCGTTAAAATTACTGCCAGGCATAACTGTTCCCTTGAAATAGGGTGGAATAGCAAACATTGTCCATGGATTCGGCATATTATGCAACAAATGGATGGCACTTTTGGACAATAAAAAAGCACAATTTGACAAACAAAACAGGGCATGGACTACCAAACTTGTGTTTTGCTGCTATACTTGTCACGCGTTGGAATGGGTGTCCTGAAAACTATCGATTCTGCGTATGTTTGCAGGCCAATTTGACAAAAACGAAACAACGTTATATTTTTTTATTGACTCAACGCCGAGTCTCAAGCTATCTTCTGTCCAACCTCATATTTATTGGGGTTTTTGCCCCTTAACGAAAAAAAACGATGGTTAAAATCTGATTTTTTTGGTCTTTTAAAAAGTTTTTATTTTACTGGATTTTGCCGGGTTTCCCGGCCCAGATATCAAACGTTGTAACTGGAAATTAAAACCTTGTCTCCCTCAAGCTGTCCAACAGACGTAACCGGGGAGACCAAACGGCATCGGATCAGTATTCGGAAGTTTTCCGAGCAGAGCTAAGGAGGTGGTAGGCGAAATAATTCTATGTTTTGCAGCAACGTAAGTTTTTTTAACTAACCTGAAGGAGGTTTTTATGAATGAAGATGCAGGAAAAGCTTATTGGTATGCGACACTGAAGCTCATTGCAAGTGTTCTCTGCGTATGGTTCATCGTGTCCTATGGATTTGGTATCCTTTTTGCCCAATCACTTAACAGTATCAAGTTAGGCGGTTACCCGATGGGTTTCTGGTGGGCACAGCAGGGTTCCATGTATGTCTTTGTTGCCTTGATTTTCATCTACGCCAAGTTGATGGGCAATCTCGACAAAAAATTCGACGTTCACGAAGAGTAAGGGAGGATAACTGATGAGTCTTCAAGCTACTATTTATCTCGTTGTCGGCCTTACCTTTGCTCTGTACATTGGTATCGCCATTTGGGCTCGTGCTGGTAGCACGAGTGAATTCTACGTTGCAGGCAGTGGTGTCCACCCTGTTCTGAACGGTATGGCAACCGGCGCTGACTGGATGTCCGCAGCGTCCTTTATCTCCATGGCCGGCCTGATCGCCGGTATGGGTTACGGTGGTGGACTGTTCCTGATGGGCTGGACCGGTGGCTACGTCCTCCTGGCGATGCTGCTGGCACCTTATCTGCGTAAGTTCGGTAAGTTTACCGTGCCCCAGTTCGTCGGTGACCGTTACTACTCCAAGGGCGCAAGCTCGGTGGCAGTTATCTGCCTGATCATTGCTTCGACAACCTACATCATCGGTCAGATGACCGGTGTCGGCGTTGCCTTCTCCCGTTTCCTGGGCGTCTCTAACGCAACCGGCGTTTTCGTCGGTATGGGTATCGTCTTCATGTACGCGGTGTTCGGCGGCATGAAAGGCATCACCTACACCCAGGTCGCCCAGTACTGCGTCCTGATCGTTGCCTACACCATTCCGGCGATCTTCATCTCGATGGCTCTCACCGGAAACCCGCTGCCGCAGCTCGGCCTCGGCGGTGACTTTGTTGGTACCGACATGACCCTGCTCGGTAAGGTCGACCAGGTCGTTATGGACCTCGGTTTCCCGCAATATACCACTTCGACCCGTATCAGCACCCTGAACATGTTCGTCTACACCTTCTCCCTGATGATCGGTACTGCGGGTCTGCCGCACGTTATCATCCGCTTCTTCACGGTTCCCAAGGTTAAGGACGCACGTGCTTCCGCTGGTTGGGCACTGGTCTTCATCGCCATCCTGTACACTACGGCTCCTGGCGTTGCTGCCATGGCGAAACTGAACCTGCATGCGACCGTTAACAAGGCTGTCAAAGGGGGAGGCGACCTGCTGGCTCCTGAAAACAGCATCAAGTATGAAGAACGTCCCGACTGGATGAAGCGTTGGGAAGTCACCGGCCTGCTCAAGTTTACCGACAAGAACGGCGACGGCCGTATCCAGTTCTACAATGACAAGAGTAAGGATCCGAAGTTTGCGGCTGCCGGTTGGAAGGGCAACGAGCTGAGTGTTAACCGCGACATCGTCGTTCTGGCGAACCCGGAAATTGCACAGCTGCCAAACTGGGTTATCGCACTGGTTGCTGCCGGTGGTCTGGCTGCTGCACTCTCGACTGCGGCCGGTCTGTTGCTGGCAATCTCGTCAGCTATCTCCCATGACCTCCTGAAGGACATGTGGATGCCTGATCTCTCCGAGAAGGGCGAGCTGATGGCTGGTAAGATCGCTATGGCATGTTCCATCGTTGTGGCCGGCTATCTTGGCCTCAACCCGCCTGACTTCGCTGCCGGTACCGTGGCTATCGCCTTCGGTCTCGCTGCCAGCTCGATCTTCCCCGCCCTGATGATGGGTATCTTCAACAAGAAGATGAACAAGGAAGGCGCCATCTGTGGTATGCTCGCAGGCATCGGTTTCACGATGATCTATGTGTTTGCTCACAAAGGCCTCTTCTTCATCAAGGGAACCGAGTTCCTCGGCCTGTTCGGTGGCAAAGCGAACTTCTTCCTCGGTATCGAGCCGAACGCAATCGGTGGTATCGGTGCACTGGTGAACTTTGCTGTCGCTTACGTGGTCAGCAAGGTCACTCCTGATCCGCCCGAGCATATTCAGCATCTGGTCGAAAACGTGCGTATCCCGCGCGGTGCCAAAGCTGTTGACGGCGAACACATTCACTAAGTTTCAGTGTAAATGCTCTGATTGGGCTTTTGTCTGATCATTTGACCCCGCCAGCCAGTCTGGCGGGGTTTTTTTCAAGATTTTGTTGATTGACCCGTCAACCTCGGGTAAAAGAGGTTACAAAATTCCCCTGGTTTGACGACAGGGATCCCTGGAGTAAAGAATGCTTTTCGATATCAGCTCAGTGATTACATGGATACTTTTTTTGGCCCTTTTCCCCATGTCGTTCATCTGGTTACGCCGGGCTTACCGGATTTTCATCAAAAAGAATTATTCTGAGGTCGCGCTAAAAGGCGGCGAAGCACCGGAAGATCCCGCAAAATGGGCGCCGGCGACCGGTATGGTCAACCTCCTGGCAGGCGGCACGGCGTTCGTTACGATCATCGGCGTCCTCCTTTACCCTGCTACTGGTATCTCAACTGTCTTCAAAGATTATAAAACCTGGAGTGCGGTTGCCGGTGTGACGATCTGGTTCAAGGTGTTTGCTGATTTCATTGTCAGTCGCCAGGCTCACCCGTTTATTATCAAGAAGAAAAAGGACCAACCCGGTAAAGAAAAAGGCTGATCCATTGCCCGGGTGGCAACATTCCAGGCTATATCGATGATCTGTTATAATTCCAGATAAATCAGACACCCAACAACCGAAGGAGGATGCTTATGACTTATCGAATGATACACTCCTGCATCCGGGTAATGAATCTGGAGAGATCGGAGAAGTTTTATACTGAGGCACTTGGCTTTACAGTGGCTCGTCGCAAGGATTACTCAGAACACAAGTTCACCTTGAGTTATCTGCGCTCGCCGGGCAGTGACTTCGAACTCGAATTGACCTGGAACCACGATCAGGCTGAAGCCTATGAACTTGGCAACGGGTACTCCCACCTTGCCGTTTCCGTTGCCGACCTGGAAGCTTCACACAAGCTCCATGAGGAGATGGGGCTGAATCCGAAGCCCCTCAAAGGCCTGCCGGGTCAGGGTGCACGTTTCTACTTCCTGTCTGATCCGGACGGATACCTGGTTGAGGTCGTCAGGGAATAATGTTGTGGCACAAAGCAATAAAAAGGCGGCCCCGACATTTAACGGGGCCGCCTTTTTATTCTGGAGCCGCTGATCCGATTCGAACGGACGACCTGCTCATTACGAGTGAGCTGCTCTACCAGCTGAGCTACA
>Ga0070729_10003917_pt1 | contig 16683 bp, 13 predicted proteins | sample tdDd472_FD_66725 | JGI IMG/M metagenome (GOLD analysis project Ga0070729, IMG submission 66725) | Marine sediment microbial communities from the Atlantic coast under amendment with organic carbon and nitrate - tdDd47.2 | ecosystem: Environmental > Aquatic > Marine > Coastal > Sediment | place... | reverse complement strand
CCACCGGGCTTCTGGACGACATGATCGCTGGCCTTTCCCCGTTGGTCATGGTGGTTGAGGACGCCCATAGTACGATGCCCGCGCAGACCATCGAAGATCGGGCCAGAAGCGTTTTGGGATTGGAAGGATAACGAAGGCGCGCTCATGACGGACACCATACCCACCAACGCCAAACAAACCGCGTTGCTCGCCAAGGTGCAAAGCTACATGGATGAAGAATGCGCCGCCATCGAGGCCGAAGCCCAGGCCAAGGCGCGCGCCATCATCGCTGAGGCACATGCGGCGGCGCGTGCCCGCGTGCACAGTGCTATCACGCGTATCCGCTACGAGTCCGCGGCGGAAATCGGAAAGCAATCTGCGCGCATCCACACCGCCAAACGCCATGACTTGTACGAACAGGAAAACCAATTCCTGAACACCGTATGGCCACAACTCGATCAAGCCCTGCAAAGCCGCTGGGATAATCCGGCCTCCCGCCGTGCTTGGTTGACCATGGTTGTCGATGCGGCGGTCGCACGTCACCGCAGCGGCACATGGATGATTGAACATCCCGCAGACTGGTCGCCTGCGGAATTGGAGCCATTGATGGACAAAATACACACGGTCGACGGTGTGGAAGTTTCGTTCCAGGGCCGTGCGGATGTGACCGCGGGCCTGCGCATCCTTGCCAACAGCGCCGTGTTGGACGGAACACTCAAGGGCCTGACGCAGGACCGACGCACCATCTCCGCCATGTTCTTGGCCGAGATATTCACTTTGGCGGGGGATGAGGTATGAGCCGGGCCCAGATTCACTGGATCGGCGGGCCGGTTCTGCGCGCCACGCCGTTGGACGAATTTCACGTTCAAGAAGAACTCCGCGTCGGCCCCAACAATGCCTTAGGTGAAGTGATCCGCGTTGCCGAGCATGAAATTGTCGCCCAAGTATATGAGGACACAACCGGGTTGCGCCCCGGTGACGAGGTCGAAGGCACCGGAGCGCCCCTTTCGGTGCCGTTGGGTCCGGGCATCCTCGGCTCCATCTTCGACGGATTGATGCGCCCATTGGATTGCGACGATGCGGAAAATTTCGTGCGCCCCGGCGGCTTCGTGCGGGAGCGAAAATCGTACCCGTTCACACCCGTCGTCAAAATCGGCGACCAAGTTACGCAAGGACAGGTCTTTGGCACCGTCGATGAAGAACACCGCAAAGAGCGTAGCCTCATTCCCCCGGGGATGTCCGGTGAGGTCGTCGACATTTCTGCTCAAGGCGTGTACGGCGAAGACGAAGACCTGATCAGCGTCAAGCTAAAGCGCAACGAGCAAGTCGTTTCATTTGGCATGATCCAGCACTGGCCGGTGCGCCAAGGCCGTCCTGTTGCCAAACGCGAGCCGTTGCGCCCCCCACTGATCACCGGCCAACGGGTTTTGGACATTTTGTTTCCCGTGGCCCGCGGTGGACGCACCATGCTGCCGGGCGGGTTTGGCACCGGCAAAACGGTGCTTCAGGAAACGCTTGCGAAATGGTCGAGCGCCGATGTCATCATCTACGTCGGGTGCGGCGAACGCGGCAATGAAATGGCTGGCATTCTCAAAGAATTCGCCGATCTGGAAGACCCGCGCACGGGCCTGAATTTGATGCAACGCACCGCCATCATCGCCAACACCTCCAATATGCCGGTGGCCGCGCGCGAAGCCAGTATCTACACCGGGGTCACCGTGGCCGAGTATTTCCGCGACCAAGGCTTGAACGTAGCGTTGATGGCCGATTCCACCAGCCGTTGGGCGGAAGCCTTGCGCGAAGTCTCGGGCCGTTTAGGCGAACTGCCGGGAGAGGGCGGCTATCCCGCCTATATCAGTTCCCGCTTGGCGGAATTCTACGAGCGAGCCGGACGTGTCACATCGTTGAACGGTCAAGAAGGATCCCTCACCATCATCGGAACCGTCAGCCCACCGGCAGGCGATTTTTCGGAACCCATCACCAGCCACTCCAAACGCTATGTCCGATCCTTCTGGGCGTTAGATCGAACCCGCGCCCAAGCCCGCTTTTACCCGGCCATAGACCCGCTGCAATCATATTCGGAAGACGCCCCGAACATTGCCGAGTGGTGGCGCATCGAAGGCGGCAATCCCAGTTGGGAACAAGATCGTCAAAAGATCCTCATTTTGCTCAATGAAGAAGCCCGCATCGAACGGCTGGCGCGCATCGTTGGCAAGGACTCTTTGCCCGCCGAACAGCAGATGATCTTGTTGTATGCCGAAATCATCAACGAAGGCCTATTGCGCCAGTCGGCGATATCGCAGACGGACCGTTATTGTTCGCCCGCCCGCCAAACTTACATGATGCGGTTGGTGATGCATTTTATCGAACTGGCGGACAAGGCCCTGTTGGAAGGTGCAACGCCGCAAACAATCGCCGAGCTTCCGACCCGCCGTGCGCTGCAGCGCATGAGTGAGGAATTCGGCGAAGACCAATTGGATTCCTTCAAGGATTTGATGCGTACCGTGGACGAAGACTTCGCACAAATTGGCGTCCTCAGTACCAACAGCGCACACGAGACGGAAGGAGGCGAGCATGGGGCTTGATCTCACCACGTCTGGAACCTGCAAGTCTATCGAAGGGCCCTTGATGTTTCTCAGACGTAACGTCGACATCGGCCTGAACGAAGCGATCGAGGTGATGGGCAAAGACGGTGCCAAACGGTTGGGACGAGTCGCCATCTTGTCCGACGATGTTATTGGCATCGAGGTTTTGGAAACCACCACCGGATTGAGCCTGCAAAACACCCGCGTACGGTTTCTTGCCGAACCCTTGACCATGGCGTTGGGTCCAGGCCTTTTGGGCCGCGTGTTCAACGGCGTCGGCCTGCCCATGGACGGCGGGCCGCCGATCCCCGAAATGCGCCGCGTGCGGATCGATGGACAGTCCATAAATCCCGCGTTCCGTGAAACGCCGGTCGATTTCATCGAAACCGGTATTTCCTCAATCGATTTGATGAACAGCCTGGTGCGCGGACAAAAGTTGCCATTGTTTTCAGGCGGCGGCCTGCCTCACGACCGCATCGCCATCGATATCGCACGCCGCGCAAAATTGCGTGGCGGTCAGGAAAAGGATTTCGCCATCGTCTTCGTCGGCATCGGCATCCCGCACGACACAGCCGAGACGTTTCGCGCTGCGATGGAAACCAGTGGTGCGTTGGAACACACGGTGATTTTTCTCAATCTCGCCGACATGCCCAGTCCGCAACGCTTGCTCACTCCACGCTTCGCCCTTACGGCGGCGGAACACTTGGCCTATGAAGAAGGTCGCCATGTACTGGTGATCATGACCGACATGACGAACTACTGCGAAGCGCTGCGGGAAGTCTCCTCCAGTCACGGCGAGATCCCCAGCCGCAAAGGCTATCCGGGTTACATGTATTCGGACTTGGCGAGCATATTTGAACGCGCCGGAGCCGTTCGTGGGCTTCCCGGCACGGTGACGCAGTTGCCGATCCTGACCATGCCCGGCGATGACATCGGCCATCCCATCCCTGATCTCACCGGCTACATCACCGAAGGCCAGATCGTGCTGGACCGCGACCTGTTCCGCAAAGGTGTGACACCACCGGTCAACGTCTTGCCCAGCCTATCGCGTATGATGAATGCGGGCATCGGTGAAGGGTTTACGGACAAGAACCATCCCGCATTGTCCAACCAACTGTTTGCGGCCTATGCCCGGTCGGTGCGCGTGCGTGTCTTGGCCAGCGTTGTCGGCCGCGCCAGCTTGCCTCAGGTCGATCAGCTCTATCTGGAATTCGGCAACCGCTTCGAAACCGAACTGGTGCACCAGACTCAGTCCCGATCGCTTGAAGAAAGCATGGCCATCGGCTGGCGGTTGTTGAACATCCTGCCGGTCCACGAATTGAGCCGCCTCAGCGACGAGCAAATTATGCGTTACCTCAACAACCCGGAGCGGTCACATGCGCCTGCAAGGTCGTGAAATATCGCCCACGCGTGCAACTCAGTTGGCGCTGCGCGATGAACAAACGTTGATCCACGAGGGCTATGAGTTCTTGGATGAAAAGCGCATGTTGTTGGCGCAGGAACTTCTGCGTCAACTGGAGCGCATCGCCGTCTTGAACGAACGCGGCAAGCGCTTGCAGCAAACGGCTAAGGCAGCTTTGGTTCAAGCCGCCATGCGCCACGGCCTGGAAGAGCTCTCTGTCTATCCGCCGCCATTGAGCCGTGGTTTCCACGTAACGACAACGGTGCGTACCTTCCTCGGTTTGTCCCTGGCGGATTCGACTCTGTCCGACATTTCACAACCTCCGGAGGAAACTTCACCGCTCCCGACTTTCCCCAGTCTGGAAGCGCAGGCCTGCGCCGACGCCTTTGATGAACTTCTGGCTTTTAATGTCGAACGTGCCGCCGTAACCGCCAACCTGCTTCGCCTGTCCAAAGAATACGTCCAGACCGAGCGCCGCGCCCGCGCCCTGGAAAACGTCCTGCTGCCCGAAATCGCCGAAGCAGTTAAAGAAGTCGGTGAACACCTGGAAGCCGAAGAGCAAGAAGAAGCCATGCAACTGCGTCATGTCACGTCACGACCAACCAATGAATAGCCCCCTAGACATTTTTTCAGCGTACCAATTGACGCAAAAGAAAGGTGTTTAAGATGAGTCGTATGCGATACGCATTTGCAAAAAAAAGCATTTAGGGAAGGTCGCAAGTGTCTAGCAAACTAGGGGCTTGCCACATCCTCAACCTTCTGGCGGGTGCGCTGCAATTTGTCGAGATAGATATATATGACCGGCGTCAAAAATAGCGTGATGATTTGTGACACGGCGAGGCCGCCAATCACGGTAATGCCCAGCGGCGCACGTGCCTCGGCACCCGCGCCGTGCCCCAAGGCGATTGGCAGGGCCCCCGCAAGTGCGGCAAATGTGGTCATCATGATCGGACGGAAGCGCAATATACATGCATCGTAGATCGCATCCTCCGGATCCATCCCGTCGATCCGCTGCCGTTGCAGCGCAAAGTCGATCATCATGATCGCATTTTTCTTGACGATACCCACCAGCATGATGATGCCGACAAAGGCGTAGAGCGTGAGTGGTAGGTTAAAGGCCATCAACGCCAACAGAGCGCCGAAGGAGGCCGCCGGCAAGCCGGATAGAATGGTGAGCGGGTGGATGAAACTCTCATATAGGATACCGAGCACCATATACACAACAACCACCGCCATGAACAGCAACAGCCCCATGTTTCGCAGGGATGACTGGAAAGCCTCGGCTGTGCCGCCGAACCGGGCCGAGACCGAAGCCGGCAGTTGAACTCGGCGTTCTAGCGCGTTGACCGCCTCGATTGCGGTGCCCAATGAAACCTCAGGTGACAAATTGAATGATAGCGTGACAGCGGGAAGCAACCCCTGGTGATTGACCGTCAACGGCGCCACCTCGGCAACCGCTGTGGTGATTGCATCCAGGCGTATTTGCTTTCCGTTTGCGGCGGTGACAAACAGTTCCGACAGGCCTTGCAGATTATTTTGGTATTTAGGATCAACCTCAAGAATAACGGGGAATTGAGCCGAATTCGCATAGATTGTGGAAATTTTGCGCGAACCATAGGCAGCGGCGAGAACTTTCTCAATGCTCTGCGCATCGACGCCGAGTAACGCCGCGCGGTCGCGATCGATTTTAACCAGAACCGTGGGGCTTTTGATCTGCAAATCGCTGGTCACATCCTGAAATCCGGGCAAATTGCCCATTTCCACGCGCATGATTTCAGCCCAGGTATTGAGCTTTTCCAGGTCCAGATCCTGCAACGTATATTGGTATTCGGCGTTGCTGAGACGTCCGCCAACCCTGATCGCCGGAGGATTGAGCACAAAAGCCTTAATGCCAGGCACGGAATTCAGCTTGCTGCGAAGATCTTGGACAATTTTATTGATGTCTCTGTCGGGTCTTTCTTCCCGCGTTTTCAGGCGCAGCAACATGAACCCCTGATTGCTGGTTCTGCTGGAAGAACCAGCCCGCTCCATCACCGCATCGATGTTGGGATTGGCCGCGGCAAGCGCGGCAAGCTGATGTTGGTATGCGACCAGGGCATCGTAAGAGGCCTCGTCCCCCGCCTCGGTGCGGACCAACAATCGACCGGTATCCTCAGGGGGAAGGAAATCCTTCTGAATGATTGAATAAAGATAGATCGTCGCCAAGATCGTCGCAACGAATGACAGGAACACGACAAAATGATGGCGCAGGCACCACCGCAGCCCCACCGCATAAGCCTCCAGCAACGCCTGAAAGGCGGTCTCTGTCCAGTTGAACAATTTGCCGTGGGACGACGAATCATGACCGCGAAGAAATCGCGAACACATCATCGGCGTCAAGGTCAGAGACACAAGACCCGACACCAAAACGGCCGCGGATATGGTCAACGCGAACTCATTCAACAGGCGACCGATCATGCCCTCCATAAAGATAATGGGGATGAACACAGCAACCAGCGACACCGTCATCGACAAGATTGTGAAGCTAACTTCTCGTGAACCAACCAGTGCGGCTTGACGCCCGGACAAGCCTTTCTCACGGTGGCGCACAATGTTTTCGAGCATGACGATGGCGTCATCGACGACAAATCCGACCGATAACGTCAACGCCATGAGCGATAAGTTGTTAAGGCTGAACCCCATTACGTACATCACACTGAACGTGCCGATAACCGATATGGGCAGCGCGACAGACGAAATGAGGGTCGCCATGAAATTGCGCAGAAAAAGAAAGATCACCATCACCACCAGCGCCGCGGCAAGAGTCAGTGTGAACTGCACATCATGGATGGAACTGCGAATGCCGACCGAACGGTCGTACATGACCTCAATGTTAATGGCGGCGGGAATTTGTTCTCGCAATTGAGGCAACGCTTTGGAAATTTCATCGACGATCTTGACCGTGTTCGATCCGGGCTGGCGATAGACCGCCATCATCATGCCTTGCTCATTACCGAAGAATGTCGATGAACGACGATTATCGACATCATCGAGCGCGCGGCCGATGTCCTTAATCCGCACGGGAGCGCCGTTTTGATAAGCGAGGACGATGTTGTTGTAATCCGCCGCCCTGGTCAGACTGCCGGTCGTTTTAATAGCGGCTTCCTGGCTTGTGCCCGATATGGTGCCGGTTGCCATATTGGTGTTGCCGGTTTTAATGGCCTTCTCAATCTCGGTCCAATTCAAGTTTCGGATCATCATTGCGCCGGGATCGACCTGGATGCGAACGGCATAGCGCTGACGCCCCCAAAACTGCACCTGGGCGACGCCATCAATCGTCGACACCTGTTGCTGCAGAACCGTTTCCGCATAATCATTGATGGTCGAAACCGGCAAAGACGGCGAACTGAGGCGGAGATAATAGATGGCGAAGTTGGCTGGGTTCCTCTTGCGCAACGACGGTGGATCGGGCAAGTCGCTTGGCAGTGCCCGCTGCGCGGCAGATATCGCCGTTTGGATGTCTAACGCCGCGGCGTCGATATTCCGGTTCAACTCGAATTCCAGCGTTATTCGGGTCGAGCCCAAAGAGTTTACCGACGTCATTTTTCGGATGCCGGCGACCTGGGTAAATTGATTTTCCAGTGGTGTCGCCACCGAAGACGCCATGGTTTCTGGGCTGGCTCCAGGCAGACTGGCGCTCACCTCAACCACAGGAAAATCAACATTCGGCAATTCGGCGATCGGCAGGGAACGATACGATATGACGCCAAACAAAACGATCGACAACATGATCAGGGTTGTCATGACCGGCCGGTGAATGCAGACTTCGGGAAGCCTCATGACGGGGAATCCTTACCTTTTCCCGTTGAGGGGCTTAGCCCCACCTTGCTTGAAGTTGTTGGTATTCTCCGCATCGTTTGCAAGCTCAACCTTAGCACCGACAAACAATTTCAACTGCCCGTCGGTGACCACCTTTTCGCCGACCGCAAGGCCTTCCGCAATAACCGTCCGCCCGTCCACCTCTGGTCCGATCGTGACTCTTTGAAGTTCGACGGAGTTGTCGCCTTTGACAACCCACACAAAATGGCCCTGTTGATTGATCTGAAGGGCCCGCGACGGGACCATAACGGCGTTTTCAATGATCGACAGCTCGACCCGCGCCCGCGCAAACTGCCCTGGCACCAATTTTTCATCCGCATTTTCGACAGTCGCCAGCAGCTCAATTGTTCCGGTGGTTGCGTCCACCTCGTTATTGATGAAAAACAGAGTGCCCACCGCGAAATCCTTGTCGCTGGCTTGCGTTCTCACCTCAACAGGGACGGGAGGCCCTGCCATTCGTTCCCGGATGACGTCGATATAACGCTCAGGCACGCCGAATGAAACGTTGATGGGTTTTGTTTCGGTGATCACAAGCAATGGCTGGGTATCGTTGGCTTTAACGACATTTCCAACAGATACAAGGATGCTGCCCGTACGGCCGTTTATCGGCGAATGTATCGTCGCGTATTCTAAGTTGAGGGTGGCGATTTCGACCGCCACCTCGGAGACCCTGACGGCCGCTTTGGCGGCATCAACCAGAGCCGCCGCGTTATCGCGGGTCGTTTCCGGGGAATACCCTTTTGACGAAAGAACCGTCTGACGCTTTAAATCGGCGAGGGCCTTATCAAGTTGGCTTTTGTCACGGGCCAATTCCGCTTCGGCCTCTTTCAGTCGTGCACGCAAGGGGCGGGAGTCGAGACGGAACAGGATGTCGCCTTTGCGTACCTCCTGGCCTTCATGAACCAGCGCTTCAATCAACTGGCCTTCGATTTGCGACTTGATTGTGACTGTCGAGCGCGCTTTGACCGTACCAACACCATCCAAATAGATGGGCACCGTTTGCTGGATTGCGGTTGAGGCAAGAACGGGAACCGTTTTGACCCGCTTCCCTTTGACGGGGCGTTCTTGCCCGCCAGAAAAAACAAAGAGACCGGCACCAATGGCACCAAGCAAGAAAATTCCGATAACCACCCGTTTATTCATCATTTTTGATCCACAAGTAAAAAACGCTGACACAACGTGTCTATTTCCAACACCACGCATCTCGAAATAGAAAGGCTGCAACTCAGCTCGGATCTCAGAGTTCTACTCTTCCATTGGTTTTACAGCAGTTTTTGTGCCATCAGTTAGTGATATTTGAATAGCAAAAAGTAATGTGGACATCGTGCAGGATAGGCTCTGGCCTCTTTTGTTTATGGGTGTCGTAGCCATCCTAATGATGTGAACATCAAGGTCGCTCTCGACCCGGGCATCATGGATAAAACCGGTTGTGATTGATCAAGGGCCTGAATCTGGCTGTTTTCATCAACACTCAAAACCAGAGCTTTGTTAAGCGAAGAAAGGGTCAGCCCAACGATGTCACGGACATTGTCGATAACAATGGATCACTGGAAATCTTGACACGCTCCTCACGGTGAGGCTGTAAACCAAAGGTTTTTCAGATGTGCCGCACAGTCGTATGGGAAAGACCTGTTTCCATCTCATCAAGCGAATAGACCAATGCGTAGCGTCCCGGGGCTTTTCAGTTCCAAATGACTAGGGGGTATTCACGCTTTGATACGTCTGTTGGTTTAATGTTTAGAGCCGCCAGAGCGTGACACCCTCGGGCGTGGTATCGCGATCGAGTATGCCGCGCACATCGACGACCACGCCTTTGCCGTCGTTCAGCAGACCGGTGACGTAGTCCCAGCCGCCCTGGGCGTATTCGCTGTGCGGCACGGCCAGCACCACCGCATCGGCCTTTTGCAGGTCCGCCTTGTCCGTGAGGCTGACGGCGTATTCGTGTTCGGCTTCCGCCGGAACCGCCATGGGATCGTGGATTTGCAGGTCCATGCCGTAGGTCTCGAGTTCGTTGATTACGTCGATGACCTTGGTGTTGCGCAGGTCGGGAACGTTTTCCTTGAACGTCAGGCCCAGCACCGTGACGATCTTGCCGCTGCCGTTGTTCAACAGCAACTTGATGGTTTCGCGCGCCACGAATTCGCCCATGCCGTCGTTGGTTTTGCGGCCCGCGAGGATCACCTGCGGATGGTGGCCCATCTGTTCGGCGCGATACGTCAGATAGTACGGATCGACACCGATGCAGTGCCCGCCCACCAGACCCGGCGAGAATTTCAGGAAATTCCACTTGGTGCCTGCCGCGTCCAACACATCCTGGGTATCGATGTCGAGGCGGTTGAAGATTTGCGCCAATTCGTTCATCAGCGCGATGTTGAGGTCGCGCTGGGTGTTCTCGATGACCTTGGCGGCCTCGGCGGCCTTCACGGTGGGGGCCTTGTGCACACCCGCCTTGACGACGGAACCATAAACCGCGGCGACGGTGTCGAGCGTCGGACCGTCCTGGCCGGAGACCACCTTGGTGATGGTCTCGAAGCGGTGTTCCTTGTCGCCGGGATTGATGCGCTCGGGCGAGTATCCGACGGTAAAGTCCGTGCCGCAGGTGAGGCCGGATGTCTTCTCCAGAACCGGGACGCAGACCTCTTCGGTGGCACCCGGATAGACGGTGCTTTCGTAGACCACGATGTCGCCGGTCTTGAGGTGCGCGCCGAGCGTGGTGGAGGCCGAAATCAAGGGCGACAGATCCGGCTTGTTGCCGTTGTCGACCGGCGTCGGCACGGTGATGATGTGAAAATCGGCCTTGGCCAGATCGGCCGCATCGGTGGTCAAAACCAAATCGGCCTTGGCCAGTTCGGCGTCTTCGACCTCGCCGGTGATGTCGTGTCCGGCCTTCAGCCCGTCGATGCGCGGAACGGAGATGTCGAACGCCACCACTTGGGCCCGAAGACCAAAGGACACGGCAACCGGCAGGCCCACGTAGCCCAGGCCAATCACAGAAATCCGGCGGTTGTGCGTCATCAATGGTCTCCTTCTCAAGCCAATGAAAGCCGATGGGGAATGTCTATAGCCAAGGGGGGCGGAAAACAACCAATATTGTGTGGATAATATCGCATTGATGTGGGCCAAAAAGTGCACAGATCGGTCAATGCGAGGCGCTATTTGTATGTGTCAATCATGCGCCTCTGGAAAAATCTCTTAATCTTGCCCATCAGGGGCATCCTGAATTGTGTTTTCGCCGTATTGTCGCTAGTTTGTTGCACAGAATCTCACATTTTTGTTCGAGAACGTTCAGCGCATGCTTGAAAAAATACTGTTTAAAAAAATCGAATTATGGGTCGTGATATTGTTAACGATCACTGGTTTGATTGGCACGGTCCTATTCAGCTTTACGGTTTGGTATGGCACCAAAGGTGCGGAACGCTATCAATCCCTGACCAACATCACCATCGAAATCGCGAAATTCCCTTTTACATTGATCAAGGTGTTTGATCGATCCGTGATGGGGGCATCCGATTTGAGCGTTGATCAACGTTTTGGGAACGATGCGGGGTTGCAGTTCTTCACTGAAAAAAATCCTGAAGCCGGGTATGTGTTGCTGAATCGGTTTGATGGCGATTTACGTATGTCCGTGTCGGAATTGATTGATGTCGCTGCCCAGAAAATCGTTCACCGTTGGACCTATGATGTCGATCCGGTCTGGGCGCAAAGCAAGCTGCACTCAAACCTTATCCATTTTCGCATCGACTATCCGACCAACCGTTTTCGCGGACATGCATTTGTCTTGAAGGATGGCTCGATCATCGCGCATGGCTCGGCATCTCCGCTGTTTAAGATTGATGCCTGCAGTCGATTGCAGTGGGTCCAGGATGAGGACCTGTTTCATCATTCCACGGAAATGGGGCCTGACGGGAATCTCTGGGTGCCTGTTCATCTTGAACCGAAGCAAGTCGATATAGGCATTCCCGACACTTTCTTTGATGACGGTATCGCCAAAGTATCACCGTCCGGTAAGGTTCTTTTTTCTAAATCCGTTGCGCAGATTTTGGATGACAACAATCTAGACCCACTTGTGTTTGGGATCGGCAACGAACAAAATACCGACCCCATTCACCTGAACGATATTCAGCCCGTTATGGCGGATGGCCCGTATTGGAAAACAGGCGATCTGTTCATCAGTGCGCGCAACCAATCGCTCATCTTTTTGTATCGTCCATCCGAAAACAAGGTGCTGTGGTATAAAGTTGGACCATGGATGTCTCAGCACGATGTCGATATCATTGATGATGAGCGCATCGGCGTTTTCAACAACAACAGTCGCCGCGTGGGCAACGACTACACCGTGGCGGGCAGTAACACGGAAGTGGTTTATAACTTCAGGACCAACACCACGGAAACGCCGTTTCAGGCTGGTTTCGAGAAACTTGAATTGCGCACCTTTTCATCCGGCAGCGGTGATTTTGTCGGCGAGACTGGTTCTGAATTGTTGGTGGAAGAATCGGACAATGGCCGATTGGTCCAGTTCGATCCATCGGGGAACGTCAGTTGGCAATACGTGAACCGCGCCAAGGACGGCAAGCTTTATCTTTTGAATTGGACCAAGTCGGTGACCAGGGAAGTGGGCGATGCCGTTCGCAAGGCGGTTAGAGAGGCACGGTGTGATGGGTAAATTGTTCTTGGTTGTCGCGTGCATTTTGACCGTGCCTGGAATGGCACACGCCTATATCGGCCCCGGCATGGGGGCAGGCACTATCGCAGCGGTGCTGGGCGTTGTGGCCTCGTTTTTTATTGGTATTTTTGCGGTCGTCTATTATCCGATCAAGCGGGCCCTCCGCAGGAAGCGCGCGGTACAGGACGACAAAGCAACTCAACCCGGCGAAGATGCGCCTTAACAGGGTTGGATGATGATTGATGCCGTCTCAGTGGGTCATATATGTCGCGACCGCAATCGCCTGTGAAGTGGCGCTTCACCTTCCCTTTCGACAAACCATTGAGACCATGCTGGGCACTTTGCAGAGATCAATGCGGGTCATTGTCTCGAAACGTATCAGTGACCACTGGAAAGAAACCGTTTTACCCGTTTACTCAATCCGTCTGTTCAAAGCTTCCATTTTGTTCCTGGCGCTGATAGCAGTCCTTTTGATGCCGTTTGCGGCGGGGGGCTTTCTGTTTCTGGGCGGAATTAAAGACCTTGCCGTCACCATGGCTGAATGGCCCGTGATTGCCACTATGACCGCATTGGCCTGCGTATACCTCTGGCTGCGGGTGAAATTCCGCCATGGATAACTATTCTGTCCTGGATAAGGTCTTTCATCGCTTGGTCTTGGGGGCGGATTTTCTGGGCGAAGCCCTCTATGACTTGGAAGCCAAGCAATACGGCAAAAAAGCAAGGCGAGACGTGCGTCCAGTCTTTGTGAGCGGTTTGGCACGCGCCGGAACCACCGTGCTGATGCGCGCCTTATATGAAACCGAAGCATTCGCCAGCCTGACCTATCGCGACATGCCCGGGGTTATGGCCCCGAATTTTTGGGGCGCCATTTCATCAAAAACTCAAAAAACTGGTCGCTCACAAGAACGTGCGCACGGCGATGGCGTGGTCGTGAGTTTCGATTCGCCGGAGGCGCTGGATGAAGTGTTTTGGCGCATATTTTGTGGGGATTCCTATATCGGAAAATCCACACTAAGGCCCCATTCGATCCCAACAGATGTTATGGAAAAGTTTAAAAACTACATGGGGCTGGTGTGCCTGAAATACGGGAAAGATCGCTACCTTTCAAAGAACAACAACAATATTCTGCGTCTGAACGCTCTGTCATCGGCGCTTCCCGGGGCCACCTTTTTGATCCCATTTCGCGATCCCATGGCGCAAGCCAAAAGCCTGCGGACGCAACACAAGCGGTTTTCCACAGGATCCGCTTTTGAACAGAGCTACATGACATGGCTGGGGCATCATGAATTCGGCGCAACCCACAAACCATTCCATTTTGAGTGTGGGTGGGAACCCCGAGGCACTCCGGATAGCCTAGAGTATTGGTTGGGCGTATGGTGTCATGTATATGACAACGTGGCCCAGATCATCACGGAAGGGCCGGACAATTTGATCCCGGTCGGGTATGAAGCCCTGTGTCAAAATGACGATGTCTGGGACGGTATCCGCCAAAAAATCGGTGTTGCCGAAGCGGGGCCGGTCGACTTCACGGTTCGAAACGATGCGCCTCTCGAAGTGAACAATACGGCACTGATGGAAAAAGCGCGCGCAATATATGCGGTGTTGGATGCATTGAGCCAAACGCGTCTGAACGCCAATGTGGAGGTTGAGGGGTGAACAGCTTTTTAATATGTCATGAAGAATACTGTGGGAATGATCAATTTATTGAGGTTACAACTCAACCATGACGAAATCTGCGCAGCCTTTTTTGCCTTATGGGCTTCATGATGTCGATGAAGACGACATTCGGGCCGTTACGGACATTTTACGCGGTGATTGGTTAACCTCCGGGCCGCTGGTCGGTGCTTTTGAGGAGGCAATTGCAAAGCGCGTTGGGGCGAAGCATTGCATCACGACAAGCAACGGCAGTACAGCCTTGCACCTTGCCGCTGTTGGGGGCGGGCTTGGCCAAGGACAGGTCGCCATAGTGCCGTCCGTGACGTTTCAGGCTACGGCAAGCACCGTGTTGCAAACGGGCGCGGAAGTCGTATTCGCGGATGTCGATCCGCATACCGCTTTGATGGGACCAGACCATTTAGAAGAGGCCCTGAAACGCGCAGAACAGATTTTCCCGGATTGCACGATCAGCTACGCGTTGCCCGTGCATATAGCGGGACGCTCAACAAATATGGAGGCACTGTCTGAGGTCGCGCATCATCATGGCTTGAAGCTGATTGAAGATGCGGCCCACGCTTTTGGCACATCAAGTGCGGAAGCGGTTGTCGGAGCCGGAGCGTATTCCCAGGCAACAACGTTTTCGTTTCATCCCGTCAAGACGATTACCTGTGGTGAAGGTGGGGCCGTGACGACCAACGATGACGAATTGGCCGCCCGAATGAGACGGTTGCGCAATCACGGTGTCGTGCGTGAACCGCATGATTTTGTCGAATTGGACCAAGGTTTTGATCAGGGGGAGCCCAACCCTTGGTACTACGAAATCTCTGAGCCGGCCTTCAACTACCGTTTAACGGATATCCAATGCGCCTTGGGGCTCAGTCAATTGCGACGACTGGATGATTTTATGGAACACCGTAAGCGGCTGCTTCAGTCCTACCGCGCATGTTTTTCGGGGTTCGATGGGGTTCAATTCGCCCAAGCAGATGGCACCGAAGGAACGTCTTGGCATTTGGCCGTTTCATTGATTGATTTTGAAGCCTTTGGAACCAGTCGGGGCAAGGTGATGCGCGCTTTGGCAGCGGCCGGCATTGGTTCGCAGGTTCACTACATGCCTTTGTATCGCCACCCCTGGGCCAAGGCGCGTTATGGTGAGATGTCGCTGCCTGGGGCAGAAGCTTATTACGCTCAGGCTTTGTCTTTGCCGCTGCACATGCGTATGGATGCGGGTGACGTCGAACGTGTTTGCGGGACTTTAAAAGACATCTTGATGTCGTAACGCGTTACGTTTTTTGAGCTGTTTGAACTGGATGAGGGCGCAATCGCCGACTCCTTGGAAACCGAGGCGGGATACCCTGATTTCATGTGAAGCCATCCGGCCGGGTCAGGGTACGGGGATTGTCCGATGTCCGTGAAAAAAGTACCAATATCTTGAAAATGTGCGGCGAAAATAGCTGCAAGAGGTCTGGATCGACGGTTTGAGGTAGGCAAATCGCGAAAAATCGGGCAAACGGTGGGGGCGGATATTTTCCTGCCCCACTTTTTGTATATGATGGGGCGCAAATTTAAGAACATTTGTACCCTGACTTGGACCCCTTCATGACCGCCAGCAAAACCTACATTTTGAAATTTTCCTGCGTCGACCAAATGGGCATCGTTGCTGCGGTGGCCGGGTTTTTGGTTGAGCAAGGGTTCAATACCCTGGAATCCGCACAATTCGATGATGAGACCACCGGGCATTTTTTCATGCGCACGGTGTTTGCTGCTGGCGACCATAGCCCGCAGTTGGACCACCTGAAGGCCGCGTTCACGGCCATCGCCAACCGCTTCGCCATGAATTGGGGCATCCACGATGTCGAAGACCGCCCCAAGGTTATGTTGCTGGTCTCCAAATTCGGCCACTGTCTGAACGACTTGCTGTACCGCCAGTCCATCGGCGCGATCTCCATGGACATTCCGGCAATCGTCTCCAACCACCCGGACTTGAAGCCTTTGGCCGACGCCTACGGAATTCCGTTCCACCATCTACCCGTCAGCAAGGACACCAAGGTCGAGCAGGAAGGTCAGTTGAAGGGCTTGGTCGAAAGCACGGGCACCGACTTGGTGGTTCTGGCGCGCTATATGCAGATTTTGACCCCCGATCTGTGCAGCTATCTGGAAGGCCGAGCCATCAACATTCACCACTCCTTCCTGCCGAGCTTTAAGGGCGCGAAACCCTACCACCAGGCGCATGATCGGGGTGTGAAGTTGATCGGGGCGACGGCGCACTATGTGACATCGACCCTGGATGAAGGCCCGATCATCGAGCAGGAGACCGCCCGCGTGACCCACGCCCAGACCCCGGATCAATTGGTCGCCATCGGCCGCGATCTGGAAAACCTGGTGTTGGCCCGCGCCATTCAGCGCCATTGCGAACAGCGCGTCTTGCTGAATGGTCATAAAACGGTGGTGTTCCCCTAATCCATGCCGATGATTTTCGCGATTTAGCCCAAGTCAAACCTGTTTAGGTTGTCATAACTCCTTTATAATTATGTGAGATTTCC
>Ga0070729_10003916_pt1 | contig 16685 bp, 17 predicted proteins | sample tdDd472_FD_66725 | JGI IMG/M metagenome (GOLD analysis project Ga0070729, IMG submission 66725) | Marine sediment microbial communities from the Atlantic coast under amendment with organic carbon and nitrate - tdDd47.2 | ecosystem: Environmental > Aquatic > Marine > Coastal > Sediment | place... | reverse complement strand
CGGGCGAATGGTTGAGCGAAGCGAAAACGGCCACAAGCGTGGCCGCGCGGAGCGGCAGCGTAGCGAGCCCAGCCCGGAGGGCGACCGGCGCTTGAGGTCCTCCTCCTAATCAACTTATCCCTTCAGGCTCTCGGCGCGGGCGGCAACGACCTTGTCGGCTTCCTTGCCGGAGAACTCCTGCAGGTGGTCGAACTCGTAGGTATAGGTCCCCACACCTAAGCTTTGAGAGCGTAACTCAACGATCAGATCGCCGATCTCGGCCTGGGGCATCATCGCCTGAACCTCATCCCAGCCCTGCCAGCCGTCCTTGGCGTCGAACCCGAGAATCTGGCCGCGCCGCCCGGAAACCATGCGCTGAACCTTGGAGGTGTATTCACTCGGCACCGAGACGGAGACATTCAAGATCGGCTCCAACAGAACCGGATTACAGGTCGGCAGCGCCTCACGCATTCCCTGGGCGGCGGCTTTCTGGAAAGCCATATCCGAGCTGTCCACCGGGTGGAACCCGCCGTCGGTCAGGGTAACGGTCAAATCGACAACCTGGAAGCCGAGCGGCCCCTGACCCAAGGTCCCGGCCACACCTTTCTCGACAGCCGGAATATACTGCTTGGGCACCACGCCGCCGGTGATGGTGTCGGAGAAGCTGAACCCCGAACCGCGCGGCAGAGGCTTGATCTCCAGATGCACATCGCCGAATTCACCATGACCGCCCGATTGCTTTTTATGGCGCGAATGCTGGCTCGCCGGTTTGCGAATGGTTTCCTTATAGGGAACCATGGGTTTCTGATGGGCGACCGAAAGACCGTACTCGCCTTTCATTCTGGAAAGCGCAATCTGAAGATGGACCTCCCCCTGACCGGTCAAAACGAACTCGCCGGTTTCTTCGCTATGGGCGGCATTGATCGAGGGGTCTTCTTCCGCCAGCTTGGCCAGCGCACCCGAGAGCTTGACCTCGTCGGACTGCTTTTCGGCATGGATGGCGAAGGCGTAAAGCGGCGCGGGCGGTTCCGGCCAGTCGCACTCGACCTTGCCCTGTTCGGTCAAGAGATCACCGGTCTGGGCGTTTTCCATACGACCGAGCGCCACCACTTCACCGGCCTTAGCCGATGTCTTTTTCTCCGTCGTCTTGCCAAGCAGGCTATTGACCCCGCCGACCCGGTCGCCGTTGAGGCTCATGCCATCCTTGACCTCTCCGGCCCAGATCCGGGCCATGGACATTTTGCCCGAATGCCCCGCATGGACGGTCTTGAAGATTTGCGCAACCGCACCGCCGGACGTATCGACGCCTAAGCGCTCGGCCGTTTTCGCCGCCCCCGGCGCTTCGTGGCGCAGCGCCTTCATCAGACGATTGATACCGTTCTCGTTCTCCGCCGAGCCGAAAAACACCGGGACAATCAGGTCCTGCTGCAAATCCTTGGTGAGGTTTTCGTATATCTCGTCGGTCGAGGGCGCCACCTCCTCAAGCAGCTCTTCCATCAGCTTGTCGTCGAAATCGGCGAGGGATTCGAGCATTTCAGTGCGCGCCAACTCTTCATCATCCTTGACGGCTTCGGGCAGGGAAATCAGATCGGACGGCTTATGGGGGTTCCATTTCCAGGCCCGCTCACTGACCAGATCGACCATGCCGGTGATTTCACCCGCGCCATTGCGCATGGGAATTTCACGGAGCAGCAACGGGCGGCTGGAAACACCCTGCAGAGCCTCGAACGTGGCGCGCACGGAAGCTTCGGCCTGATCCATTTTATTAATATAGAGGATATGCGGGATATCCCGGTCGTCGAGGAACTTGAGCAGCGGCGAAATGGTCACCGCCCGTTCGGGCGCGGGCTCGCAGACCACAATCACCGTATCGGCGACCATCATGGCGCACTGGGCGTCATAGGTCAGCTCCACCGAACCGGGGCAGTCAATCAGCGTCCAGGGTTCATCGAGATAATTCATGCTGGCGATGGAAAGCTCGGTGCTCATACCGCGGGCCCGGGCCTCCGTCGCGCCGTCGCCGACCGTGTTGCCTTCCTTGACCGTTCCGCGTCGGTCGATGGCCCCGGCGGCGAAAAGCATATCCTCAAGAAGCGTGGTCTTGCCGCTGGTGTAAGGGCCTACCAGAGCGGCGCAGCGTGGTCCCGATGTTGTTTTGGTCATTGGCGCGTATCCCCCGAACATAATTGCGGTTGGGGCGCGGCCCAGATTCCCATCCCAGGGCGGCGGGCCGCCCCAATATCTGATGCCGTCATGAACATGACGACAGATGAAGCGTACCCCGCTGACGAATCGATGCAAGCGAAAAACGCCTGTAAGCGAAAGAGGTTATCCACCGCCCCTGCATCCCCCTCGACAGCGGACGGTTTTTAATCGGTTAAACGACGAAAATGCACCCCCTAAAACACAAAACCACCCAGAAAACACCCAGCAAGAATCTCTTAACTGATTGATATCAAACGAAACACCCCTGATTTTCGGAAAAATCCTTATCATTATTTATCATTTTCACCCTGCGCCGCCTGACAAGCGACCTCATCGGAGGGGTCTTCTAGAGCCGCTCGAGAAGGACGGTCGAACCCGGCAATCCTGGCTTGAAGCGCCACCGCCCGCTGGGCCGACCCGTATTCCTTATAGAGCATGGATTTTTCATAAATCGCTTCGAGCTTGGCCAGCATCTCCACCGCATCGAAACAGGTGCGCTCGACCACATCCTCGCACAATTCTCGCAACCGCTTATTACTCATCCCTTTTGTTGAATTCCCCACCGTCAATATACTAATTCTAGCGTGACAGGCATTGAGGAGCCTGTGAACAAAAACGAGAAACAGTGCGAGAAAAACAATGTCTCAAAAAGCTTACGGGGCCTGTCAGTGCGGAGCCGTTACGTTTAAAATTTCCGGAAATTTCGACAGTTTCTTTCTCTGCCATTGCTCACGCTGCCAAAAGGATACCGGCTCGGCCCATGCCGCCAACCTATTTTCCTTAAATGCGACGATTGCTTGGCTTTCTGGGCAGGAATGCATCAAAACCTACCGCATTCCCAACACCCGACACGAAAAAAGCTTTTGCATCAACTGCGGCTCCGCCCTTCCAAATGCTCAACAAGACGACTCTTTACTGGTGGTTCCTGCCGGAAGCCTGGATAGCCCGGTCGAACTTCGGCCCATCGCCCATATCTGCTGCTCAAGTCGAGCCGAGTGGGACCTCAACCTGGAAAACATCCCCAAAATCGATAACCTCCCAGGGACAGCGGAGTAAGACACCTCCCATTTATATCGAAAAACTCGATAGAAACATCCTTAAAAATTCAACAATCTGAACCATCTCCTTTCTTGACGATCTGGTTGGATGAGCAGAATATCCCTTTCGCGGATACAGGCCGGTGACCCTGCCCGAAAACGGGGCAGGTAGGCGAGACCCAGGGTCCGTATCTTTTTTCAAAAAGATACAGTGGAGGACTTACCGGACTCGCGGCGATGCCATGACGGCCTCTCCCCTTTTCCGTCCGCCCTCCTCGTATCGACTTTTTTGTTTCAAGGTACACGCCGCAACGACGCGCTTTCGTTTCGTATCGGCGTCTGGAGGACCAACCCATGCAGCTGACTTCTCGGGCGCGCCGCGCCATTCCCCTGCCTCTGACCGAAGACCAGAGCGCCGACATGATTTATCCCGACGACCTGCCCTACAGCCCCCGCCTGCCACGCAAAAGCCAGTTCGACGTTTGCGACGAAGGCAGCATGGGTCGCGGCATCCGCACCAAGGTGGCCTTCGGGCGCGGTTCGGTCATCGCCGAATTCACCGGACAGTTCACGTCGCAGATTTTGCAGCATACCTTGCAAGTGACGCCGACCAGCCATGTGCACGACCCTTATTTCATCGGCCTGCTCTCGCACTCCTGCGCGCCCAACAGCCTGCTCGATATGCAGGGCATGGAACTGCTCGCCCTTTGCGACATTCCGGCGGGCACTCTGCTCACCGTCGACTACGCCCTGACCGAAGACATTCTGTTCCGCCAATTCCCCTGCGACTGCGGCGCAAGCAACTGTCGCAGTTGGATCACCGGGCGGCGCGAAAAAGTCAACGCCAAGGGCCGCCGCCATCTGGCGAAACGGCAGCACTAGAGTCGGATCGCTTTAGGTTGAATCACTTTATGATTCAGCCTGAAGCGTGAATCCGCCCCTCATGCAAAGAATCTGGAGGCTTACCCCCGATGGGCATCGACATCACCGAAACCATTCCGGCTTTCGGCCGCACGGAAGACGCCATCGCCGCATTGCAACCGGCCTTTCCGGTCCACTGCCTGCGGCCCGATCTGCTGACCGCGGCGGCGGAAACCTTCATCAAAGGCTTCCCCGGCGATACGCTCTACGCTGTGAAATGCAACGCGCACCCCTTGGTGCTCGAGCGGCTTTACGAAGCGGGAATTCGGCATTTCGACGTGGCGTCCGACCATGAAATAAACCTGGTCCGACGCCACTGCCCGGAGGGTATCCTCTATTACCACCATCCGGCCAAGACCGCTCTGTCGACCGCCGAAGCCTACAATCACTCCGGCGTCCGCCGGTTCGCCGTCGATTGCGGGCCCGAGCTCAACAAGGTGCTGGCCAACAGCGGACGCGACGCGGCGATCACCGTACGCATGGCGGTGCCGCAGGACGACGCGGTTTACGACCTCTCGACCAAGTTCGGCGCAACCTTCGAAGAAACCATCGCGCTGTTGAGCGAAGCGGCCCGCTGCGGTCGCAAGGTCGGCCTGACCTTTCATGTGGGCTCTCAGTGCCTGCACCCGAAAGCTTATGAGACGGCGCTTGAGCTCTCCGCCCAGGTACAGGAAAAGGCTGGCGTGCGGCTTTCCTATATCGACGTTGGCGGCGGTTTTCCGGGCTACTACCGAACCACGGAAGCGCCGCCGCTTTCAGCCTATTTTGAACGCATTGCCAGGGCGGTGAAACGGCTGTTTCCCGAAAACCCGCCACGCATCCTCTGCGAACCGGGCCGGGCGCTGGTTTATAAAGCGGCCTCGCTTGTTACAAGAGTGATCCTGCGGAAGGAAAATACGGTTTACCTCAACGACGGCATCTTCGGCGGTTTCGCCGAAATATATTGGGGCAAGGACGCCCTGGTGTTGGAATGCAAGGTGCATCGTCTGCAGGGAAGCAAGAAGCCGACGGAAAAAACCAAGCCCTTCATCGTCTACGGACCAACCTGCGACGGCAACGACCGGCTACCCTATAAGATTCCGCTCCCCATCGACATCACCGAAGGAGACTGGATCGAGTTCAACAATCTGGGCGCTTACGGCCGCGAAATGTCGACCGCTTACAACGGTATGCGTTCCGATCGTCTGATTGTACTCAACCAACCCTATTGATCCGGCGAACCATAAGGCGAATTTCTTTTATCGAACACACTGTTCGTATAGACTCAGGTGTCACGCACCAGAGAAGACAATCGATTGCCGGGGGATGGATGATCGAATGGAAAGATGAGTACAGCGTCGGCGTCGAGGCGATCGACAAAGATCACAAGACGCTGATAACGCTGGTAAACCGTTACCTGACCGAATCGGAACGGAAACCGGCGGTTTTGGTCCATCGCCTGTTCCGCGATCTGGAAAACTACACCAACTACCATTTCCATCGGGAAGAGGGCCTGATGGCCAAGTGCGGCTATGAAGGGCTGGAAGAGCATAAGCGTCGCCACCAAGAAATCCGCACCACCCTCAAGGCCTTTTCCGACAAGGTGACCCACAAATTCAGCGCCGCCGATCAAGCCGAATTAAGGGCCTTTTTAAGCTCCTGGCTGCTCGATCACGTCTTGAAGGAAGACTTCAAATACCGCGACGCCATGGCCAAACTAGACGCTGACTGACCTATAATTCTGTAACAATCGCCCGCTATGTAGGTCCATTCGGAATTTCATTGAACGGCATAAATGCGGCGGCACACTTTACTTCAGTCTTTGTTTCGGATCGCCAAATACCGGTTGGTCGTTCCCCTGCTGCGCAGCCTCGAGTCCCCCGAGCATACGGCGCGGGGGGTTCTGGTCGGAGTCGCCTGGGCGCTCACCCCTTTGATCGGCATTCAGATGCCGCTCATCGCACTCACCTGGGTGCTGGCCCGTACGCTGTTCGGCTGGCGCTTCCATCTTCTCGTCGCCCTCGCCTGGGCCTGGGTGACCAACGCCTTAACCCTGGCGCCCACCTATTACGTTTTCTATCTGACAGGACAGATCATGCTCGGGCGTTGGGGCGATCTGTCGGGCTACGGCGTTTTCATGGATCTGATATCCCAGGTTCTGGCCACCGAAACCGACCTTGCCGGAAGGATAGCCAACGCCATGGCCTTCGCCGCCAAGGAATGGGGCCTGCCACTCAGCCTCGGCTGCCTGCCCTGGCTGATCGGTTTAAGCTGGATCGCCTATCGCTGGACCTATCGACTGATCAGCGCCCGGCAAACCCAATCAATCCTAAAGTAGATCGACACCGGCGGGCGGCGCGTCGCGCAGCGCAGCGAGTAGAGCGTCGATAGCCTTCCGATTGGGAAAGGTGGAACGCCATGCCAGAGCGATCCGTCGCGAAGGAGCCGGAGCCTTGAAGTGGGCGTATTTAACCAGATGATTGCGCCGCTCCTCACAGTTCATCGCCGTACACATGAAGCTGTTGACCGAGGTCATGGGCAACACGGCGACGCCGGTGCGCACCGCCACCATGTGACGGATGGTCTCCAGCGAGTTCCCCTCGATGCAGTTGTGAATTCCCTCCGAAGTATCGTCCAACTCATGGCAGGCCGGGCAAATTTCCAACACCTGATCGCGGAAACAATGCCCCTTGCCAAGCAGCAGAAGCTTCTCGCCTGCCAACTCGTTACCGTCCACGTCGCTCCGTCCCTGCCAAGGGTGGCCGTTGGGTACGGCGACGAGAAAGGGCTCGTCGTAAATGGGCGCCACCTCAATTCCCGGCTCGTCAAACGGTAGGGCGACGATAATGGCGTCCACTTCGCCGCGTTTTAGACGCTCGGAGAGAACGGCGGTGAAATTTTCCTCGACCAGCATGGTCATGTTGGGCGCGGCATCGTGAAGCTTGGGAATCAGCGTCGGGAACAGATAAGGCCCGACGGAATAGATGGCGCCGAATTTCAGCGAGCCTTCGAGCGCCCCGGATTCACAGTCGGCAATCTGCTGGATACGCTCTACTTCTTCGATAGCCTTTTGCGCCTGAGCGATGACATGCGACCCGGCCTCGGTGATCTTGATTTCATTTTTGAAGCGCTCGAACAAAGGCGTTTTGAGCTCTTCTTCAAGCTGCTTGACGGCGACGCTCAGCGACGGCTGACTGACATTACAGGCCTCGGCGGCGCGGCTGAAACTCCGCTCTCGGGCAACCGCCAGGGCATACTTCAATTGGGTTAGTTTCATGAAATAACGCGCTTTCCCACCAATGGACAAAAATCTACCGCCGCAGAAGTCCTACCTAGGGTCAGGACCCATTAATTTCATTTATTCTAACATGTATCAAGCACCCTAACCTGTTCTTGTCTCCGGTCAAGCCGAAGCGAAAAGATCGTCCTTCCTATTTTTTTCCGTTGGTTTGCAGCCAGGTCAGCAGAAGCGCCGCCTCCTTTCCCGTGAGCGGCGTCATGCGCACCATGGAATTCATGTGGCCAATCCAATTATTTGCGCTGTATTCATCGGGGGGATGCAATGCGTGACAAAGGCTGCAGTTGTCCTCATAGAGGCGGCCGACCGTCGCCCACAACGGTTTGGCGTCACGCAGAAATCCGGTCGTCGGGACCCAGGCGTCCAGGCGTACCTCGGTCCAGATCTGGCCGGTGGTTGCGTCCTCAACCGAACCAAGGCGACGCAAACCGTCAACCTCAGACGGATCGATGGTCGCCAGCTTGATCCGTTGACCCTGGCGCATATAGAGCTTGTTTTCTTGTCCTTCACGACGCCAACCGGCCAGCTCGACTCGGGCGAACTCCTTTTCAATCGCCTCAATCCGCACCGGGAGGCCTGCAACCATTTCGCCAATCGGCTCCCCCCCGGCAGATAGGGCAAGCGACAGGGGCTCCAGCGCAATAACTTGATCGCCAACCGCCACCGACGCCGGAACCAAATTCTCAAACATCCGGCGATGCGTCGCCGTCACGTCCGGCATTTTGTGGGCGACTGCCTTGTGACAGTCGATACAGGTTTTCCCCGCCTTGGCAGCATCCCGCATGGCGCGGGACGCTTTCATCGGCTGTTTATGAAAGTCCATCGCTTCGAAAGAATGGCAGTTTCGGCATTCTTTGCTGCCGTTGGCGCGCATCCGCGCCCATTCCCGTTTCGCCAATTGATGACGCTTGGCTTCAAACTTCTCAGCCGTATCGATGGAGCCGACGGCCCAGTGATAGAGCTCGCTGGTCGCCTGAATTTTACGTTTAACCTTGTCGCTCCAGTTGCGCGGTACGTGACAGTCGGGGCAGGTGGCGCGCACACCTGATCGGTTTTTGTAGTGGGGAGAATGGAGATATTCGGCATAGACGGTGTCGCGCATAACGTGACAGCTGATGCAGAAAGACATTTTGTTGGTGGCCTCAAGAGCGGTGTTAAACCCACCCCAGGCGATCACACCGACGACGATGCCCAGCAATCCACCCAAGACAATCTTTCGCATCCCACACACCCAAAAAAGAAGGAGCCGGGCGCCATCCCTGACGCCCGGCCCTATTGAGATCAATCAGATCAATCGAACGGCGTCGGCTTCGGAGTATTGTCGTTCGAAGGCGGCAGAATCGGCAGTTTGAAGTCAGGCTGATCGCCGGTCATCGACTTCAGGAAGGCGACGATGCTGGCGTTTTCTTTATCCGTGAACTTCTTACCGAGCTGGATGCGGCCCATGACGTCAACCGCTTCGGTCAGCGATTCGGCTTCGCCATCGTGGAAGTACGGATAGGTCAGCTCGACATTTCGCAGCGTCGGCACCTTGAAGTAGAAACGGTCGGCTTCGTCTTTGGTGACGGCGACGCGACCCTCTGCCGGGCTGGTCGACTGATAAGGCTCGACGACACCCATCTTCTCGTAGGTGTTGCCGCCAGCGGCCGAACCGTTATGACAGGCCGTGCAGCCGGAATCTTTGAACAACTCGTAACCCGCCACTTCCTGTGCGGAGAGAGCCTTCTTATCGCCCATCAACCACTTATCGAAACGCGAGTTGGGAGTAACCAGGGTTTCTTCGAATTCGGCAATCGCTTTAGTCACGCCATCGACGGTGATCTTGTCAGAGTTGAATACTTTCTTGTACTCGGCGACATAGGCCGGGATCGACTGAAGAACCGCCAGCGCCAGGGTATGCGTGGCAGCCATTTCGCCCGGGTTGGCGATGGGGCCGCCAGCCTGATCCTGCAGGGTCAGCGCACGACCGTCCCAGAACTGGGCTAAGTTGAGGCTCGAGTTAAGCACCGTTGGCGCGTTGATCGGGCCCTTCTGCCAGTTGTGGCCGATTGAGGTTTTCAGGTTGTCCGTCCCGCCCATGGAAAGGTTGTGGCACGAGTTGCACGAAATAAAGCCGGATTTCGACAGGCGAGGATCGAAGAAAAGCTTTTTGCCCAGCTCCACCATGGCCGGGTTTGCCGCTTTGTACGGCTTGATTGGCGAAATTGGTTCATCGCTTGCGATAGCAGGCGATGCAGCCATGATAATCGCTGCAGCGGTTGCGAGTACAATCTTCCTCATAGTATTTGGTCTCCTAAGAATGAAACAGAGCAGGTTCCTACCCGAGCAAATTTTCCCACTTGTCTTTGCTCAGCTCTGCCAGCAAGGACTAAAGATTTGACCCTCAAAAAAGTTCGTGTCCCTTCGGTCGTCCTCTTAAGCAAACGGAATGCGAATTCCCAAATGCGATGCCGGACTGTATTGATTTGCGGCCTTCATTCCTTTGACTCTTTCAAATTCAAGAATCCTGCACAGCACCTTCAAAATCGTATATTTTACAACCACCATAGGGGAAATATTATTTAGCAATTTAGGTTATAAGCATTGCCTATAGGAGGGGCTTGAAGGGCCCCAGGCATAAGAAAAGCCGCCCTCCTCAAGGAGGCGGCTTTTCCTGAAATGGTCTTAAATTTATTTCAGCGCGGCGCAGGCTTTCTTGATCCGCTTGCAGGCTTCTTCCAGCGCTTCGTTCGACGTCGCGTAGGACACCCGGAAGTAAGGCGACAAACCGAAGGCCTCGCCCTGAACGGCGGCAACCCCTTCGCTTTCCAGCAGGTAGGTGACAAAGTCGCCGTCAGTTTCGATCTTTTTACCCTCCGGCGTGGTCTTGCCGATAACGCCCTCGCAGGACGGATAGACATAAAATGCGCCTTCCGGCGTGGCGCAGCTCAGGCCTTCACAGTCGTTGAGCATCTTGACGACCAGATCGCGGCGCGTTCTGAACAGCGCGTTGTTCTTGGCGACGAAATCGTGCGGTCCGTTAAGCGCGGCCACGGCGGCGGCCTGACTGACCGAGCTGGTGTGGGTCGTGCTCTGGCTCTGAATTTTGTTCATCGCCTTGATCACCTCGACGGGGCCCGCCGCATAGCCGACCCGCCAGCCGGTCATGGCGTAGGCCTTCGAAACGCCATTCAGCGTCAGGGTACGGTCGAACAGGCCGGGTTCGACCTGGGCCGGGGTAACGAACTTGAAATCATCGTAAACGATGAATTCGTACATATCGTCGGTCATCACCCAGACATGGCTGTTTTCCGGCTTCATCAGCACATCGGTAATGGCTTTCATCTCATCATGGCTGTAGGCCGCACCGGTCGGGTTGGAGGGCGAATTCAGGATCACCCATTTGGTTTTCTTGGTGATCGCCTTATCCAGGTCTGCAGGCTTGAGCTTGAAATTGTTCTCGCCCGGACAGGCGACGAACACCGGCTCGCCTTCGGCCAGCAGGGTGATATCGGGATAGGACACCCAATAAGGTGCGGGAATCACCACTTCATCACCCGGATCGATGGTCGCCATCAGAGCGTTGTAAATGGTCTGCTTGCCGCCGCAGCCGACCGAAATCATTTCGGGGGTATATTTAAGGCCATTGTCGCGTTCGAGTTTGGCGCAGATGGCTTGGCGCAGCTCGACAGTGCCCGGCACCGGAGTGTACTTGGTTTTTCCCGCTTTCATGGCTTCTGCCGCCGCGTCTTTGATGTGCTCGGGCGTGTCGAAGTCCGGTTCACCGGCGCCCAGGCCGATAACGTCCATACCGGCAGCCTTCAGTTCGGCGGCTTTGGTGGTTACGGCGATCGTCGGCGACGGTTTGATGCGTGACAGACGGGAAGCGATGAACGCCATGGGAAAAACCTCTCCATAATAAATAATGTGTCGAAAAGAATGCGGGCAACCTACGCCGATTGTTGACCTTTCGCAATGGGGTATGCTTGCTTAAAGCTAAGTTATATTGAGCGCACTGCCGCTATAAGAACGAGGTCGGATTCACTTAAGGGTCCGCGCTAAATTAACCACCTTTAGGATCTCATGCAGATGAAAGTCCTTATCGCCGACGATCACTCCATTGTCCGGAGCGGTCTTAAAATGATCCTCGAAGAAATCGGTGAGCCGGTCGAAGCTGTCGAGGCGATCAATTTCGGTCAGGCTCGCGAGGCCTGCGAAAACGAGGACGGCCTGGATTTAGTGATCCTCGATCTCAAGATGCCCGGCGCAGGCGGCATCGACTCGTTAAGCGAATTGGTGGAAAAAGCCAATCCGGCCCCGGTGGTCGTGTTTTCAGCCCTTGAAAGCCCGGAAAAAATGCGCGCCGTCCTGGCCAAGGGGGTGCGCGCCTTCATCCCTAAATCGACCGATGAGTCGCTGATCGCCAATATCTTCCAACTGGTTCGGGCGGGCGGCGCATATGTGCCGCCGGTCCTCGGCGGCCTGACCGAAAACGGCGGATCACTGGCCCCGGAAGCCAGCCTGCCACTGACCGGCACACCGCTCGAAGACCTCTCCGTCCGACAGCTTGAAGTCTTGGACCTGCTGGCCGAAGGCATGTCCAACCAGGAAATTAGCGAACGCCTGAGCCTCAACCTCTCCACCGTCAAAACCTATGTCACCAAAATCCTCAAGGTCCTGGGCGTCGACAACCGCACCAGAGCCGTCCTGGCGCTCAAAGAAATGCGTGAAGAGCTGGAATAGCCCAGAAGGAAAACAACACCTTATATGACAGTTGACGTCATATGTCATTGCATGACATAATCTTTCATGCCAAACGCAAAACTCATCTTCAAGGACCGCTACACCTTCGATGACGGCGCACTTGTCGAAATGACCATTTGGCAAACCCCGGAGCCCGTACCACCCTCGGAACATCGGCTCAAATACAGCTTATTCTATGGGCGGCCGGGAAAACGGATTATCGGATACGATAACGAGCGGGGGAAAGGCGATCACAAGCATATTCTGGACAAGGAAACAGCTTATGTTTTTGTCTCCATCGACCGATTGATTGATGATTTTCTAAACGACGTGAAGGAGCAACGCTCATGACCAGGAAAACCGAGAGCAAACTCCACGTCCATGTCGACACTCTCGACGATATGGGGCGCCGGTTCAAGAGCGCTTGGAAACGGGCCGAAGCCGGGCAATCGGTCGATGAGCGTCACATCACCTTCGAATCCTGGGAAGGCCTGTCCAAAGCGCTGACGGGAAAACGCCTGGAATTACTCCGATATCTTCATAAACACCCGGAAAAGAGCATCCGCTCCTTAAGCCAGAACCTGCATCGGGATTATCGCCGGGTCTATGACGACGTCAAAGTGTTACGCGCCGCCGGTCTCATTTCCAATGAAGACCTCTACGTGGAGTGCGACCGCATCCAGACCGACATCGCTTTGTAGGAACTTAAGAGAAGAGCCGGTCCATCATTCCGGAGCGGACAACGCCCGAACCCGGAGTGATGGTTCATCGCGTCGCCCATTCGACGGCCTGCTCCAGACGGTCGTTGCCCCAGAACAGCTCTTCGCCGACGACGAAGCTCGGCGCACCGAACAGGCCGTTTTCCTTGGCCTGCATGGTCTGGTTTTTGAGCGCCTCCTTGTTTTCCGGCGACTGGGCAACCTCCAAAATGGGTTCGGGCGCTTGCCCCTGTCCGGCCAACAGCGCACCGATCACGCCCATGTCGCTGATGTCCATGTCTTCGGCGAAGTTGGCCGCGTAGACGCTGCGCACGAAGGCTGGCGACCAGGGCTCCTCGGCGCAGGCGAAGGACACTCGGGCCGCCAGGAGCCCGTTGCGCGGAAAGGCCGTGGGCCGCTGAAACGGAATGGCCTGGGCCTCGCAGACCCGCTCCATATCGCGCCACATATAGGCCCCCTTGGCCGGATAGATATTGAACGGGCTGTTGTCCCAGCCCTGAGATTGAAAGATCGGCCCCAAAAGAAACGGTCGCCAAACCACCGAAACGCCCGCCGCCCCGGCCACCTCTTCAACCCGCATGGCGGCAGGGTAGCTATAAGTGCTGGCGAACTCGAACCAGAATTCTAAGGCAGGCTTGTCGGTCATGGGGGGAGACTCCTCACAAAAAAGAACGGTCGTTCGGATCATCCCGGATTTACCCCGGAGGAGTCAATATCCGCTGTTCGCACCACGACCTCATCCGGGCCAGCGAATGCAGACTAGCTATTGAAAATAAGTGTTGGGGTTTTCTCAGGCGCACCTCGCCCGTTGATGTAAGTGCTTATATTCCCCTTTAATCTAAATGTCAAGATTTTTTTCCTGTTTCTGCCGAAGCATTATGGGGACATGTACGCGCTACGTGTCCCCACTAACGCGCTCTCTCCGCCTTGAAACTGGTATGTAGGAGGGCGGAACTCGGGGAATTAAGTAAGGCGTCCCCAGAACTGGTCCCCAGAACTCGAGTACCCAGAACTCGAGTATAAAGGGGACATGTACTTGTTACGTGTCCCCTTTATACGTTGTCTCCGCGAAGGAAAACGCAAAGGGGGACCGGACCGCACGGCCGATCCCACCGCTTCCAGTTGATGCAATCTTTTCTCGCGGTTTACCCGGAAAGTCAGTTAGGCAGAGGCAGTGAAAACCATGGAATTAAGTAAGATGTCCCCGGAATTCCCACGGAATTCCCCAGAATCCTTATCATTCCCTGTACCGTCAAAAAAAACACCAATCTGAACAACTTCGGACATGACGTCACCTACAAAAAAACACTATGACAGAAAAATACTTCTTTAGAACAACTACTTAGATGCTGCCTCAACCTGCTCTTTTGTCATTTTCTTCTCCAGGTAAAAGAGCATTGCTTTTGCAGCCTCCCATCCGGCAGACTCGGCTTTTTGAAAATATTTGTGAGCTAGAATTTTATCTGTCTTTATTCCCGCAACAGGAGACAGTCCGCTATATATCCCGCCTAAAGCGCCAAGTGCTTCCGCATCACCGCCATCTCCAGCTTTCTGAAGCCAAGCAATGCCTTCAGCAGACCTGAGATTTAATCCAGTGTTTGGAAGCAAATAAAGAGCACCTAATTCTCTTTGCGCTACTCTGCTACCGCCACGGGCAGCTTCGGTCAAAAGAGTAAAAGCCTTGATGTAGCTCTTTTTTACGCCTTTCCCACTCCCGTACATTTTGGCAAGAGCAACGTTGGCATCCAGGTTGCCTGCATCTACAGCAGCTGAAAAATGCTTAAGTGCAGCGACATAGTCCCTGTTTTTTAGGGCTTGAATTCCCTCGTCATACCCTGCGTAACTAGATGCAGGCATTAATAGGCAGAGTAAAAAAGCAACAGCCAATGGAGCAAACTTGAACCTCATGCCCTACTCCCCCTTCAGCTCGACGACTTCCCGCTTGCCGTCGGGTGTGGTGCGGTGGAATTTGAGGGTTTCGCCTTTGAGCGCCGAGGAGCGCAGCTCTTTGAGCATGTCGTCTTGGCGGCCGAAGGGAGCAACGAGGTCGACGAGCCACAGAATGTCGCCGGAGTTCCAGTCTTCGGGTGCGGCAAAGCCGCGTCCTCGTTTTTCCAAGCCAATCGGAGATTGGGGAAAACCGGGATTGAGCTTGTTGGCGCCGCCCTGGGCAAGGCGTTGCTCGACCTCGGGGCTGACCCTAAAATTCCGGCTGCCGGTTCCGGTGCTGGCGGTGGTCATGGTTATCTCTGCTCCTTGTAAACCGCATAGAGCGCGGTCGAGTTAGGTTTACGCATATTGGGCGAAAACCTAACTCGTGAATCGCCCTCTAAACTATTGATAGGGGCGGATTCACGCTTTAAGCGAAATCACTGACTAAGTGATTTCTCCTAAAACGATCCGACCCTAGCAGGGACACGTAACCGATCCTGCGGATCGGAACATGTCCCCGTAATGCTCGCGCGCACGAAATAGCAGGCGCGCAACAATCCTGCGGGCGGCGCTCATACGAACGCCGCCTGTTCCTGTCTCGGCTATTACCGGTCGATGAAAACGACCCCATTGCCTTTCGACGCGCCTTGCGGAATGCGCGCCTCCCCTTTGCGTCGCCCTTATGGCGGGCAGTGGCAAAAAGACTGCACCACTCTTGATCGATAGGTCAATGACAAATACCCACTCATGCTGCAACTTGCGAATATCAAAACAACATCTCACCCCATCCCCACGCTGACGGCGAATTTGGAGCCTTTGCCTAGGTGGGAGCGTAGCGTCACTTCGTGGCCCAGGAGTTTTGTCAGGCGTTCGACGATGGCGAGGCCGAGGCCAATTCCTTCGGAGCGGTCGCGATTGGGGTCGTCGAGCTGAGAAAATTCCTCGAAAATATGGGAGCGCTCGGCCTCGGGGATGCCGGGGCCGGTATCGTAGACTTCGATACGGATTTTTCCGTCCCGCTTACGACATCCTATGAGTATGCCTCCTTCCTCGGTATAACGAACCGCATTGCCCAACAGATTGCGCAGGATGCGCTCAAACAAGGCCGGGTCGGTCTTGATCTCGGCCTGCATGGGCAGAACCCGCAGCGTGAGCCCCTTCTCGGCGGCCAGCGGTTTAAACTCACGCTCCATCTGGGTGAGGATCGGCGCAAGCGAAACCGTCTCGGGCTTGGCGCTGACCACGCCTGCTTCCAGCTTCGAGAGCTCGAGAATAGACTGAAGCAGACGACGCATGGAACGTTGCGCAGCCTTCAAATCCTCGATCAGCGCCAACCCCTTCGCTCCTTCGACCCGGCGGCGCAGCATCCCCATGAACATGCCCATGGCTTCAAGCGGCTGTAAAAGGTCGTGCCCGGCGGCGGCGAGAAATTTCGACTTGGCGAGATTGGCCTGCTCGGCCGCCGTCTTGGCCTCGTTCAACTCGCGGGTCCGCTGGATGACTTTTTCCTCCAGGGTATCGCGAGCCTGGCGGAGGGCTTCGGATATCTGGGTGATGTGGTCGATCTGCGACTGCACGTGTTTGACCATGGGACGGAAGATGAACCCGGCCTCAAGCATCAGGGTGCAGAGCGTCATTAGCACCACTGCCGTTTCCAACCAATGCAGACGCTTAAACGCCCCCTCTCCTTCAAGCTGATATTGGAACACCATGGCGTCGAGCGATTCCAGCAGCCGTCCGGGGGCTGTCGAGAGAATATAGCGAACCTCCTGAGTGCCGGGACGCATATCCTCATAGGGCATCGATAAAACGGTGCGCAGGGCGGAGACATACATGCGCATCTGTTTATCGAGCGGCCATTCCCCTTCGAAATACATGGCCCGGACCTCGTCG
>Ga0070729_10003914_pt1 | contig 16693 bp, 16 predicted proteins | sample tdDd472_FD_66725 | JGI IMG/M metagenome (GOLD analysis project Ga0070729, IMG submission 66725) | Marine sediment microbial communities from the Atlantic coast under amendment with organic carbon and nitrate - tdDd47.2 | ecosystem: Environmental > Aquatic > Marine > Coastal > Sediment | place... | reverse complement strand
CATCGGATCGGGGTCTGCCGGGCGGTCCGCCCGGACATCGAGGTCGAGATCATCGCCGACGCCGGCCACTGGGCCCAGTTCGAGCGCGCCGAGGACTACAACCGACTGGTTCTCGACTTTCTGACCCGCGCGCCGGACGCCTAGGGCGGCGCCCTGGCCGCCGGATCAATCGGCGGCCAGGGCGTCGGTCAATATCGTGGCGTCGCCGATATCCGCCATCGCCCAGACCATCTCCTCGACCCGCGCCGCCTTGTCGGCGCCCAGGATCGGGTCGGCCAGGCCCCGGAACTTGGCCTTCAGCGCCGCGTCCGACATCGGGTTGGCGGGGGCGCCATAGGGCTCGGGGACGTAGCGCTCATGGGCGGCGCCGGCGGTCGTCGTCAGCCGCACCTTGGCGGCGCGCTTGGCCGGATAGTCGGCGTCGCAGTCGGCGTCGGTCGCGATCCGCACCTTGGCGCACAGCGCGTGGCGGCGGGCGTCGGCGCGGGCGGCGTCGCCGAAGTCGGCGAGCCCCAGATCGTTGCCCAGCATCGCGTTGGCCAGCACGAAGGGAAAGCTCAACTGGGCCGACGCCATGTCCGCCCAGCCGGTATGCGCGTGGTCGGCGGCGATGGCGTAGGTGCCGACCTCGACGGCCGCGATGTCCTCGGCGGCGATCTTCTCGGTCAGGACGATGTCGCGCACCGCGTCGATGGCTGCGTGCAGATGGCGGCAGCAGGCATAGGGCTTCACATAGCAGCGGGTCACCGCCCAGCCGCCGCGCGCCGCCGGCGCCGCGTCCAGGCCGGCGCGGTCCTTGGTGTCGGAGAAGGCGGCGAAGACCCCGTCGCGGACCTCCAGCACCCCCGTCGGGCCGGTCATGCCGCGCTCGGCCAGCAGCGCGGCCAAAAGACCCTCGCGCGCGGCATGGCCCGGATGCAGGCGCTTGATCTCGCCGCCGCCATGGAGGAAGGCGAACAGCCCGGCCGCCGAGGAGGCGGCGATGCCGAAGGCCTGTTCCATCCGGCCGGCGTCCAGGCCGCGCAGGGCGCCGACCGCCGCCGCGGCGCCGAACACCCCGGCGACCGAGGTATTGTGGAACCCGCGCCGGCGCGACGCCGGATGGATGCCCTCGCCGACCCGGAGCGCGACCTCGTAGCCGACGGCGATGGCGGCCAGCAGCCGCTTGCCGTCATAGGCGCCCAGGGGCAGGGCGGCCAGCAGCGGCGGCAGGACGACCACGCCGGGATGGGTGGAGGCCGAGCGGGCGCCGTCGTCCACCTCCAGCCCATGGCCAGCGGCGCCGGTCAGATAGGCGGCGGTCAGGGCGTCGGTGCGGCGCGGGCTTCCCGGCACCGGCACGGTGGCGGCGCCGGCGAATTCGGCCAGCACCGATTCGGCGATCCGGGTCACCGGCTGATCGGCGCCGGCGATACAGGCGCCGATCGTGTCCAGGGCGTGACGGCGCACCGCGTGCCGCGCCGCCTCGTCCAGGTCCGCGTAGGTCGTCTCGGCGGCCAGCGCCGTCAGGGCGGCGGTCGGGCCGTCGGATGCGACGTTCGGGTTCGCTTGGGCCATTTCCGCGCCTCCCTATGTTGCCAGCCTTATCAGACCGTCCACGGCGACCACCCCGGCGCCGGCCGTCTTGACGATCAGCGGGTTGATCTCGGCCTCGGCGACCGGGGTCTCGGCCACGGCGAGCCAGGATACCGCCGCCACCGCCTCGGCCAGGGCGGTCAGGTCGCCCTCGGGCAGGTTTCGATAGCCGCGCAGGAGGGCCAGGCCGCGCACCTCGTCGATCATCGCGCGGGCCTCGTCCGGGGAGACCGGGGCCAGGCGGATGGCGGCGTCGGCGTAGATCTCGGCCAGGACGCCGCCCATGCCCAGCACCACCGCCGGCCCCGTCTGCGGGTCGCGGCGGTAGCCGATCAGGACCTCGGCCAGGCCCTTTTCCATCCGTTGCAGCAGAAGGCCGTCGATCCGCGCGTCCGGATGGGCGGCGGCGACCCGCGCGCGCATCCCGGCCCAGGCCGCCGCCAGCGCCGCGTCGGACTCGATCCCCAGCGCCACGCCGCCGGCTTCGGTCTTGTGGGCGATGTCGGGCGACAGCAGCTTGGCCGCCACCGGATAGCCGATGGTGGCGGCGAGCGCGCCCGGCGCGTCCGGGTCCGCGATCGTCTGGCTCGCCGGCCTGGCGACGCCCAGCGCCGCGAACACGGCCCCGGCCTCGGCCTCGCTCATCGGCCCGCGGGCGGCCGCCAGCAGGCGGTTCGCCTCGGCCAGGCCGGCGGGCGGGGCGTCCGGGCGGGGGCGCGGCGCCCGCCATTCGACCAGCGCCCGCACCGCGTCGGCGCAGCTCTCCGGCGTGCGGAAGGCGGCGATGCCGGCCGCGGCCAGCAGCCGCAGGGATTCATCGGCCTGGGGGGTGAGGAAGACGGCGAGGGGCTTCGGCGCCGGCGACGCGTCCAGGATCGGCTGCACCGCGTGCTGGGGCTGGAACTGGGCCGAGGTGCCGACCACCGCGACCACCGCGTCGCAATGGTCCGAGTTGAGCAGCGCGGTCAGCACCGCCGAATAGACCTCGCGCTTGGTGCCGGCCAGGGTCAGGTCGGTCAGCAGCCCGTCGCCGATGGCGATTCCCTGGCCCGCGAGCCGGTCGATCAGCGCTTGCGGCGGGGCGACCAGATCGACCCCCATCAGGCCCAGCCGGTCGACCACCATGGCGCCGCCGCCGCCGGTCGTGCTCATCACCGCGACCCGGCCTTGGGCCGACGGGCGGCGGCCGACGGCGAGCATCGGCGCCTCGATCAGGGTTTCGGCCATGTCGACCCGGATCGCGCCATTGTCGCGCAGGAAGGCGCCGGTCATGGCGTCCGACCCGGCGATGGCGCCGGTATGGGAGACGGTCAGCGCCTGGCCCGCTTCGGACCGGCCGAGCTTGAAGGCGATCACCGGCTTGCCGGCGTCGTAGGCGCCGCGCAGCGCCGCCGCCGTCGCCGCCGGGTCGCGGACCGTTTCCAGATAGAGGAGGATGGCGTCGGTGTCCCGGTCCTCGGTCAGGGCCTCGATGGCCTCGGCGAGGCCGATATCGGCCTCGTTGCCGAGCGAGATCATGCCCGCGAAGCCCAGCCCGTGGGCGGCGCCCCTGGACAGCAGCATGCCCAGCAGGCTGCCGGAATGGGAAACGACGCCGAACCGCCCCTTGGGCAGCGTCTCGGCCTCCAGCGCCGCGTTGGCGGTCAGGGTCAGGCCCATCGGCGGGTTGACGATCCCGATGCTGTTGGGCCCCAGCAGGCGGACGCCGCCGGCCCGCGCGGTCTCGATCAGCCGGGCCTGCAAGGCGGCGCCGTCGGCGCCGGCCTCGGCGAAGCCGTCGGCGAGCAGGGTCGCGACGGGGATGCCCGCCTTGCCGCATTCGGCGACCGCGTCGATGGCCGCTTCCGCCGGCAGCATGATGAAAGCGTTGTCCACCGGGCAGGGCAGGCTGGCGATGTCCGGCCAGGCCTGCGCGCCCAGGATCTCCTTCCGGGTAGGGTTGACCGGATAGACGGTGCCCGCATAGCCATGCTTGGCCAGGTAGCGCTGCGGGCGCGAGGTGTTCTTCTTGGCGTCGCCGGACGCGCCGACCAGGGCGACGGCGCGCGGGCGCAGCAGCGCCTGTGCGAGCCGCGCGCCCTCAGCCATCGGCCGGTTTCGGCGGCCTCTGGGAGAAGCTGCGCCCGAAGACCCCCTCGGCGATGCGGTTCCGCATCATCTCCAGCGAGCCGCCGGCGATCATCCAGCCGCGGGTCCGCCGCAGGCAGTATTCGACCAGGCTGTCCTGGCTGTAGCCGGCGCCGCCCATGACCTGAAGCGCCTCGTTGGCGACGAAGAAGCCGGTCTCGTTGCAATAGGCCTTGGCGATGGCGGTCTCCTCGGCCGACGGGAACCCGTTGTCGGCGTTGGTGGCGGCCCGATAGAGCAGAAGCTGGGCCGCGTCCAGGCGCATGCGCATGTCGGCGAACTTCCATTGCAGCCCCTGGAACTCGCACAGCTGGCGGCCGAACTGCTCGCGGGTCAGGGCGTGTTCGCGGGCCGTCTCGAAGGCGTAGCGGCCCAACGCCAGGGCGCGCGAGGTGTTGCCGATGCGCTCGACATTGAAGCCGGCGATCAGCTTCTTGAAGCCGCCCGGCCCCAGCAGCACGTCCTCCTTCGGGACATAGGCGTCCTCGAAGATCAGCGGCTGCCAGTCCTCGCCCGACATGAAGCGCGTGCGCCGGCCGGTGACCAGACCCGGATTGTCGCGGGTGACCAGCATCGCGCCGATGCCCCCGACTCCCGGCCCGTAGCGGACATAGACCAGGAACACGGTGGCGTCGGTGCCGTTGGTGGTGAATATCTTGGTGCCGTTGATCCGGAAGCCGTCGCCGTCCGGCTTGGCGGTGGTGCGCAGATCGGTCGCCGCCGAGCCCGCATCGGGCTCGGTCATGCAGACCGAGATGATGCCCTTGCCGGCCAGAAGCGGCGCCAGATAGCGCGCCTTCTGGTCGTCGGTGCCGTATTCGGCCAGCACCCGGATGGCGCCGAAATTGCCCGCTTGCACCACGTCGGCGCTGCGCGGGCAATGCATCGCGACGGTCTGGATGGCGATCACCGCGTCCATCAGCGATCCGCCCTGGCCGCCCGCCGCTTCGGGGATGGTGATGCCCAGCAGGCCCTGGCCGGCGGCCTTCTCGGCCACGTCCCAGGGATAGCTCTCTTCGTGGGCGCGGGCGACGGCGCCGGCGGCGAGCTCTTTCTCGCCGAAGGCGGCGACCGCGTCCCGGAAGATCTTCTGTTCTTCGTTGAGGTCGAAATCCACGTCCGCGTTTCCCTTCTAGTCGCCCTTGAAGCTGGCGTCGCGCTTCTCGAGGAAGGCCGAGATGCCCTCCTTGCGGTCGTCGCTGCCATAGATGGTGGTGACCAGGAAGGTCTCGTAATCGATGGCCGAATGCATATCCATCTGCATACCGCGCTGGACCGCGCGCTTGATCAGCCGCAGGCTCAACGGGCCGCGCCCGGCGAAGACATCGATCATCCCCATGACGTGATCCAGGGCGCCGCCCTTGGCGACCTTGCGGTTGATCAGGCCGATGCTTTCCGCCTCGGCGGCGTCGATGGGCTCGGCGCGCATCAGCATCTCCATCGCCCGCGCCGGGCCGATCAGACGCGGCAGGCGCTGGGTGCCGCCGGCGCCGGGGACGGTGCCGATCTTGGCGCTGGTGATGGCGAAGCTGGAGCCCTCGCCGGCGAAGCGCATGTCGCAGGCGATCGCCAGCTCCAGCCCGCCGGTGATGCAGAAGCCCTCGATCGCGGCGATCACCGGCTTGTCCAGGGTCTCCAGGGCGAAGCACAGCTTGTGCCAGCGGTCGAAATAGCCGATCCGCTCGCGGGTGGTGTCGATGGCGAGCGCGTCGTTCAGATCGGCGCCGGCGGCGAAATAGTCGGGGCCGCCGGTGATCACCACCGCGCGCACCTCGTCGTCGGTTTCGGCGGCCTGGGCGGCTTCGCGGATCTCGTCCATGGTGACGGTGCTGATCGCGTTCTTCACCTTCGGCCGGTTCAGCGTGATCAGCAGCGCGCCGCTGCCCTTCTTGGTCAGGATGGTCTCGTAGGCCATTCTTCGTTCTTTCCCTCCGTTCGGGGTTTCGCCCTTTAGGCGGCGGTAACCTATCCGCAAGGGGTGGTCCGGTCCATGCCCTTGGACCGCGCCGCCCCACCGCCACCCCGTCCTAGCGTTTGCGGATATAGGCGGTGCCGGTGCAGGCGGCGATCACCGCCTCGTCCGGGCCGACGACCTCGATCCGATAGGTGGCCAGCCGGTTGGAGCGGGCGACCTCGCGCGACGTCGCGGTCAGCACCTCGCCCTCGCGGGCGCCGGCGGTGAAGGCGATGTGGGCGTCGATGGCAACCGTGCTCGGCCCATGGGTGTTCGACGACATGGCAAAGGCCGCGTCGGCGAGCGAAAAGACCGCGCCGCCGTGACAGGTGCCGATGAAATTCACCTGGTCGGGGCGTACCGTCATCCGCACCGTCGCTCGGCCCGGCCCGCAATCGACCAGCTCGATCCCCATCATGGCGAGATAGGCGTCGCGGCCGATCGCGTCTTTGACCTGCGCCTCGATATCCTTCTGCTCCATGCCCTCATGCCTCCCTTTCGGTTGCGCGCGCCGCAGCATAGCCGGTGGCGGGGCGGCCGGGGAGGGCGGCCACCGTCATTCGAATGTCGCTCGACGGCGGCGGCGGGGAGTGGCAGTCTGTTTCGGCCATGGGCAAAGGGGTCACGCCGGACATCGACGCGCTTCTCGCCAAGGCCAGGAAGCCGGCCGAGGATGCCCTTCGCCTGCATCCCTTCTATCGGGGAAAGGTCCAGACCCTGCCCAAATGTCCGGTGCGCGACCTCGGCGATTTCGCCGTCTGGTACACGCCGGGGGTTGCCGCCCCGTGCAAGGCGATCCAAGAGACGCCGGACCTGGTCTACGACCACACCAACAAGGGCAATACGGTCGCCGTCGTCAGCGACGGCTCGCGGGTATTGGGGCTGGGCGATATCGGCCCCGAGGCCGGCTTGCCGGTGATGGAGGGCAAGGCGCTTCTGTTCAAGTATCTGGGCGGGGTGGACGCGGTGCCGATCTGCGTCAGGGCCAAGGGCGTCGACGATCTCGTCCGCGTTGTCGCGGCGCTGGAACCCTCCTTCGGCGGCATCAACCTGGAGGACATCGCCCAGCCGAAATGCTTCGCCGTCCTCGACCGGCTGCGGGGCGAGATGGATATTCCGGTCTGGCACGACGATCAGCAGGGCACGGCGACGGTCGTCCTCGCCGGGCTGCGCAACGCGCTCCAGGTCGTGGGCAAGGATCTGAAGTCCGCGCGCATCGCCCTGATCGGCATGGGCGCCGCCAATGTGGCGGTCTATCGGTTGCTGCGCGCCGCCGGCGCCGACGCCGGCGGCATTGTCGCCTGCGATTCGAAGGGTGTTCTCGGCCGCCATCGAACCGACATCGAGGCGGTGAGCGAGTTCTTCTTCGACAAATGGCGGGCCTGTCTGGACAGCAACGCCGACGGCGCGCGGGGCGGTGTCGCCGACGCCCTGCGCGGCGCCGACGTCTGCATTGCCTTCGCCCGGCCGGGGCCGGACGTGATCCGGCCGGAATGGATCGCCGACATGGCCGACGACGCCATCGTCTTCGCCTGCGCCAACCCGGTGCCCGAAATCTGGCCCTGGGAGGCCGCCGCCGCCGGGGCCCGGATCGTCGCCACCGGACGCGGCGATTTCCCGAACCAGGTCAACAACGCCCTCGGCTTTCCGGGGATCTTTCGCGGCGTCCTCGACGTGCGCGCCCGCACCATCAACGACCGCATGGCCCTCGCCGCCGCCCAGGCGCTGGCCGACGCGGCGGCGGAGGCGGGCCTCGCGCCCGACCGCATCCTGCCGACCCTGGCGGATTGGGAAGTCGTGGCGCGGATCGCCGCGGCGACCGGACTCGCGGCCCAGGAAGCCGGGGTCGCCGGGCGGACGCGGGACTGGGACGATCTGCACGGCGCTGCCCTGGCGACGATCCGCCAGGCCCGCGACGCGACCGGGGCCCTGATGGCAGCCGGGGCGATCCCGCCGGCGCCATGACCGGGGGGCGGCGGATGGGGCCCGGCGACAAGGCGGTGATCGACCGCGACGGGCTGGATCTGCTGATCGCCCATCTCGCCGAGGCCGGCTACCGGGTGATCGGGCCGGTCGTCCGCGACGGCGCCATCCTCTATGAACCGGTTTCCGGGGTCGCGGATCTGCCCGCCGGCTGGGGCGAGGATCAGGAGGCGGGCCGCTACCGGCTGGTTCGCCGCGACGACGCGGCCCTGTTCGGCCATACCCTGGGGCCCCATTCCTGGAAGCGCTATCTGCTGCCGCCGCGCCGCCGCCTGTGGCAAGCGCGCCGCGACGCCGACGGCGCCATCGAGATCGAGACCGACCCCGCGCCGCCACCGCGCGACGCCTTCCTCGGCGTGCGCGCCTGCGAGCTGGCCGCCATCGCCGTCCAGGACCGCGTGCTGCGCGGCGGCGCGTACGGGGACGCGGACTATGCGGCGCGCCGCGACGGCGCCTTTCTGGTCGCCGTGAATTGCGGCACGGCCGGCGGCACCTGCTTCTGCGTCTCGATGGAGACCGGGCCGGCGGCGACGGCGGGGTTCGACCTCGCCTTGACCGAGCTGACGGACGGCGGCCGGCACGATTTTCTGATCGAGGTCGGCGGCGCCCGCGGGGCCGAGATCGCCGCCGGCCTGCCGACGCGGCCGGCGGGCTCGGCCGATCTGGAAGCCGCCGCCGCCGCGACCGCCCGCGCCGCCGCCCAGATGGGCCGGGCGCTGGACACCGACGGGCTGAAGGACCGGTTGCAGGCCAACCCCGACCATGCCCGCTGGGACGAGGTTGCGGCGCGCTGCCTCGCCTGCGGCAACTGCACCCAGGTCTGCCCGACCTGCTTCTGTTCGACGACCGAGGAGACGACGAGCCTGGACGGGGCGACCGCCGAGCGCTGGAAGCGCTGGGAGTCTTGTTTCACCCTCGATTTCTCCTACCTGCATGGCGGGAGCATCCGATCGTCCGCCAAGTCGCGCTACCGGCAATGGCTGACCCACAAGCTGGCCGATTGGGTCGACCAGTTCGGCGAATCGGGCTGTGTCGGCTGCGGCCGATGCATCACCTGGTGCCCGGTGGGCATCGACATCACCGAGGAGGCGGCGGCGGTCCGCCGAGGCTTCGGGGGAGACGGGCCGTGAGCATCAAGGGACTCGATTCGATCCTGCGCGAACATCCCTTCGTCGCCGGGCTGGACGACGACAGCCTGGCCTTCATCGCCGGCTGCGCGCGCAACGTGGTGTTCGACGCCGACGCCCGCGTCTTCTCGGAAGGCGGCGACGCCGACCATTTCTACCTCATTCGCGAGGGCGGCGTGGCGTTGGAGATGTTCGTGCCCGGCCGCGGCGAGATCACCTTCCTCACCCTCGGCGCCGGTGACATCCTGGGCAGTTCCTGGCTGGTGCCGCCCTATCGCTGGACCTTCGATGCCCGCGCCGTCGTCCGGACCCGCGCCCTCGCCTTCGACGCCGCCTGCCTGCGCGGCAAATGCGAGGAGGATGCGCGCCTCGGCTACGACATGATGAAGCGGTTCGTGCCCGTCCTCGCCCAGCGGCTCCAGGCGGCGCGGCTGCAACTGGCGGATTTGTATGGTGCCCCGGCCGGCTGACTCCGCCGCGCCTGAAGGCGCCTCGACCGACCCCTGGGTGCCGCGCGTCCTTGCCGTCGCCGGGGCCCGCGACGAAACCGTCGGGGTGCGTACCCTGACCATCGACCCGGCGGCCGTCGATGGCGGCGCCGGGATCGCGCCGGGACAGTTCGCCATGCTCTATGTGTTCGGTGTCGGCGAGGTGCCTATCAGCTTTTCGGGTACCCCCGACGACGGACCGGCGGTCGCCCATACGGTGCGCGAGGTCGGTCCGGTGACCCGCGCGCTCTGCGCCCTGGAGGCCGGGGAGCGGATCGGCTGGCGCGGCCCCTTCGGACGCGGCTGGCCGCTGGCCGAGGCCGAGGGCGGCGACCTGGCGTTGATCGCCGGCGGCATCGGGCTCGCGCCCCTGCGCCCGGCGCTGCGCGCGGTCAAGGCGCGGCGCGACCGGTTCGGGCGGGTCGCGCTGCTGTATGGCGCCAGGGGGCCCGGCGACATGCTGTTCCTGCCCGAGTTGCGCGCGGCCTGCGCCGACGCCGACATCCAGCTTCTCCTCGCGGCCGACCATGCCGAACCGGGCTGGACCGGCGAGGTCGGCGTCGTCCCCGCTTTCCTGCCGCGCCTGAAGCTGGACCCGGCCCGGACCCGCGCCTTCGTCTGCGGGCCCGAGGCGATGATGCGCTACACGGTCCTGGGCCTTGGCGATCTGGGGGTCGGCGCCGACCGGATATTCGTCTCGATGGAGCGCAACATGAAATGCGCCGTCGGCCTGTGCGGGCGCTGCCAGTTCGGCGGCGATTTCGTCTGCCGGGACGGGCCGGTCTTTCCCTTCGCCGACATCGCGGCGCGCTTCGCCGTGCGGGAGCGCTGAGATGGCCGCGCCCGCCGAAAGCCGTCGTCCGCGCCTGGCGGTGTGGAAGTTCGCCTCCTGCGACGGCTGCCAGCTCAGCCTGTTGGATTGCGAGGACGAGCTGCTGGCCGTCGCCGAGGCGGTCGAGATCGCCTATTTCCCCGAGGCCACCCGGGCCGAGGCGCCGGGGCCCTACGACCTGTCCCTGGTCGAGGGCTCGATCACCACCCCGGACGACGCCGCGCGCATCCGCCGGGTGCGCGCCGAATCGCGGCATCTGGTGACCATCGGCGCCTGCGCTACCGCCGGCGGCATCCAGGCGCTGCGCAACTTCGCCGATATCGAGGAATTCCGCGCCATCGTCTATGCCCGGCCCGAGGAGATCGCGACCCTCGCCACCTCGACCCCCATCGCCGCCCATGTGCCGGTCGATTTCGAACTGCGCGGCTGCCCCATCGACAAGGGCCAGCTGTTGGAGGTCGTCGCCGCCTTCCTCGCCGGCCGCCGGCCCCAGACGCCCACCCACAGCGTCTGCATGGACTGCAAGGCGCGGGGCGCGCCCTGCGTGATGGTCGCGCGCGGCGTGCCCTGCCTGGGGCCGGCGACCCAGGCCGGCTGCGGCGCGATCTGTCCGGCCTATGGGCGCGGCTGCTATGGCTGTTTCGGGCCGATGGAACGGCCCAACATGGCGGCGCTGACGGCGGAATGGCGGCGGCTGGGCGCGGCGTCCGGCGAGATCAAGCGGGTCTTGCGCGGCTTCAACGCCGACGCGCCGGCCTTTCGCGAGGAGGGCGATTTGCATGGCCCGTAGGACGATCCAGGCGGACTATCTGGCGCGGGTCGAGGGCGAGGCCGCGATGCATGTCGTCGTCGAGGACGGGCGCGTCGAGGAGGTCAAGCTGTCGATCTTCGAGCCGCCGCGCTTCTTCGAGGCCTTCCTGCGCGGGCGCGCCTTCGCGGAAGCCCCCGACATCACCGCGCGCATCTGCGGCATCTGCCCCGTCGCCTATCAGATGAGCGCGGTCGCGGCGATGGAGGACGCGCTGGGCGTCGCCGTCGCCGGTCCGGTCCACGACCTGCGCCGGCTGCTCTATTGCGGCGAATGGATCGAAAGCCATGTGCTGCACATCTACATGCTGCACGCGCCCGACTTCCTGGGCTATGCCGGCGCGGTCGAGATGGCGCGCGACCATCCCGAGCTTGTCGAGCGCGGCCTGGCCCTGAAGAAGGCCGGCAACGCCATCGTCCGGTGCCTGGGCGGGCGCGAGATCCATCCGATCAATGTCCGGGTCGGCGGCTTCTACCGGGCGCCGTCCAAGGCCGAGATCGCGAAACTGGCCGAGGAATTGAGGCCGGCGCGCGAGGCGGCGCTGGCCACCGTCGATTGGGTCGCCGGGTTCGACTATCCGGCGCTGGAACGCGACTATGAATTCGTGTCCCTGCGCCATCCGGACGCCTATCCGATGATGGCCGACCGTATCGTCTCGTCGGGCGGGCTGGACATCCCGGTCGCCGAATTCGACGCCCATTTCGAGGAAAGCCAGGTCCCCCATTCCCATGCCCTGCATGCGACCATCAAGGGGCGCGGCGGCTATCTGGTCGGGCCGATGGCCCGCTACAATCTGAACCGCGACCGGCTGCGCCCCCTGGCCCTGGACGCGGCCGAGCGGGCGGGGCTGGAGCCGGTCTGCCGCAACCCCTTCCGCAGCCTGCTGGTGCGCGCGGTCGAGGTGGTCCATGCCTGCGACCTGGCGCTGGCGATCATCGACGCCTACATGCCGCCCGACCCGCCGGCGGCCGAGGCCGTTCCCCGGGCGGCCACCGGCTTCGGCGCCAGCGAGGCGCCGCGCGGGCTGCTCTATCACCGCTATCGGCTGGCGGCGGACGGCGCCATCGAGGACGCGCTGATCGTCCCGCCGACTTCCCAGAACCAGGGCACCATCGAAGACGATCTGCGCGATCTGGTGGCCGCCAATCTGGACTTGGCGGACGAGGCCCTGCAATGGCGCTGCGAGCAGGGGATCCGCAATTACGATCCCTGCATCTCCTGCGCCACCCATTTCCTGAAATTCGATCTGGAGCGGCGCTGAGGGCGCCGGCGGCGGGATGGCAGGCGGCACCGTGGTCATTGCCCTGGGCAACGCGTTTCGCGGCGACGACGGCGTCGGGCCGGCGGTGGCGGCGCGCCTGGCGGGGCGGCTGCCCGACGCCGCCGCTTTGCGGGTCATGGAGGGCGGCGCCCTGGACCTGATCGACGCCTGGTCCGGCGCCGCGCGGGCGATCCTGGTGGACGCCGCCCTGTCGGGCGCCCCGGCCGGCAGCGTGCGGCGCCTGGACAGCGCCGACGGGCCCTTGCCGAAGGACATGGCCCGCTGCTCGTCGCATGCGCTGGGCGTCGCCGAGGCCGCCGATCTTTCCCGGTCGCTGGACCGCCTGCCGGAGCGGCTGGTGCTGTACGCGGTCGAAGGCGCCTGCTTCGACGCCGGGACCGGGCTGACCCCGCCGGTCGCCGCCGCCATCGAGGGCGTCGCCCGCCGCGTCCTGGCCGAGATCGCGGAGACGGTGGATGCATGAGGCGAGCCTGATGCGCGACCTGATGCGCCGGATCGAGACCCTGGCGGCCGGGGACGGCGCGGCGCGGGTCGTCGGCGTCCGGGTGCGGCTGGGGGCGCTGTCCCATTTCTCGCCCGCCCATTTCACCGAGCATTTCGAGGAAGCGAGCCGGGGCGGCATCGCCGAGGGCGCGGCGCTGGCCATCGAGACCGACGACGATATCGCGGCGCCGGACGCCCAGACCGTGCGCCTGGAAAGCATCGAGGTCGAATGACCGCCGGTCCCGCGCCGGCCCCGCCGCCGCCCGCCCGCCGCTTGCGGCTCGAGGTGCGGGGGCGGGTGCAGGGAGTGGGGTTCCGCCCCTTCGTCTGGCGGCTGGCGCGGGGGCTCGGCCTCGCCGGGCGGGTCGCCAACACGGCCCAGGGCGTCGCCATCGAGGTCGAGGGGCCGGAACCGGCGCTCGCCGATTTCCGCCGCCGGCTGACCGCCGACGCGCCGGCGATGACGCGGATCGAGGCGGTCGCGGCGACCGCCCGCCCGCCCGAGGGCGGCGCGGGGTTCGAGATCCGGGCCAGCGACCGGACGGGCGCGCGGACCGTCGCCGCGACCCCCGACATCGCGACCTGTCCCGCCTGCCTGGCCGAGATCCGCGACCCCGCCGCCCGGCGCTACCGCTATCCCTTCACCAACTGCACCGATTGCGGGCCGCGCTACAGCATCCTCCGCCGCCTGCCCTACGACCGGGCGAACACGACCATGGCCGGTTTCGCCATGTGTCCCGCCTGCCGCGCCGAATACGACGATCCGGGCGACCGCCGGTTCCACGCCCAGCCCATCGCCTGCCCGGAATGCGGGCCGCGCCTGACCCTGCGGGCGGCGGACGGGCGCGAGATCGCGGCGGAAGACGCGGCGCTGGCCGCCGCCGCGTCGGCGCTGGCCGAGGGCCGGATCCTGGCGCTGAAGGGGCTGGGCGGCTACCAGCTTCTGGCCGACGCCCGCGACGCCGGCGCCGTCGCCGCCCTGCGGGCGCGCAAGCGCCGGCCCGACAAGCCCTTCGCCCTGATGGCCGCCGACCTTGCCATGGCCCGGGCACTGGGCATCGCCACGCGGATGGAGGCGGACCTGCTGGCGACGCCGGAAGGCCCCATCGTCCTGATGCGGCGGCGGACCGACGCCGGCGCGCTGGCCGTCGCCGAAGCGGTCGCGCCGGGCACCCCGCTGCTGGGGGTGATGCTGCCGACGACGCCCCTGCATCACCTGCTGGCCGACGCGGTCGGCTTTCCCCTCGTCGCCACCAGCGGCAACCGCGCCGACGAGCCGATGGCGACCGACCCCGACGCGGCCCGCGCCCGCCTCGCCGGGATCGCCGATCTGTTCCTCGACCATGACCGGCCCATCGCCCGGCCGGTCGACGATTCGGTCGTCCGCGTCATCGCCGGCGCGGCCACCGTCCTGCGCCGGGGGCGGGGCTACGCGCCGGACGTCCTGCCGCTCGCCCATGGGGGGCCGGCGCTGCTCGCCCATGGCGGCCATCTGAAGGCGGCGGCGGCGGTCGCGGCCGAGGGCCGCGTCGTCCTCGGCCCCCATATCGGCGATCTCGACACGCCCGAGGCCCGCGCCGCCTACGCCGACAGCATCGCCGACCTGGCGGCGCTCCACGACCCGGCGCCGGAAATCGGTGTCTGCGACGGCCATCCCGATTACGCCTCCACCCGGCTGGCCCGCGCCCGGTTCGGCCGCACCGTCGCCGTGCCCCACCATCTGGCCCATATCGCCGCCTGCCTGGCCGAGCATGATTGCGCCGGCCCCGTCCTCGGCGTCGCCTGGGACGGCACCGGCGACGGCGGCGACGGCACGGTCTGGGGCGGCGAGTTCCTGACCGTCGCCGGCACCGATTGGCGCCGGACCGCCCATCTGCGCCCCTTCCGCCTGCCCGGCGGCGAGGCGGCGGCGCGGGAGCCGCGCCGCGCGGCCCTCGGCCTCCTCTACGCGCTGGACGGCGCGGCGGCGCTGGCGGAGGACGGCCCCCTGGCCGCCGCGTTCGACGGGTCGGCGCGCGGCCTGTTGGCGGCGGCGCTGGCGCGCGGGGTCAACGCCCCTTGGACGACCAGCGCCGGGCGTCTGTTCGACGGGGTCGCGGCGCTCCTCGGCCTGGGCGACCGGGCGAGCTTCGAGGGCCAGGCGGCGGAGGCCCTGGAACATGCCGCCGACGGGGCGGCCGTCGAGCGGCCCTACGACCTGCCCCTGACGGCGGACACGCCGGCGGTCCTCGATTGGGGGCCGCTGGTCCGGGCGGTTCGCGCCGACGCCGCCGCCGGGGTCGCGGTCGCCGAGATCGCCGCCGGCTTTCACGCGGCGCTGGCCCGCGCTATCGTGGCAGTCGCGCGCCGCGCCGGCGCCCGGCGGGTGGCTCTGACCGGCGGCTGCTTCCAGAACCGGCGGCTGACCGAACGGGCGACCGACGAATTGACGGCCGCCGGGATCGAGGTCCTGCGCCATCGGCGGGTGCCGCCCAACGATGGCGGCCTCGCCCTCGGCCAGGCGGCCTGGGCGGCGCGGCTTCTGGCGGAGGAGGCGGGCTGATGTGCCTGGCGGTGCCCGGCGAACTGCTCGAAATCTCGGACGGCGATCCGCTCGCCCGCACCGGGCGCGTTGCCTTCGGCGGCGTGGTCAAGGAGGCGAGCCTCGCCTTCGTCCCCGAGGCGCGGCCGGGCGACTATCTGCTGGTCCATGCCGGGGTCGCGATTTCGGTCCTCGACCCCGCCGCCGCCGAGGCGAGCCTCGCCTATGTCGCCGCCCTCGCCGGCGACGGCCCCGCGACGGAGGGCACGCCGTGAAGTATCTGGACGAATTCCGCGACCCGGCGGCGGCCCGCGCCGTCGCCGCCGACCTGGCGCGCCTCGCGACCCGGCCCTGGACGATCATGGAGGTCTGCGGCGGCCAGACCAACGCCATCCTCCGCCACGGCATCGACCAGCTCCTGCCCGCCGGCGTCACCCTGGTCCATGGGCCGGGCTGCCCGGTCTGCGTCACCCCGCCCGAGATCATCGACCGGGCGATCCGGATCGCCCGGACGCCGGGCGCGGCGCTGGTCTCCTTCGGCGACATGGCGCGGGTGCCCGGAACCGGGGGCAGCCTGCTGGACGCCCGCGCGGACGGCGCCGACCTGCGGCTGGTCTATTCGCCCCTGGACGCGCTGGAAATCGCCCGCGCCGACCCCGAGCTTGAGGTCGTGTTCTTCGCCGTCGGGTTCGAGACCACGGCCCCGGCGACGGCGATGGCGGTGCATCGGGCGCGCCGGGAGGGGATTCGGAACTTCTCGCTCCTGGCCGCCCATGTGCTGGTGCCGCCGGCGATGACCGGCATCCTCGCGGCGCCCGGCAACCGGGTCCAGGGCTTCCTCGCCGCCGGCCATGTCTGCACGGTGATGGGGACCGACGCCTATCGGCCCATCGCCGCGCGCTTCCGGGTGCCGATCGTCGTGACCGGGTTCGAGCCCCTGGATATCCTCCAGGGCGTCCATATGTGCGTCCGCCAGCTGGAAACCGGACGCGCCGAGGTCGAGAACCAATATGCCCGCGCCGTGCGCCCGGACGGCAACGCCGCGGCGCGGGCCCTGATCGCCGAGATCTTCCGCGTCCGCCCCCTGCGCTGGCGGGGCATCGGCGAGATCGCCGAGAGCGGCCTCGCCCTCGCCCCCGACTATGCCGAGTTCGACGCCGAGCGCCGCTTCGGATTGGCCGACGCGGGGGTGGCGCACGCGGCGCCGCCGGCCGCCGGCCCCTGCATCGCCGGCGCCGTCCTCCAGGGCCGCGCCCGGCCGACCGACTGCCCGGCCTTCGGCGATGGCTGCGACCCGGCCCGGCCGCTGGGCGCGCCGATGGTCTCGACCGAGGGGGCCTGCGCCGCCTATTTCCGCCATCGCGGCGCCCCGCCCGCGCCGCCACGGGCGGCGGCCCGCGGATGAGCGGCGACGGCGACCCGGGGCCGACCTGCCCCCTTCCGTCGGCCGACCCGGCGCGGATCGCCCTGGCCCATGGCGGCGGCGGCGCCCTGACCGGCGCCCTGATCGACG
>Ga0070729_10003912_pt1 | contig 16698 bp, 7 predicted proteins | sample tdDd472_FD_66725 | JGI IMG/M metagenome (GOLD analysis project Ga0070729, IMG submission 66725) | Marine sediment microbial communities from the Atlantic coast under amendment with organic carbon and nitrate - tdDd47.2 | ecosystem: Environmental > Aquatic > Marine > Coastal > Sediment | place... | reverse complement strand
TGCCTGATTATATTGGCTCCGCACGAAGGACTCGACTCGAACCAATGGAATCCCGATATAATCTTCAAAGGTCGCGATATAAGTATTGGAGAATACAGTCGAATTGGCAAAACACATCCGGAAGTAGTTCAGGTTGGTACAGAGAGTATTCGATCAAACACCGTATTTTTGCCCAAACTCAGAGTTCCAATACAGCTTCGGAAACTTCAGAAGCCGCATAAGAAGGTCAAAACACAAATACCACGGAACAAGCTATTGGACTCCCTTCAGCTTGCCGACCGCATGCGGGAAATGCTTGATAATGGAGAAGCCCAAAGTAAAGCCGATATTGCTCGACAGCTAGGACTTACACGTGCACGAGTAACACAAGTCATGAAATTACTTGAAGTGCCAGCATCCTTCAGGGAGGCGGTCATTGAAGCTGGACCGACGGCGGCAATATCCGAACGTCTAATCAGGTCAATACTGACGGAAACGAATAGTAGAACTAAGGTACGAAGGTTGAAAGAGATTGCTTGTACCCACCTTGTACCCACCTAAGTGTCTGCCTAAATTTTCGGATCAATGAAAGTGTAATCATCCTCATTCATAATGACTATCACCTCTGATACGAGCTGGAGGTGCGGACAGAGATTATAGTCACGATATAAAGCAGAGCAGAGATGAGTAAAGACCTCAAAGTCGAAAAAGTTAACGAGGCAGGGGACGACGAGATCACCTTTCTAGAAGAGGGAAAAAACTCGATTACATCACTGGCGACACCACCAAGGTTTCGCCCAAGGAGAAACTGATCCTCTTCCACACATAGAAAAGTTTTACAAGAAAATGAAATCAAGCTTATTGAAGTTTTCTCAGTTCATTATTCTTTGAAAAGAGGCTTGATTATCAGTACAAAATGTAGCATAACTAAATCGTTCACTTTTATGGCAAAAAATCAACATATTGAGTTTGGTCATCAGGGGATTGCCTCCAATGCAAGCTAGGAGCACTGTTAAAATATGCACATTAAGGCAGATCAGTACGAATCAGATTCTTTGCAGCTTGGCATCAGCGCAGTTGTTGAAGCTGCTGCTTTAGATGTTCACCTAGAGTTTGCTGCAAACCTCCTAGAGCACCATTCCTGGGAAAAGAGTGTGAGAAATCAAATTGAACAGGCGCTTGATAAGATCAACAACCGGCGACAGGATTCTTGCCTCTATCTCGGCGTTATCGGAGAGTTCTCGAGTGGAAAAACTACAGCAATCAATGCATTTATCAGGGATGATCTGTTGCGAACCAACGTACTTCAAGCCACCACGTCAGCTGCTACCATAATTCGCTACAGCGATGAATTAGATGTGGAATTGAAATTCTGTAATGGTGACATAAAGACTTATCAACAGGATGGAGTTACTCTATGGCACCGTTTCTCTAAACTCTTCAAGAAACCAACGCACGAGATCCAAAAGGGTCGCCTCAGATCCTTTGTGCATGCAGTCACAGCTGAAGAGGAGATCGCAAAAACGATAGAGGTTGTTACGATCGAACATCCTTCCGAAGCTCTGAGAAACGGGCTTGTTATTGTAGACACTCCTGGTACAAATGCTGACAATCAAAGACATGCTGATGTTGCCATCTGGGCTCTGCAAGAGCGATGTGACGCTGCCATCGTGGTGATTCCCGCCGATGTTCCTTTATCCGCGACCCTGCTCAGGTTCGTCAAGGAACACCTAAGTGAGGTGGCTCATAGGTGTATCTTCTTCGTTACCAAGATGGATCTCGTACGAAGGCAGTCCGAGCGAGCACGTTTGCTGGCGAATATCCAAAACCGTCTGAAACAAGAGCTAGAGCTGACGAGTGTTCATATCCTAGCGGCCTCTCCCCGATCCGTCATTGATATCATTACCGAGGATGAAGAGGCGGATATTGATGTTGCTCGCTTGCACATGCACGAATTTGAGCAGGTGCAAAACGAGTTGATCCGTATTCTTGAACTCAACCGCGACTTGATGCAGGTGGAGAGGCTTTCTATACTCCTTTCACGGTTATTTGTCTGGTTGCCCGATGAACTCAAACGGTACGAACAGGTTTACAGGGATAAGCACGACGCTGTGCTGCGCAGTGTTCCGCCTGACCTCGGAAAGTTTGTGAGAGAACGCAAGGCATACCATCAAGCAGAGTTTAGCCAGAGTTCGACAGCACAGATCGACGTTTTGAGAGGTGTAGTTGATGGGCTCAGGAAAAAGACCGAAAACAGTGTGAAGCAGCTCATTGGCAATTGCGATTCCAATGGGGCGCTAGGTAAAGCTGCAAAGCACATCAACAAAGAATACGCAAATAAAATCACAGATGAGGTAAACTCATCTTTAAGGCCTATTTTTTCTGATATCAACAAATGTACCAACCAACAGATCAACAAGTTTGAGGAGGAATTCAAGAAAGCCTATCAGTCTCTGGCTATTCTAAAAGACGATGGCGTAGCTGCAGACTTGAACAATGACATACAGCGTGACTTGAAAATGGAAAATGCTGTAGAGGCACGCACAGCTGATATCATGAAACTTGTGAGTGAAGCAGAGGACAACGAAGCCTATGCCTCCATTGGCGGTGCGGGTGCCGGGGCTGTTATCGGAACATTCATTGCTCCGGGGATTGGGACGGTCATTGGTGGTGCCATTGGTCTTATCGCTGGTTTGTTTTTTGGTCCCCCTTTGGACGAAATTAAGAAGGAATGCCTTGAAAAGCTATTGAAAGGGATTAACGAAGCATTCGACCAGGTCGATAGCTCGACAAGGGATTCATGCAGGGGGCTAATCGACAATGAGAAAAAAAGGCTTGGACATGTCATGGACAAATATTTCGATCACTACGGACGACTTGTGAGAGATATTATTGAAAAGGATAGCGCCGAAGCAGCCGAACTTGAACGACGGACACAACTTGCAGTTGATGATGCGAAACTGATTGCCGAACATCAAGTACAGCTCGACTCGTGGCGCGAGAGAATTAGCGGTGTGCAATTCTCTGCACCTATTGACGGAGTAAGACAATGACGGATTTCTTAGATTTTTTCGATTTATTGGATGCCGGAGCTGATGTTCTCGGCGACACGGCAGAACTTGATGATTCATCATCATCTCTGAATCTGGAATCACTGAATCTTGAGTTTGGGTTTGATGGTACCTTGGTAGCCGGTAACGAGGTGTTTGATAACAATCAGACCAGAGTATCTAATCTCCATTCTCTTCTCGAAAGTGGCCTCTCTGAAGGTGATGCGTGTGATTCGGCATCGGAAAGCCCCCTGGATTTGGAGATGTTTGGTGGTTCACCCCCTCCTTGGGCCAATGCCAGAATTGCCTACCTCGAAGATTGGGACCACGATGGCGTACCAAACTATGCCGACGAACACTTTGGCCCTGGTGCTCATGGTCTCTTTGGAGAAAGAATTGAGGACCTAGATGTAGATCCAAAGGCTAGGTCAGTCGTCGATATCAAAGTTGATCCGGACTCTCATGAAGTGTTAACTGATTCAAACAGAGACATATCCTCTAACGGAGATTCTGAAGGCGCCTTAGGGAACGAACACGCATATTCCCAGCACCAAGACGCAATCGCACATGATAATGACATACTTGGCAGTCTTATTGCGGGAGATCCACAATCAGAGGCAGATCATTGGCACCTCCAGGAGGATCAAAATTCATGTGCGGTAGCTTGTCAAAAGGGAATACTCGAATCACTGACCAATCAGAGTATTCCTGAATCAGAGCTATCGGAGCTGGCGGAATGTAACGGCTGGTATGACCCTTCCTGCGGTACAAGTCCTTTGGATGTCGGTCGCTTACTTGAGGCCTATGGAGTTCCACTAGAGAGAGGCCATGATTACACCGCTATGGATCTTCTAGATGCTCTCGGTCGCGGAGAAAAGGTGATCGTAGGAGTTGATGCCAACGAAATATGGACACCCATTAAAGATTCTTACGGGAATCCAGTAGAGCAACCAGACACCGGACATGCTGTATGGGTGACAGGAATGGAGGTCACAGATGACGGACGGGCTTTTGTATGTCTGAATGATCCTGGAACACCTGATGGACGGTGCAAGATTGTGGCGTTAGAAGATTTCTTAAACGCTTGGAACGATTTCGGCAATTTCGCTACCATTACACGCATCAATACGGGAGTTGCATATGCCTGATAATAAAGCTAGAGACGTGATTGAAAAAATCTCGCAACAACATAAGAAGGCCGCAGAAAAGAATAAAGAAGGTCTTTGGGGACTATTGAAATCTATCCATTCATTTCCGATCTTGCGGGAATGGCTTACGCTGGAATCCGTTCCACTGATACCCTATCTAAAACCTTCAGTTTCATATGACGGAACGACGCATGAGGACAAGACTCTAGACCACGATCTATTCGTCCTAATCACCACGCCGAGCAAAGACAAGAAAGATATGCTTTCCACACCTTGGGCACTTGTCTGGTTGCGACTACCGACCCGACAGCTGCGGGCAGTCGTGGACCTGCGCGAACTCGGAGAATGGCCTCCGGTAGAGCTGTTGCGTAGCTTTGTTCCCTCTAAGGATTGGTGTATGGAGGCGGAATCTAAACTAACCGCAGGTGACGAAATAATATCCCTTCCTCCCGAGCTTTCGACTTTGTACGATCATGTTCTCGGCAAACTTCCAGGGCTGCTAGAGCGTTCGCACCATCACACTGTCCAAATCAAACAACCTGATGTAAAGTTTGTGGAAAAGGATTTGCGTGAAGATAAACAAGAGAGCATCAAGCAACCGGAAGAAACACCATCAAAAAAGAGTCTAACAGCTACGATATCTAGGTTACCTGAGCTCTTAGCGCGTACTGGTAGCTTGATTGAAGAAAGCGATCTCCATACATTACGTGGAGAATGTAGACGAATATACAACAGAATGAAAGCTCCACATTTTAGCGTCGTGTTCGCCGGAGAATTCTCTCGAGGAAAAAGCACTCTGATAAACGAGTTGCTCGGAGATGACATTTTACCTGTCGGCGACATACCCACAACCTCCATCGTCACGAAGATAGTACATGGAAACGAACGCAGACTAAGAATCATTGGCACCGATGGACATCGCGAGGCTTTTTCCTTGCACGAGGAAGGATGGGACTCGATAGCACAAAGTGCAGAAGAACAGTCTGGCACAAGCATTTCTGTTGTCACTTTGGATTCACAATGGTTAAAAGACACTGGCGTACAAGTAGTCGACACACCTGGCGCAGGCGATCTTGTAAGCGAGAGAGCGGTTCTTGTAACAGATACTATTGCTAGTGCCGACGCCACTCTTGTAGCGATAGCTGCTACGATGCCCCTCAGTCTGACCGAGCGCAGTTTTATTGAGCAGAATGTTTTATCAAAAGAGATTCCAAGAGTTGCTGTTGTCATAACGAGATTAGACGAAGTCAACGAAAACCAAAGAGGCTCTGTTATCACTCACATCTGTGATGCCGTCCGGCGCTTTGCACCAAAAAACCAGATATGGTGCAAACACGATGACATTCCAGATGAGACAAGGCGTCAATTAGATGTCGTTGGCCGCAAAGCCATGCTTGAGAGACTTGGCAAGTGGGCGTTGGATTCCAAACATGTTGAAGCTGTCGCACGACAAGTTTCTTCACAGCTCTACCAGTTGGTATCGGATGTCCGGAGTGCGTTGGCAAAACAGTTAGCGGAAATCCAAAACTACTCTGCGCAACAGCATGAGAAGAAGCGGGAAGATATCCAGAAGTTGAGTAGAAACCAAACTATTTGGGAGGATCTGCGTATCCAGTTCGAGAAACGGGAAATGACAGCTGCACGCTGGCTTGAGAATGCTCTACGATCAGAACAAGGGAAGATCACTGAAGCACTTTCATTTGAGTTTGCAAAAAGTCCAAACCCAAAAGGCTGGGTGGAAAAAGAATTACCCTACCATCTTCGACGTGAGATGAATAGTCTCTCCCGTTGTTTGGAAGGTGATTTGCAAGAGAAAATCGCCGCAGATGCCGCATGGCTGGAGAAAACCGTTCGAAAAGCCTTTGCCGTACCGTTTGATAGAGGTGATACCACACCTCTTGTAAATAAAATAGAAGGTAGCGCGCTTCGCCTCCCTGAAGATCTTGAAGATCTTGGCAAGTTTCAGCTTAAATCTCGCATCAGCCTCGTCGCTGCGACAGTAGCTATAGGTATTCTAACTGCTCCAACTGGCTTTGCACCCGTATTTATTGCCACCATGGGACTCGGTGGAAGTTTGGTGAGGTCAAAGACAATAAATTCGAAACGCGAAACGCAGCAAGAAGAAGTGCTGAAGCATATGAAACGTGCGATAGAGAAAATGATGGATAGTGTCTGTGAGAAGACCATCGAAAGACTAGAAAGTGCATACATATCGCTGCTCAAATCAACAGTATCCTCCGAGAAGCGGTGGAAAAATACTGTGATGGAAAACATCAACAACAGATATAGCGAAGGTGACGCAGGAGCCAAGAATCTTCTCCGCTGGATCTCTCAGGCTGAAGCAATCATGAAGGAGATTGGCGGAATATCGGAGGACATTAATGACAAATGAGAGTAGCAAATATGCTGATTTCCGTTTTAAAGTTGAGCAGATTTCTAACCTGATTGAACGCTGTGAACCAGTCTTCAAAGACCTACGGATGAAGAACTGGCAAGACAACGCTAAGAAACTACTCGTTCGTTTGAGAACAGATACGTTTAAGGTACTTGTAATAGGTGAATTCAAACGAGGCAAGAGTACGTTAATTAATGCGATGCTTGGCGACGAGATTCTGCCAGCATTCGCCACCCCTTGTACTGCAGTGATCAACGAAATCAAGTGGGGAGAAGAAAAACGCTCCTTATTGCACATCAGAAATGATGTTGATAAAGATGTCATGGTTGACCTGCAGGCACGACTAGCAGACGAAGGTAAGGGAGTACCCAAAAGGGAAGGAGCACCGATTGAGATTGGTATTGACGAGATTGAGAAATTTGTTGTCATACCTGATCCAGCACAAGACCAAGCACGTTCCGTTGCTGAATCACCCTTTGATCATGTTGAGATATTCTGGCCTCTTGACCTTTGCAGAAACGGTGTGGAGATCATCGATTCTCCAGGGCTTAACGAGCACGGGACTCGCACGAAGGTAACTACAGATTATCTTTCGAGAGTAGATGCTGTTCTCTTTGTGATGTCGTGTCAGGTACTTGCCAGCGAGTCTGAAATGCAGGTAGTAGAAAACTACATCAAGGCGTCGGGTCACGAGTACATATTCTTCATAGCAAATCGCTTTGACCAAATACGAAAAAGAGAAAGAGAGAGACTTGTCCAATATGCGTTGCAGAAACTAAGCAAGCACACAAAGTTCGGCTCAGAGGGCGTACATTTTCTGTCTGCAGCTGACGCACTTGACGGTCGTCTCGAAAGTGACGATGCACTCGTTGAAGATTCTGGAATACTGAAGCTCGAGAGTTCGCTGGCGCAGTTTCTCACCAGTGAAAGAGGGAAAATAAAACTGCTCCAACCAGCGAAGGAGCTTTTGTATGGTGTCAGAGAGGCGCGTGAGAAGGAAATACAACGCCAACTAGAAATGTTGTCGATGGACAGCGAAAAACTGGAAGAAAGGTATCAGAAGGTCAAGCCTGACCTGGAGGATGCTGAACACAAAAAACGGCAAATCGTAGAGAAGATCAACAACCACAGAAGTCGGCTTGGCCAAGAGGTTCGTCGCATCACTATGGCACGGCTTCGCGAGTTAAAAGATCTGGTTGGTCAGTGGGTTGACGAATACGAACCGGAAACTGAATTCAGTATGCTCAAGCTTTCAACAAAGCAGCAACTAGAAGCCATTGCCAAGGAAATTGCGGAGGCGATCGCCTCAAAAATTGAGGAGAGCCAATCCGAGTGGCAGAGAAAGGAACTATCCCAAGTTATCGAAGAACGACTGGCTGATATGATGGACGCTATCTCCTATAATGTCGATGACTTCTACACAAAGCTCGATGGAATATCTACAACTATCACGGGACTTGATACTACTGTCAGTGCTGGCGAGAGAGATATATCTCCCACAGAACGTATACTCGCCGCAGCTGGAGGCTTTCTCGTCGCTGGTGTGGGATCTGCTGCCATTGGTGTGGCCTTCGGATACAAGGAAATGTTGAAAAGCCTCGGCCCCCAAATTGCCTTAATTGTGGGAATGGTGTTCATTGGTATCACAAACCCACTTGTCTTGGTGGGCGCAATGCTCGCCGGCGGTACTTTACAAGGTTTATTGAAGGCGGAAAAGTTGAAGGACAAAGTAAAAAAGACGGTCGGAGAGCAAATTCAACAGCAAATTGCCGATTCCAGTGCAGACATGGTCGAAAAGATCACAGAGGAGATTCTTAAAAAGACCAAAGATATTGAAAATGCGATTGGTTCTGGGTTAGAGAAGGAGATTCAGTCCAAGCGCGATCAAGTTCAAAAAGTGAAGGAAGAACTCGCAAAGGGCCAAGCGCATGTAGAAGAGAAGAAAAAGGAGCTGGAGGGTCATCGAGCAACACTAAATGAAGTGAACAACGGTCTGCAGGACATTGTCTTTTCTCTTGTGGGTGCGTAGAGGCTCTAGATGTCACTTTAAAGAGGCTGCCATTGAAGATGGACCAATGATTGCAATATCTGAACGGTTAATCCGATCAATTATCACGGAAAGGGATAGTAGAACTAAGAGTCGAAGGTTGAAAGAGATTGTTCGTACCCACCTAAGTATCGTCTTCTGTGCTTGGGTCAAATATGGGGTAATCGTCTTTTTTAAGGATGACGATAACTTTGTCTTCAGGCATGTGTATCTGGTAGCATTTATCACGACGTGCATCGAAAAAGGCTTTCACTTCTTCTTTGTCTATTTGGTCTACAACACGAAAAGCCTTTCTTATTGAACTCTGAATTTCCTTTTTCTGACTTAAATCAATGCGCACTTCTTGTTTCTTCTTTGAGAGAAAATATGTTGTTCCCAATCCATACTTTCTCAATTCGGCCATCAGTTCTTTGGCAGTCAGTCTTTTTCCAATGTTCAAGCATAGAACTGCGAGTACATTCAGTGACTTTGGTTGCAGGCCATCTCTCCTGCCAACAGGAATCTCATGACTCCGGTAAAAGACTTTATTAGCAGGAACATCCACCACAAGCCTATATTCACGGGAAAGCTCTTCCGGTGTTTTTCTACCGAGTTGTTCCTGTACCGTTTTGACTTCATCAGTTCCTTCAGAAAATTCTCCCTTCTTTGATCGGACGATAGAATTGATGACATCGTCTTTGCTGGTCAGAAGACATGGTAATTGCTCTGCTGGGGTAATTTGTTTTATCTTAAAATCTGAGATGCTGGTATATTTTTCCTCCTTACCCTCAGATCCGCTGATGTACGGATAAGAGAATTGGATTATATTTCTTCCTTTAAGAATAGCTCCTGTTGACACCCAATCGTAAATTTTAATACCCGTAAGCTGGCAGCCATCAAATACCGTACCTCGACAAGTGGATCGTCTAAAGTCAGCTAAGCGAAGATCGCAGTCCTCGAAAAAGGAGCAACTAAGATTATTTGCTCTATGACTAAAGAGTACCCTCGTCTTTACTTGCAATAGTCTATATGTAGTTAATATCATTAATTATTACTGGTAGAAAGCATATTTCTTGTATTGAGGAATGATCGCTCCGTCGACAGGGGAAATTAAAGATGTTCGCTGGGAATCGTCGCTTTAAAAGTAAGTTTCAAGAAAGTCATCAGGATAGTGTTTTAATTCTATTTGCTACATGCTGGTCTGCAAATGTTTTTCATCACACTCGGCAGGATTTCGAGTAAGCAATGGTTTTTGCATTAAGCGTCTGCCACAGTTACATAGTGGTGAAACGTAAGTCCTCTAACGAGTACGGCGGAAAAGAGTATCAGCTATCTCGTCGTAGATATCGACCTTGTCTTCGTAAGAGTGACCATAGTCAACTTGTCGAAATACTTCTGTTTCGAACTGAATGTAAGCTGGTGCCCAATCTCTCAACAATTCGAGTATACCACGTCTGTCTCTCGACAATAACGGTTTGGGATTTGTTAAAATTTCAAGTAGTCTATACCTAATCTGTGGAATGGCAAAGAAGTATGGATGTTTCTTTAGCAAAGCAAGGGTCTGCCATACAGCCCGCCACTCGGGTTTATTAGAGTTCATTGAGTCATGGCTGGTTTGAAGTTGATCCAGCAGTACAAGCCAACGGCGGAAGACCTTAGTTAGAGATGGAAGGACTACCTCCGTCCTTATTTGGCAAATAAGAGAACATAGTTGCTGAAAAAACACTCCACTACCTGCTTGAATGAAGCGGTCTAGTATCGGTAGTGCTCGTTCGTCTATAAGAGGAAGAATGTTTTTGACACTGTTACGGCTATCCAGAAGTGGAATAAGGAGTTCTGCATCATCAGTAATCATACGAATGAACGAGTCACTGCTATTCTGTGCGCCAAGGCTGGCAAAAAAGCGCTCTGCATAGGAATTATGTTGTTTGTCCATGAGTGCCGTTCGATGCCACGGAAAATCAATACCAAAATTGTTGGCGGCAGCTAGGGCTGGTCGCAGTGCAGAGCGTTGATCATAGTGGGGTCTGACAGGTTCGAGGGCACGTCCACTGTGAATTCGACAACCTGTCTCTGAAAGTGATAGTAGCTGTGGTTTCTCATCGGACGGGGGAAGCCATTCTGTGTCATTCGATGGGTCTAGATCAACCAAAAGTTTGCGGAATTCGTGCTCGTCAAGTTCCAATACAATCGTCTTAGAATCGACTTTTTCCCCCGAATTTAGAAACGCCTGAGCCTGCTCGAAATTAAAGCGAATGTGAGCTGGAAGTGATGGTTTTTCTACTGGCTGGTGGATTTGTTGAGCATGATCTATGCTGGGACTCAACCCGGAGACGTCAGAAAGAGTATATTGAATTAGCGGAGGTGCGTTCTTAATCATTTCCTGCGCTCGCTGTTCATCCTTAACAGAAAGTGGGTTGCCATAGCGCAGCTCATTAAAGACACGTATTTTAAGCCAGTTTGTGGAAGCTTGTTCAAAGGCCGTGAACAGATCTTCTAGTCTTCCTTGCCGGCGTAGCCCTAACAACACGGCTGACTGTAACATTGGTACGTGAAGTTCGTTTGTAACCTTATCAAAAGCCTGTATATCATTTTCAAAGTTGTGATAGTTAAGCCTATCCCAGAGACATCCCACGGATTCTTCTGCTGGTAAAACTCCGTGTTTATCGAACAAGTCTTTATAAACAGATGCCCAAAACCTTATAAATCCATCACGTCCACGTTGGAAAAACCGGGCTAAATGATGAACATCAGCAATTTTGAGAAGTCCTGCAAGAAGCTCGTGGGTTTGTAAACTCTGCGATTCCTCTACAAGTAACAAAGGTGTTTTGAGTAAAACTGGTGCAATCTCTTTCATCGCTACAGAAAACGGTAGTCGACTAGCAGCTAAAATGGAGAGCCTGCGAGAAATCCAACCTTTAGTTTCATCCGTTGCAAATTCGACTAGCGCAGCAGCTTCACCACTGTCACGCAGACGTCCTGCAAGCACCCAACGCCAATGAACTGCGTCTGGGAAGTTCCCCCATACATCACGAAACGGCTCAATTGAGTCGGGACTACTAGCTAGTGCAGCTAGAATAGACATCATTCGTAGTTCAGGTACCTTTGATTCGTGAATGAGCTCCAAAATTGGTTCCAAGGCAGCGCTATGACGACTCAACTGCAATGCTGAGAGAGCAAAAGTTACAAGATTATTATTGGGACTATGTAGTGCTTTGATGAGCAGCGGTTCCGTTCCGGGGAAGGAAGTCTCAGCCAAGCGTATAAGTATTCCTCCGTATATGTCATGAGAATCTGGCTTTTCATCTAGCGCAGTCGAAAGCAGCGAGACAGCTTCAGGAAAAGGTTCAAACATTGCTTGCATTAAGAGAATGTATTCCAGCCCACGTCGCTCCTTTGGCCTCATAGAAGCCACCTGCTCAAGCAGTTTTCCAACATCTCCACCGAGATGAGTAGCCATTGAGATCGCTGCTATCCGCGATTCCAACGTCGTTTCTGGAGACAGTACGATAGCTTCCAACTTTGGTAACTCTTCTAAATCATCAAGAAGTACTGGAATCATCCAAGCAAAGGAAGCCAGTAATCCGTCATTTCCTCGCAGAGGTCTCGTAAGCGATATCACTTCTCGGTCGTTTAAGAAAATAAGTATACGGATAGCATTAGTAAGCACAGATTCCGTTGCTGTTCCCTTTTTCACCACATTTCGACAGACACGCCCCAAGGCGAAGCGTTCTTGCCACACAAAAGACTCGAATGGTCCGAGTAGCACCGAGTGAGTCAAAAGCATTTTATATGGCTTGACCAATGGCAACGCCTCAACGAAGTTTTCAACATCCTCGTCTGTCGTCAAATCCAGAGTAGGTAATCCGTGAGAGTATGCTCGCTGGGAACCGATTTGCATATTGTGCTGGTTCATGAAAGCGAGGGCTTGCTGTAAATGAGACAGGTCTGGCTTAAGAAGAAGGAATCCAACTACCTTCTTTTTCTTCTCCATTGGTAGCGTATTAAACCACTGCACAAACGTTGCATCAGGTGCGATTCTTGCGCGCCAAGCATTCATATGCAACCAGTCGAGATAGTCTTTCTTTTCTTTTTCCTGTTTATTGAGCGCAAGGGTTGCTAGTCGTGTCAACATGCTTGGATCACACTTCAATAGCGTTTCTTGAAGGCGCCATGTTCGCCGAGAATCCTCACTGTAACGCTCCTGGTCTGATAACAGGCTCTCCATTAACTTGGATGTTGTGTCGGCACCCTGAACGTGTGGAAGCAGATCGCCAAGTAGATATAACTGATGCACATTTCCATTATCATTGAGTAAGAGAGGCATCACTTCATCAGCACTTACACACTTTTGAACTTTTATGTATTCGACAAGATCAGACCAATCCTGTCCTGTCAGGAATCGCTCTCTTGCGAGTTTTCGTGCTTCTTTACTGTGTCCCGCTTTTTCCAGATGGTGAATCTGAGCAGGCAACATTTCTCTTTGAGAGAAATAGTCAGCTAGTACTATATGTGTTTCTTTTGCGATTGCTGGAGGAATAAGGCTTTCAAACCCCGCCCGTACTGTCTCGTGCATTTCAACTCGGTCTGTGAATGCAGGAAGCAACCCCTCATCAACAAGTGCTTGGAGTGTCATCTTAACTAGATCGTTAGGAAAAAGGTAGATTAACTCTGTGGCGGATATCGGTAGAGAAAGGCACATCAGACGGTAAGCAGTCTTTTGAAGTGTATTTGGAATACTGTCAAAGCGATCCCTATGTGCAGCGTTAAGCCGCTCCTCAGCTGGCATCTCTGCAATCCGTATCATATCATCAAAACTTTTAGAACGAGCTATCTGTTGGGCAAGATTAGGCAGGATACCAGTAGAAAGTCCAGCCGATAGTCGGTCGAAAAGTTGGCAAACTTCGGGGCGTCCAAGGCTCGGATGGCGCAGCTTGATCAGAGATGAAAACTGACCAAAATGCAGCCCTGGCATTGATTCCTGCATTACTCCTAAGCTTGTCCTCTCAAGTTGATTGAGCTCCCGAAAGATGCTCATTTGCGAAAATGCAAGCAGGTGAAATTTCATGCCTTGTAGAGCTCTTGTGAAAACCGCAAGATCCCGGCGAAACTGCTTACTGACTTTGCTATCGGCACAATCGATAAGAAGGAAGATCTCACGATCAACAGCGCCTAATGCTATAGCGACCTGCTCAATTATGGCTGTGTCAGAGCCGCGTACGTTTAATGCTGGGCCAATAAGTTGCCTCATCCCCCGCCTTCGCAAGGAGTTGGCAATACCAACAAGAACATTCCTTAAAGGAGTACTATTCCGGATTTCAACGAAAAGCACCACCGAATCTGGGTACTTGCTGCTAAGGCTAGTGTATGCTTCGGAAGCGAGAGAGCTTTTACCCGAACCTGATGGACCTATGATCTCACGAGCCAAGATTGATTCCATAATGGGTTGTACTAACTCGTGTCGGGGTAGATAATCTATATCTAAGGGACGCGGTTCCGTCGGTACAACCCACCCTGGGCAAGCATTTACCAACTCTTCTTCGAATTCTTCATAGGTAATAGTACGACCAGGTTCCTTCGAAACATCATTTATGAAACCATGCAAATTGCGAAAAATAACATCGCGAACTGCAATTGGGTCAAGTTTGTATTGGTCAACTAAAAGCTTGCGAACTCGATCCGCAATTTCCATTTCTGTGCCGTAGTCTGACATAGCGGTAATGCGGGCAAGGATGTCTGGAAGTACCGTATGCAACGTTGACATACTATGTCGATAATTATCAATTAGGTCCGGTTGTACTCCTGTTGCAAGTGAAATAAACTTCTCTACGACCTGCTCTATGTCCTGATCGATCAGCCCGCCCTGAGATGTTGGGTTCCAATGATCTAAGAGATGTTTCAGATTGGGCTCTTTGGAGCCTTTGAGGGCCTTAAGATTTTTGGTAACCAGCGCTTCTGCTTTTGCCAATCGATGTAGCACGATCAAATAGTTGCTCCGATGATGTTCGGGAGCATCACTCCCAGCTACCAGAAGTTGCTGCATCTCATTGGCTAACCGATCTCCAAGCACCCAAACCTGTTCATATTCATTACCTTGGAGCTTCTTAACAGCATCACCCAATAGGCGTCGGCAGACATCTGCCAAAGACCATGTTGCATCAGGATTGTTGTCTGTCGCCTTCTTAACTTGGTAGTACCGATGCCGAAGTTGGGCCGTTTCCTGATCAAGCCAGCGAAGTTCCAGATCATCTTTGCCCTCTGGGCGTAATTTGACAGTTTCAGGGAGATCATCAAATCCTAGCAGAATAAGTTCAAGAATGACCTTTGACTGGACATCATATCCTGTCATTCCAGCAATTCCACCGCTTGTGGTAGTAGGTTCTATATATTGTGTCATAAAGAGTCTAACCTTTGGTTATCAGCATCCTATTTATTGCTACTATAGCTAAAAACACGGTCGTTTCTAAGTATATTAGCATTTTGTTTATCTAATATCCGCCACATTTCACCCAATCTCATAATAATAAGGTAAGTATGACAAAAGTGAAGTCAAGTGTCCCGTATAGCTTTTGAAAGTGTTTTTCTTGTATTTATGTACAGTAAACCCAAAAAGGAGTATCTACTTATGGTTTAAATGCGGTGTCATTTAACTCCAGAACATGACAGATTACTAGTCTGCTTAATGATACGTATATGACTTATACACTTCGTAACCTATGGCAGCGGACATAACAGGAACATCTATACGCAATTACCGAGTCTTCTTCTTCCCCACCCGCTTTTTCTGTTTCACCGGATATTCATCAAACACCCTTGCCATTACATCCAGTGCCAGCTCGCCCTCAGACATTTTGCGGTTGCGCATCATGGATCTGAAACGCTTGGCGAGACTGTCCAGCTCGGATTCTTCTTTAGTAAGGCTTATCTGGAAGAACTCTGAAAACGGCACACCTAGAGCTTTGCTCAACCTGTAAAAGGTTTCAATGCCTGGAAGCTGTACACCACGCTCCAGCCTGCTGATACTCTCCACCGACAGCTCTGATTTCTCTGCCAGTTTTGCCTGACTCAACTTTACCTGCTTGCGAAGGGTTTTCACCTGCAGCCCAATTTTCCGTTTCAATTCATTCATAATCAACTCCTGAAGTTGAGCAATAATCCCAGATTTACGTCGATTAGAGAAGGAACCGGACAGGCTATATATACAAAATAACACTAGACTATATTCGGCTTTTATTGTATGTTTCTGCAAGAATAACAACGATGTATATATGTGATTTGAGGTGGAATAAAATTGAGGATATTTGCTGTTAATGCGTCTCGTGAGCTCCAGCGATAATTCTTCACTTTTAACGATATAAGAAAGACGGGAGGATGTTTATCTGGTGCATTCTTCACTGTCTTACAAACTTATGAGGAGGAAAAGAGCTATGAAACATTATTTATTGTTGGTGCTTGCGTTTGTTACATTGGTAGTTATGGGAATTGGCTGCACAGAGACTGTTTTGACAAACTCTGGCAGTGATGGGGATGTGGAGTCGGAAGGCGGGATGTTGGTTGATGGTGACGTTGAAAGTGATATTGATTTGATCGATGGTGACACAGAATCAGAGACTGATACTCTGGCCTGTGAAGCCAATGCCCGCTGGTGTGAGGACACTTTTCTGCATGTCTGCAATGAAGCTGGCACAGACGAATTCATCCCCGAAGACTGCGGGACGATTGGTTGTGATGATGGTTTGTGCGTTGTGGAACATGCCGTGAGCCTTGGCGCAGATTATCAAGGCCGCATTGTTATTGCAGATAGCGAATCTTTGCGGGTAGCAACGCCGCACCTGACACTGGAGGGATGGATTAAAGATTGGAGCGATCTGGGACTCACAAACATGTTCAGCAAAGGGTATTATAACGATCGCTCAGTCAACTATGCATTTGGCATTGGCGTAAAGAATGAAGAATTCAGTATCTATCTGACATTCTCCAGCGATGGTGAGACGTACGCCTGGAATGCTTACCCTGAAAATGTACCAGCAACTGATACCTGGTTACATGCAGCAGCCGTTCTTGACTCAAATTCCGGGGAAGCAAGATTCTATATTAACG
>Ga0070729_10003909_pt1 | contig 16703 bp, 11 predicted proteins | sample tdDd472_FD_66725 | JGI IMG/M metagenome (GOLD analysis project Ga0070729, IMG submission 66725) | Marine sediment microbial communities from the Atlantic coast under amendment with organic carbon and nitrate - tdDd47.2 | ecosystem: Environmental > Aquatic > Marine > Coastal > Sediment | place... | reverse complement strand
AGCTGGTCAGCTTTTGCTTTGAGCCGTCGCTCAGGTTCAGGCTCCAGACATTAAAAATGCTGCTACCTTCTTCTGAAAGATAATACAAATGGGTCGCATCTTTCCATACGGGCGTGTGGTCGCCGCCCCTGAAGGACGTGAGTTGGCGGTGCTCACCTGTTTTTAGGTCATAAACCCAGATGTCGCGGGCGAAAGCGGAAGTGTCGTGTTTTCGAAGGTCGCTTTCCAATGCTTTCTCTTCGCGATAGGCAATTTTTTCGCCATTTGGGCTGTAACGCGCTTCGCTGGCGGCGGTAGTCAAAACCATGCGTGGGGTTCCGCCGTTGACTCCTACTTCATAGAGTTCATTAAGGCTGCGACGTGGGAAAAGGCTGGATTTTACGTGGTCCATTCTTGTGGAATTAAAGAGCACATGGTTTCCATCAACAGAAAAGTCGGTCGGTGTATCGCCGCTGCTGTGGTAGGTCAACCTGGTTGCACGGCCACCCGTGGATGCCATGGCAAAGATATCCAGGTTCCCGTGTCGATCGCTGGCAAAGGCGATTTGTGAGCCGTCTCGCGACCAGATAGGATGTCCTTCCCAAGAAGGATGAACCGTGAGCGGGGAGGCAAGGCCTCCTTCCGAGGCTACGGAGTAGATGTCTCCTTTGTAACTGAAAAGTATGGTTTTACCATCGGGTGAAATGGCCGCATGTTGAAACCAGTCGCTATTAAGTTCGCCTCCATCTTCTGCAAACGTCTGTATTGAAAACAGAAGTGACAGAGCGAGAACCGCTGCGGGTAACAGGTGAGTTTTCTTCATTGTTTTTCTTTCTCCAATTAGGTCGGCCACAAAACGGAAGGTGGCGAACCGATAAAATAGGCAATATTCTTGACTTCGCAAGTTTCTGCTATGGGTATTGAACGCAAAATACGGAGCTTATGTTTTAGAGTATAAGCCATTTGTTGGGTATTTACCTATTTTTTAGGTTAGTAATCAATATGCGGTGGCAAATAGGGGTTTTTGAGTCGAATTTATGGCATTTCCCGAATATTCAAACGAGGACGACGTTCAAAAGCGTGAGGATTCTAAAAACGACGAAATCGAATCAATGGGCGGTTTAAAAAAGTGCCGGGTAAACCAGGAGGTATACTTTTGCACTAGGTTTGTCATCAAGTCCAAGGGCTCCTGACAGAAGTTCCATAACGATGTTTCAAGGGCCAATTAGATCCTTCGCTTCACAATGCCTGGCTATCTCATTTAATCGCGGCCCCAGGTCCTGTTCTCGCGCAGGGTTGGTCTCTGATTTCATTTGCCCTTCTTTGCAAAAGGGTCTGAAGTAGGGGAAGGCCTTTTTCATGGCCGTGAGGCCTTCTTGGCACTCGGGATTCGTGATTAGGAAGTTATATAAAGTGTTCGGATTATACGGATCCAGCCTCAAGGCCTTACCAAAACTCGTATGCGCATTGGCCGAATCGTCCTCGCGATAGAAATGCTCACCTTGTCGCACATGATAGTCGGGATTCAGGTTCTTCAGGATATTTGAGGGCTCCGTTGTAGAGGAAATATCAAAGGAAGCGCCCGTTGGGAAACGCAGAAATAACGCGAAACCCAGTATTACGGCCAACATCCAGGTGAGGAACAGACCGATTACAGGTCGGCTGGGGGTGATGGCGTTTTCGCTTGGCGCACCGAGGAAAAAGAAGAGACCGGGTAACACCAGCCAGATTGGCTGCCACAGGGCTACGACCCAGAAAAAGCTCCACGCGGCACGATGCTCCCATTCTCGAAATTGGGTTCCCATCCAAACTAGGAACAGGCAAACTGGAACCACACTGAGAAGACCAAATTGTACCGCGGACTGCAAAATAAAATTATGGGTTGAAATGGGGCGATAGTCACCATTCATGTTTGGATCAAAGAATTTGGATTGGCTGAATCGGGGGTAATGCGTTGCGAACTGCCCGATCCCATAACCTAAAAACGGTTTTTGTCCAATCATAGTGAGTGTATTGGCCCAAAGCACTTGGCGCGTTGCCATACTGTAAGTTTTCCCCTTAAAATCGGGAGCTCGCTTCGTATGGAGATAGGGTTGTTTGTCGAGCTGTTCCAAATAATTGGTCGGAGAAGTGAGGACTTTCAGCATGCCTTGTGACGTAAACAGGCGCATGGTGCCTGCCAAGGCGACAAGCAGAATGCATAAAACGACGATTGCAAGAACGGAATTGGCAGGTTTCAGATCCTGGAAACGTACCTTGGAAAACAACTTCGGAATCCAAAATAGGCCAAGTCCAATCCAACATGATTTCGGTCCTAAAAGACCAATGAGCAAGGAAATGCCGAGAACAAACCAAAACTGTCTCGCTATTTGTTTGGGCAGAAACCAGAAGGTAAGGAGGGCCAAATGTGAAGAAGCCCACGAGTTGCCCATGACTCCCAGAGCCGCGTAATTCGTTCCGTTAGTCCATTGAAAGACCATGGCTAAAAGGTTAACAAGCATGGCACCTAAAATCGCCCATCGAAACCATTCGGTTTCGTCCTTGAGTTGGACAACAACTGCCAGCACCATTGTGCAGACAGACAGCAGGGCCATAATGGCATCATAAGGGTTTTGAACCCAAAGCAAGCTGAGGGCTGAAATCGGTACAATCATCCAGATCCAGATAGTGTTTTTTCGTAGCCTCACCATTCCAAGAAGGGTCATCAAGCCCAGGCAGAAAACAAGGCAAAGCAGTTTTGGCGAAATGTAAGCATCGTCGGATTTGGGGAATACAACAAGGAAGGAAAAAAGCAAGAGCAGAGTCAGGACAATCCGGACCCAGGCCGATTTCATAACAGGTACACAACCCCATCCAATTTTCGAAAAGCGGTATAGACGGTTTCTAACTCGGAACGAGCCTTAATATGGGCAGTAATGGAATAGGAGAGGTAAGAACCCTTTTTGGAGGGACGCTGGGTGACCGAACGCAGCCTGTTTGAAGAATCAAGCAGGCTGGTAACGATTTGCAGGAGTTGGGTTTCCTGGACTCGTTCTGGGTCCACAATAACTTTGAACGTGTAATCCAGTGGATAGTCAAGTTCGGGACGGCGGCAACTTGTCTCGGTCATATGATATCTCCTCTTAGGCCTGGAGCCCGAACATATAGTAGAAGTAGGCGAAGAAAACAGGTCCGGTCAGGAAGATGGAATCCACCCGGTCCAGAACACCCCCGTGGCCTGGAATAATCGTACCGCTGTCCTTAATGCCGCTTCCACGTTTCCAGGAGGATTCGACAAGGTCACCGAAAAAGCCAAAGATGAAAACAATTATGGCTAGAAGCACGGCATCTTTGTAATTGAGGAAAGGGAAAAACCAAAGTTTTGCGCCTATTGTGGCGATCAAATTTCCGAGCAGGTTCCCAAAAAAACCTTCCCATGATTTTTTCGGACTGATACTCGGTGCAATTTTGTGTTTTCCAAACGAAGAGCCAAGCAGGTAAGCCGCCGAATCTCCCAACCAAACAATGGCAAAGAAGAAGAGTAGCAACTTGCGTCCTATCATCTCCCCTTGGGGGTTTTCGAGCAGGTAAATACCAATCAGTGAGAAGAATGCGGAGCCGAGATAAGCCAGGCCAACGAGATTAATACCCAAGGTGGGCATGGAGTCTTTGAGGTCGTTTGTGTGGTAAAGCGTCCAGAGGCAAACCGCACTGAAGGCGATAAATGGCAAGTATTGTAATTGGATCGGCAGGTAGAAGGAGAGAAAACCAATTAATAGAAAAGCGATCGCCGGAACCGTAAAAAAGGAAAGATGAAACCCCTTGGCCATCTCTTTGAATTCATAAACGCCTAGGACGGAGAGGGCAATTAGCACGACGACGAGGTAGGGTTTGGGAAGGAGCAAACCGAAAGCCCCGATTAGGGCCACACCACAGATGGTTGTCATAGATCGAACGAGTAAGTTTTTTGTGTTTAGGGCCAATTAGATGCCTCCGTAGCGCCGATTTCGGTTTTGGAATTCAAGGAGCGAATCAAATAAATGCTTGCGTCGAAAATCCGGCCATAGTACCGGAGTGACATGAATCTCTGAGTAGGCTATCTGCCACAGTAGAAAGTTAGATATACGCTGCTCGCCACTGGTTCTAATGAGAAGATCCGGATCGGGTTGACCCGCAGTGGAAAGCAGATCTGAAAAAGCTGCCTCAGTAAGTTGATAAGGAGTCAAACCCTTTTCAATGGCTTGGCGAGCTGCGGTGAGGATGTCATTGCGTCCGGAGTAATTCAAGGCAATATTGAAGTGAAGGTGTTGGTGGTGCCTTGTTGCCTCTTGGACTCGTTCCAGGTCCCTTTGAATCCCCTTGGCAAGTGCGTCTGTGGCGCCGATCCCCTTGATGGATATGCCCCATTCATGCGCTTTTCGTAATTCCATCCGCAGAAATTGGCGTAACAAAACCATCAGCGTCCCGGTCTCATCCGAAGGTCGCTTCCAGTTTTCCTGAGAGAATGCGTAAAGCGTGAGATGGGGAATTCCGAGGTGCACACAGGCCTCAACGGTTTCCTGAACCGATCGAATACCGGCCTTATGGCCTTTTATGCGCTTCATATGGCGGGCTTTTGCCCAGCGTCCATTCCCATCCATTATGATGGCCACATGATTGGGAAGAGGGCGTGCCTGAAGTTTTTCAATAATGTCGCTCTCTTCGGTTGTGAGTTTTTCGTCAAGAATTTTCAAAACGCAAGTCCAAATTGGCCAGTATCACGAGTCCGGCGTATCCTAACACAAGTCTTAGGCTTGGGAAAGGCAGGACCGGTTTGCTTGAACGGCCTGGCCGTTAGTTAGACCTCCTTCATCCAAACTTCAGATTCCGCTACCTTGAGCACGCTTCTTTGACCTTTCTCCAGTTGATGAACTTCACGATCGGCGTGTGGTCAAGGCAAAGAGCCGATAGCCTGAATCACCTGGTCGGTCTATTGTTTTCAGAATGGCCCTTTTTGGTCGATAAAAAAGGATGGCTTTCGTTCCAATGTTAAATAGCCAGATTGGTGGAACCTGCTACCTGTTTTTGAGTGTGGAAAGCTTTTCAATTTGCAACCTTCGGCTATTTTTATTTCATAAGACCTGATCCAAAAAGTGGATGAGCTTGTCTACATCAATATCTGAGTTGTAGTGCACCAGGCTGATCCGAACGACGCCATCCTCAGGTTCGATCCCAAGGCTCTGGCAAAGGCGATGAGCGTACATATGCCCATTCCGGATGCCAATATCTTGTTGGTTTGCCATACTGGCAATTTCACGACTGGAACGGGATCTATGGACAAAACTAATGGTCCCCACCTTGGTTTTAAGGTCGGGTTTTCCAAGAACTTGAACACTTGGTTTGGATGATAGGAAGTCTAGAATACGTCTAATGAGGGGCCGTTCAAGTTCTTCCATTAATTCGTACGCGTTACAAACCAGATTGCGATCAACGGATTTCAAACCTGTTATGACCTTGAAATAATCTGCGAGAGCGAGCACCCCTGCGCAGCCTTCGTGGTTCACGCCACCGAGTTCAAATTTGTAGCTGAGTTCACTGGGATGGACAAAGAAAAAGTTGGGCCCTTCTAATCCGACAAAAGCATCCGTTTTTCCAACCATAACAGCCATGTGGGGTCCAAACACCTTATAGTTGGAGAAGACATACCAATCAACATCCCAATCCGTCACATCGATGGCTCTATGCGGGGCAAATGCGACTCCGTCAACGACCACTTTGGCACCGAATGAATGGGCCATATCTGCAATTTTCTTCACATCAACGATGTCGCCTAAAAGGTTTGAAACATGAGGAATGGCAACAATTTTCGTGTTTTTGTTTAATCGTTTTTCCAGCTCGAATGTGCAACAGGTGCTCTGGTTTTCGGGTATGGGGAGCCAGCGAATCACTGCGCCTTTGTCCTGTAGACGCAGCCACGGGCTTATGTTTGCTTCATGGCCGGATTCTGCCACAATGATTTCATCACCATTTGAAATGGCTGGGGCCATCGAATCTCCTAGGATCCGCAATAATACCGATGAAGAGGGTCCTATGATGACAGGATTGGAGCCAGCATTGGTAAATATTGCCATCCAATCATGTGTTTTCTCCACAATAGAGGTTGCTCGCCGAGACTCAAGATACTCTGCCCCAAGCTGGGCATAACAATGCAAATAATACTGTCGGATCGCGTCCGCAACCACGATTGGAACCTGGGAGCCTCCGGCGTTTTCCAAAAAAACAGTTTGGTTTTTGAGCGCAGGAAATTGCTGACGAATAAGGTTTAGTTTTTTCTTTGGTTCGCAAATAGAAGACATGCTTCACTCCTTAGCCTTTTGGGTTCGAGGATCATAAATCTCAGGTCATCATTTATTCGCGATAGATGTTGGATTCAACGAATGCCGTTTGAGTAGATGAGGTCAGCTTTTTTCGAAAGGTGCCGTAATCCCACTGAAAAATTTACCACCAAGCCTGGCCAGGGGGTCGATTCCCGTTGGATCGATGGTAAGGCGTTTTCCCTCGCTGTGAACGAGATCATCCTCTACAAATAAACATTGAATTTCACCCAAAATCATTGCCTGGGTCGAATTGCCAAATTCAATAATCTCATGAAGTTTACAGCCAAAGGCAACTTTTGCATGTTTTAGTCTGGGAAGGTGAAACCCCTCCATTGGAACGGTTTCAATTCCGAGGGCCTCAATTTCGCTCACACCGGCATCTAGTGAATCGGCGCTTTGGGTCACCTCACTGGCATGTGCGGTACTAGGAATGTGAACCACGAATGAGTTACGCGCTTCGATATTGGCCCATGTATCCTTTTGTTCACCACTTCGCTTTCGACCTGCAGAGATCATAAGCAGTGGAGGCTCACTGGCTACCCCATTAAAATAGGAAAAAGGTGCCAGATTCAATTTCCCGTTTTCATGTTGACTTAGAACCCAGGCTATGGGTCTTGGAATAAGGGTTTGAATCATGGTGAAGTAGACTTGACTCTTTGTTAAGTTATTGAAATCAATAATCATTTTAATAATCCAGCGTTCCCATCCCAAAGATGTAGAGGAAGGTAATTGTCATAGGCTTTCAAGCTTATGTTTGGTCCTGTCGCAAGGGCTTCTTCTTGACAGAAACCGCCCTTTCTGAAGAGCCGCAAGCCCTCGGCGGCAATCATGGCGGCGTTGTCCGTTGAGAGGGCAGGTTTGGTGATATACACATCGGTTTGGAAGCGATCACCCAGGTCTTGAACGCCTTTCCTGAGCCCGGAGTTGCAGGCTACGCCGCCGCCTAGTAAGACGCTATTGAAATGCCCTCGCTCCAGGGCTTTGCCCATGCGATGCGTTAGCTGCCTGACGACGCCTTGCATGAAAGAGGCACATAAATCTGCAACCGCCTGGCCCTTTGGATCCTTAAAAGCCAGTGGGTCGGATTCAATAATTCGCAGTGCGGCTGTTTTCATTCCACTAAAACTATAATCCAGGCTGCCATCGCCCATCTTGGGCAGGGCAAACGAGTGGGCGTTTGCGTTCCCATATTGAGCCGTGCGATCCACGATTGCGCCACCAGGAAAACCAAGCCCGAGCATTTTACTCAACTTATCAAAGGCTTCACCAGCAGCATCGTCACGTGTTTTCACCAGGAGCGTGTTCTGGCGATTTTCGGATATAGAAAAAAGGTGGGTATGGCCACCCGACACAATTAATGCCAAGGCCGGCAGTTGAATAGGGTCGTGTTCAAGGAATAGAGCTTCTAAATGCCCTCTAATATGGTTGACCCCGACGAAGGGTAGTCCAGAGCCCAGGCTCAGGCCTTTGGCAAAATTTAAGCCAACCAGCAGGGACCCGATAAGGCCCGGACCTTTGGTTGCGGCAATTAGGTCGATTTCCTTCAAGGTCAAGCCTGCCTTGGTTAGTGCACGCTCGAAGACGGTATTCATGTTTTCAAGATGTGCGCGGCTAGCCAGTTCGGGTACCACGCCACCATAAGGTGCATGGTGGCGTTCTTGACTGGAAACGATGTTACTGAGAACGTTCCCCGTTTCATCGATAATGGCGACTGACGTGTCGTCGCAGGAAGTCTCAATACCCATTACTTTCATATGTGTTTCCCGATGTTAGCCCGCTGTTGATATCGTTATTGATCCTAAAGCAAAGCGGCCTCTTTTGGACCGAGCATGGATTATAACATCACGTGGAATGATATGAGACCGATCTTCTTTTGACGTCGGCTAAGGTCTCGCAATTCAGCAATATTCGATTCACAAACTTGGCTGGTTGAGAGTCAGATATGAACTGGGGTAGGATAGTCTGCATAATTCCGACCTGAGCTTGTTTCTTTAAACCGTCAGCTTAGGTTCAATAATGGAGGAATCGATGAGAAACAGGGTAGGGGTTTGGACGTGGTCACTGGTTACAGTCCTGAGTAGTTTTTTCCTGAGTTCATCCGTGTCACGCGCTGCTGATCGCGAAGAAGGCGTTTCGGTCCATGTCCTTGACAACGGGCTTGAGGTCCTCCTGATTGAAAAGCCGTCGCTCCCCATGATCGGCAGTAATGTAGTAGTTAAAGTTGGTTCGGCCTATGAATCGTTTGCAACCAGTGGCATGAGCCACATGCTGGAACACCTGCTTTTCAACGGCACTAGCGATATGAGCCAGAAAGAACTCTACGATGCAGTTGATATGATCGGCGGCTACAATAACGCCAATACGGGGCAGTACTACACGAACTTCATGATGGTCACCCCAGCTGAACATTTTGAGGCGGGCCTGAAACTCCAGGCGGCTATGCTTTTCGACTCAATCTTGCCGGAAGATAAGTTTGAGAAAGAGAAGGGCATTGTCATGGAGGAGATCGCAAAGAGCTTGGCGAGATCGGCCAATCAGCTCGATCGCAATGCCAAACGCCTGCTCTATGAAGGTCACAGTCTTTCACTGCCGACCTTGGGTACCTACGAAACGATTCGACACATGAAACGTGACGCGGTATATCAGTTTTACAAAACGCATTATGTACCCAACAACATGGTTCTTTCGGTGATCGGGAATTTTCAATCCGCCGACATGCTGGCAAAACTAAAAGAGGTTTTTGGGGCAGAAGCGCCAGCAGATCCTAACAACGCTGTTGAAAGTGGATTAAAAACGGGTTTCGCGGCCCTTCCCCAAAAAAAATTGGGACACGAGCGTGTTAGCTACCGGTTCTATGATGGCCAGGAACGCCACCTGCAGTGTTTCTTTGAACTCCCAAGGGAAATCTCAAGTGAAGGCCTGGACCTTCTTCAAGTTTTTATGGACCGCCAGGCAAAAGATATCGAGGAATTGGTGGGTGCCCATTTCGCGCCAGCCGTCTCAGATGCCTCCATCGCCATTTGGGCGACTCCTGTTTCCAATCATATTTGTGTCGATTTGAAGTTGAAAGAAAGTCCAGAAGAGGATGTTGAGCTTGAGGATCTGATCCAACAGGTCCGCCGCGGTATGTCGGTTATGGAGTGGTCCTTGGCTTCTTCCACCATTCAGACCGAAGCTGTAAAGGCCAGGACCGGCTTCCTCAAAAATACCGAGAAGCCGCATATGTTCGGTATCTATAATGCGCAGGCCATAGCGACCCAGGGCTTTTCTGCGGTTTTTGAGGCATACTCCGGCGAGGGTTATCAAAAAGCCGCAGAAACACTCAAGGATCTGCGGTTCAATACATACTTGTTCAGCCTGCTTCAGGAGCCGCAGCCGGCACCTGAAGCCAAAGGAAAGGGGACACCATCTTCAATCGTGCTTATGCCATCATTCGAGGGTGGAGCGTCATATATTGTCAAAACCATCCCTGGAAGTGGCTTGATCGCTCTTCACTACCTCCTCAAACACAAGGCGCCTCTGGAGGCACAGTATGGCGAACATGCAGCTGCTATTTGGAACGATTGTTTTGGCCAGCGGATGGAGACAGAAGCCATTCAGGAGGAAATTAAACTCTATGGCATGTCCTTCACGCTGAATGACAACCCTTGGATTCCCATGGACGATATTTATCTGCACCCGGATTTCGCCTACATTCGCGTTGAGGGATTGGCGGATTATTCTGCCGAAATCATTCAATTTATGAATCGAGCGATGCTTGAATTTATTCCCACCGAAGCTGAATTCGAACAGGCCAGTAAAAAACCAGCCTGGCAGAAGAAAGTATACAAACGCAAGCCACCAAAAGACGTATTCAAAGATACGTATCGCTCGCAAATTTATGAAGCGAATCCCCATCAAACCGAAAAGCTCGTGAGTTTCGCAAGTTTACTCGAGTTTGGTACACACTATTTCAAACCCGATAATATGATCGTCAGTGTCGTTTCGCCCAATGATGTTGGAAGTATATCGGGTGAGTTCGCGTCGTTTATGGCTACAGAGGCAACAGCAGCGGAAGCCGTGTCACCTTTTCGGGAAAAGTTAAAGCTCATCACGGAACCTGTTGAAATAATGGAAGAGGTGGGTTCGGAACAAGCTCTTGTATTCTATGGGTTTATTAAAGAAGTCACATCAGGTGACAGGCCAGCACTTCAGGTGCTTGGCCTAATGCTTGGCGAGCACATTCAGTTTGATATTCGCGAGGTTCGTGGAATGGCTTACCGAATGGCTGCCGGGATATCTTGCATTGAGGATAAGGCCCTCTTCTACATACGACTGGGAACACGGCCTGAGAACCTGGACGCACTGGTGCCCGATCTGGGAAATTACTTCAATCAGGAAACGGTGGCAGCGTTTTCTGAAGACGACTTGAAAAAACGGGTTAATATGTATCTGGGGAAAATGATGTTCCGCCGGCTTTCCAGTATTAACCAGGGCTTTTATCTTGGGACGTCGCTTTACTTCGATGGTGATGTCTATGCAGACGATCGTGACTTGAAAGCTCTGAAAGCGGTAACCCTGGAAGATGTGCAACGGGTTGCCAAAACCTATTTGGTACCCGAAAACCATGTTCAGGTGGTTGTCAAGTAGGGTGGTTCGATTCGACAATTCACCAAGCTGTAAGGCCTTTTGCCTGGGGATGTTGCCCTATACCGACCACCAGGTTCTGGTAGATTGGTACACGGAACCAATGGGCCTGATTCGATCCATAGTTCGACTGGGAAAAAAGGATTCTTTGCGAAGCTCATTAGTGCCGTTGAATCTGGTAGAAATCGGGCTCTCTGGCAAGGAACAGGCCTCTCTTCTAAGAGCCCAAATTCATCAGGTTCACCGCCAACTCTTCGACGTCTCCACCTCATTTCTGAGTCTGACTTTACTCCAGCATTGGTGTTTTTTGATCAGGAAAAGCCAACCCGACCATCAGGCCGATCCCAAGGTCTTTCGCTTACTCGAACACGTTTCGACTTTCATTTCAATCGGTCCAGATAAGGGCAAATTGGCCTTTGCCAATCTTTATTTCGAACTCTGGCTATTAGCCTTAAACGGGGATTTTCCAATACTTCGAAAGCGTTCGGATCTTGAGCCTCTCGAGGGAGGCGGATTTCGTGTCAGGGGCAGTGAGTTCGTAATGGTAACAAACGCAATGTTTTCGGACGCAGATGCTGTTTTGCTCACAAATTGTTTTCAACAAACGATTGAGGAGTTCCTCCACAATGCAATACAATACCCCGGTCCGGACTGTCTTTTTGAGGCCACAGGCCTGCTTTGGGACACGGTTGTTGAGAAAAAAAAGTATACCCGCACCATGTTGATGGATTGTTTCCGGGAGAAAGGAATTCTGTGAAGTTTCAAGATCTAACGCTTGCGTTGATGAACTTTTGGGCAGATAAGGGGTGCGTGCTTTCCCAGCCCTACGATATTGAAACGGGGGCCGGCACGATGAACCCCCATACATTTTTGAAGGCATTGGGGCCAGAGCCCTGGAATGTGGCCTATGTGGAACCCAGTCGTCGTCCTGCTGATGGACGTTATGGAGAGAACCCGTTTCGGGTACAAAAACATTACCAATTCCAGGTCATTCTAAAACCATCTCCCGACAATATTCAGGATCTCTACCTGCAGAGCCTGAGTTCCTTTGGGATTAACCCCAAAGAGCACGATATTCGGTTTGAAGAAGACAATTGGGAAGCTCCCACTTTGGGGGCTTGGGGTGTCGGCTGGCAGGTACTTCTCGATGGAATGGAAATTACTCAGTTCACGTATTTCCAACAAGTTGGGGGTATTGACCTCAACCCCATCTCCGTTGAAATCACCTACGGAATCGAACGACTCTGCATGTTCCTCGGTGGTGTTGACGATATGTTTGATCTGAAATGGTCAGAGGATGTCAGTTACGGTGATGTTCGAAAGCGCGAGGAGTTCGAGTTTTCGACTTATTGTTTTGAGCAGGCGGATATCGGTTTACATCAAACCTTGTTTGAACAGTATGAAAAAGAAGCCTACCGATTACTCGAGGCGAATCTTCCGCTTGTGGCCTTCGATTATGCCCTGAAGTGCTCCCACACCTTTAATGTACTTGACGCAAGGGGCGCAGTCAGTGTCACGCAGCGTGCAGGATACATTGCAAGGGTCCGTAAATTGGCGTGTGCTGTAGCCACGCGTTATCTGGAGAACAGGGAGGTCCTTCAAAATGGCTGAATTCTTACTTGAAATCGGCATTGAAGAAGTGCCGGCACGTATGTTGTCCAAGGCGGCGACCGAACTCAAGGATGGCCTCACGAAACTGTTGAAAGAGAGTGGCCTGCAACACGATCCTTTGGAGGCTCATGGAGCCCCTCGTCAATTGTTGATTTTCACTCGCAACATTCAGTTGGGTCAGGAAGATCGCGAAGAAGTCATTATGGGACCACCGGTTCGAATTGCCTACGATGCAGACGGCAAGCCGACCCGTGCCCTGGAAGGCTTTATGAAAAAGGTACCCAACCTTGGTATTGAGGACCTTGAACGTGTGCAGCAGGCAAAAGGTGAAGTCGTCTCCGCGCGAAACTTCGTCAAGGGAAGGCCGACCACCGAAATCCTGGCCGAGGCCCTGCCTGAGATTCTTCGGAAACTGAGTTTTCCTAAAAAAATGCGCTGGGGCAGTATCGCAGAAGCCTTTGTTCGCCCCATTCGATCTATTGTCGCTTTGGTAGATGGGGAGGTCGTTCCATTTGAGTTTGCTGGGGTCACTTCTGGGAAGCGCTCATTTGGTCACCGTTTCCATGGTCAGGCTCAATTCGAGGTCGCCAACCTGGAAGACTATATGACCCAGAAGGAACAAAACGCCATTATCGTTTCCTCCAAACAAAGGACTGAGATGATTGTGGAACAAATTGAAGGCCACCTTTCTCGAATCGGAGGAAATCTGGTGGGAGACCCAGAGCTACTGCGGGAATTGCCTGAACTGGTCGAAACGCCATTCGTCGTGTGTGGTGAATTTGACGAGCAATTTCTTCAAATACCAAGGGAAATCTTAATTACCTCGCTGCGTGAGCATCAAAAGTCGTTCTGCGTTGAAGATTCCGATGGGAACCTGATGCCCTATTTCATGGCCGTTGCTTCGACGGTTGAAGATGCCAAGGGTTTAATTAAAAAGGGTAATGAGTGGGTGTTGAAAGCACGTCTTTGGGATGCCCATTTCTTCTGGGGCTCAGACCGCAAGAAGGACTTTGAAACCTTGCGTTCGAAGCTCAAAAACCTGGTTTTCCAGGCAGATATTGGTGATTACCACGCAAAAACGGAACGAATTGAAAGCCTTGCGTGTTTTATGGCCAAGCAACTGAATCTGTCCGGTGAAACCCTTGAACATATTGCCTACGCCGCGCGTCACTGCAAAACGGATTTGTTTACCGAATTGGTCTTCGAGTTTCCCGAACTCCAGGGCGTGATCGGTGGTCTGCTCCTCGAAGAGGCTGGCCAACCGGTGGAAGTTCATCGAGCGGTGTATGAACACTACCTGCCTCTCAGCCTCGATGGAGAAATGCCAGAAGAATTGAGTTCTGCCATTGTTTCGATTGCCGATAAACTCGATACTCTGGTTGGATGCTTTGCCGTTGGGCTTATTCCCACGGGAACCAAGGACCCTTACGCCCTGCGCCGTGCTGCCCAGGGTATGATTCGAACGCTGATGGAGCAAGCCCTGCCATTGAGTTTGAAGGCATTGTTTCAGCATGCACTTGCTTCTTATCGAGATGTAGTTGACGTCTCACCTGAAGTGGCGACTCAAGTCAATGCGTTTACGGTAGATCGCGTTCGCTACATTTTGAAGAAAAAGGGTTACGCCCACGATCTGATCGAGGCGGTGTTAACTTCCGATTCGGATCGAGTCGACCAGATTATCCCGCGTGCGGAGGCCGTCAAGGCACAGCTCACACGGGAGAATTTCCTGTCCTTGTTCAGAAACCTGAAACGGATGAACAATGTGATCCAGGATGAATTGCATGAATTAGGGGATACTGACGAAGCCCTGTTCGAGAGTGACATTGAGAAAGACCTTTGGGTCTTATTTTCGTCGTTAAAGCCAAAAATTGAAGCCGCGGTGGCTTCTTCCTCTTACAACGAGGCCATGGACGCCATGGCCGACCTTGTGGATCCAGTCGAAACGTATTTCTCACCAGATGGCGTGTTTGTCAATTCTGAAGATCGACAACAACGCCTCAACAGGAAATCCATGCTCCGGGACATGCGAACGACGCTTGCCCTGGTCGCCGACCTTACTTGTTTAGAGGTCAAGTAAGCTTTCACATTCGCAGATTAAGGAGATATTAATGTCAAAAAAGTACGTCTATAAATTTTCAAAGGAGTTCACTGATGGTGATGGCAGCATGCGTAACACGATCGGGGGCAAAGGTGCTGGTCTTGCGGAAATGAGCAAAATGGGCATTCCCGTGCCTCCTGGCATCACCATTACAACCGATGCCTGTAATTCCTATCTTGCCCATGGATCGCACGTTGATGAGGACCTGCGTTCACAGGTAGAAGAAGGCATGAAGTGGCTTGAAGGAATTGTTGGAAAACAATTCGATGGTGAAGGTGCACCTCTCCTGGTTTCCGTCCGTTCTGGTGCCCCCATCTCAATGCCCGGTATGATGGACACTGTTTTGAATCTGGGCCTGAACAAAGATGCAGTGGAAGTCCTCGCAGAGAAAAGCGGAGACCGTCGTTTTGCCATGGATTCCTACCGAAGATTCATCCAAATGTACAGCAATGTTGTCATGGATGTTGAACATGAAGATTTCGAACATTTGCTGGAAAAGAAGCGCGAAGAAGAAGGCGCCAAGGAAGATTCCGAAATTTCCGCTGCAGGTCTTGAAGCGTTGGTAGCAAGCTACCTGGCTATGGTCAAAGAAAAGACCGGTAAAGACTTCCCCGAACGCCCCATGGATCAGCTCTGGGGATCCATTGAAGCTGTATTCCGCTCTTGGGACAACGATCGTGCGCGTTACTATCGTAAAATGAATGGAATTCCCAATAACCTCGGTACTGCGGTCAATATCCAGACCATGGTATTTGGAAACATGGGCCCCACGTCTGGTACGGGCGTCTGCTTTACGCGTAACCCTTCCACGGGTGATCCGCACGTCTATGGCGAATACCTTTTTAACGCTCAGGGTGAAGATGTCGTAGCTGGCATTCGTACTCCTGGTCCCTTGCTCGGCGATACCAAGGATGCCCTTTCCGTGGCTCGCCCGCGTATTTACAAGCAGTTGGAAGAAACGCTTCAGAATCTGGAAAACAACTATCGTGAGATGCAGGATGTTGAATTCACCTTTGAAGATGAAACACTTTACATTCTCCAAACCCGTACCGGTAAGCGCACCACTCCAGCAGCACTTAGAATTGCCGTTGATATGTGTCGCGAAGGTCTGATCGACCAGAATACGGCCATCCAACGCGTCGATGCAGATAGCTTAAGTCAACTCCTGGCAGCCGAATTTGATCACGCCGAAAAAGAAGCTGCGGTCAAAAGCGAACGCCTGCTTGGAAAAGGTCTGAACGCTGGACCTGGCGCTGCGACGGGTAAATTGGTTCTTACCGCTGAAAAAGCGGTTGAAATGGTTGAAGCCGGTGATGCGGTGGTTCTGGTACGGGCCGAAACCTCGCCCGAAGATATCGCCGGAATGTATGCGGCCGAAGGTATCCTGACCCAGCGCGGCGGCATGACCTCACACGCTGCGGTTGTCGCGCGTGGTATTGGTAAACCTTGCGTTGTTGGCTGCTCTGCCATGAGCGTCGACTATAACAAGGGATGCATCCGCTTTGGTGATACGATTATCAAGGAAGGCGAAGGTATTTCTGTCGATGGCAGCACCGGCGAAGTAATTGCCGGCAACATTCCAACCCGAGAATCTTCGTTGATCTCTGATCTGGAATCAGGCGACTACGAAAAGGAAAGCATTGCGGACCTGTTCGCCGAACTCATGGGTTGGGTTGAGAAGACAAAACAGCTTGGTGTTCGTGCCAATGCAGACACCCCAAGAGATGCGAAAGTAGCGCGTTTACTCGGAGCTAAAGGTATCGGCCTCTGCCGTACGGAACATATGTTCTTTGGCGAAGATCGCATTCTTAATGTTCGACGCATGATTCTGGCCTCTGACGAAGCAGGCCGTTTAAGCGCACTCGACAAACTCCTTCCATTCCAAACCGAGGATTTCTACGGGATTCTTAAGGCTATGGCCGGTTACCCAGTAACCATCCGCCTCTTGGATCCACCTCTCCACGAGTTCCTGCCGCAAACCGAAGAGCAAATTCAAGAAGTGGCAGATGCCATGGGTGTCTCCGCCGAAGCGTTACACAAGCGTGTAGAAGAGC
>Ga0070729_10003908_pt1 | contig 16706 bp, 14 predicted proteins | sample tdDd472_FD_66725 | JGI IMG/M metagenome (GOLD analysis project Ga0070729, IMG submission 66725) | Marine sediment microbial communities from the Atlantic coast under amendment with organic carbon and nitrate - tdDd47.2 | ecosystem: Environmental > Aquatic > Marine > Coastal > Sediment | place... | reverse complement strand
CGGCGGTTTGGCCGCCTTGCGGGCGGGTTTCTTCAGATATGGCGACAGGTAGAGTTCGAGGTCTTCCTGCGAGAAGTCCTCCTTTGTGACCTTTGGCCAGAGCTTGGCGAGACGCTTTTTTTCCAGATCTTTCAACCGGTTGATGGTGCTGTCGCTGGGTGGCTTTCCGCGGTACCAGCCGCCCATGCCCTCCATGACGAGATCCCGGTATGTCGGGTCAGCGCAAACAATCCGCCCGGCCTGTAGGAAGGTTAGACCATGGGTGCGGGCGTATTGCTCAATGAGGCTTGTCAGCGCGCGCTTGGTCCCTTGGGTGTCTGTGTTTGCCTGTCTCATGGCTGATATTTGGGGGGCGTCCTGCCATTTAGGAAGCTCGGTGGTGCAGGTGAATGGTTCTATATTCTTCGAAATGGTTCACCTTGATGAGACCATTTGAGGAGTTCCATTCTTGTGCTCTGCCAGAATGGGGGAGTGGTTTTCTATAAGCAGAGAAACGAGTTTATCTATGGGATTAATCAAATTTTTGCATTGCGAAACATAGAGAAGAAATTTGGCAGGAAGTACAAAAATGAAACAGTACCCTGCTGATGTCTGAGGTCTTCGGCCCCGCCGGAAAACCAAATCCCTAATAGCTGGCTGCCCCCAGCGCAATCAACCGGGCCGCGCCAGCATCTTGTCCTTCCGTAGAGGCCCGCACTCATGAGGGTGGGCGGTACGTGAGCAAATCCCGCCTCGCAGTTAAACTAGGAGAAACCGGCCCAAGGCCCGAGGCCTCGATGACCTGCATCCGAGACCTCCGACTTGGATACATGTACCGGCGGTCTCTGGGAGGCTGGCCGAGGGCCTTGGGCCAACTCTTCATCATAGTGGATAAACCAGCAAAAACGGGGCCGTTGACTGCGGCCCCGCCTGTGTGGTGTCTGTCGTCGATTTGCTGGACTAGACAGCCCTTAGCATGCCACCCAGCTTTGGATCACGTTCAATACCCCTCACCACGACATCACGCTGGCCCCCCACTGCCGTCCGGTTCTGAACTTCGAAGCCGAAAACTTCTTGCAGTTCGATCAGAAGGCCCTCGAACTTATGGATTTCGACTTTATGACGCACCCCGGTAGTCCAGCAGAACGAGATGTAAGCATCATGAAGTGCGTAGAGCTTGACCTCGTTGGTCGTCTTGCTCAGCCCCACCCGGATATTGTCGGAGGAGTTCAGGAAGTGCAGCACCGAGTTGTTTTCTGATGCCATGCGCCTGGCCAGTACCTTGTGGCTTTCCGGCTCGGTGTACCGACCCTGCTCCTTCAGCCGCGCGTAGCCCTCAATAGCCCAGTTCGCGATGGCCTCGCGCTCTTCATCAATGATGCGCCTTGCAAGGTTGACGTCGGCCCTTTCCGCCGAAACGGCTTTGTTCCATTCCAGAAACAGCCAGCGACGGGTGAACCCCTGCGATGTGTCATCGGATTTGGGGAGGTGGTTGGAGTTGAACCAATGTGCTGCCTGAGGGTTGAATGAGAACGGGTCTTTGTTCTTGTGCTGGGCCGAGATCCTTTCACCGGCAACCACCTGCTTGAAGATGTCGCCGCTGATCTTACGGCTCTCTGGCAGTTCGCCCGCGAAGTTCATGGCTTTCCCAAAAAGCTGGGCAGGGAGGAACTTGTCGTGCCACTTTTCCGGAGCCACGGTTGAGATGGCCTCATCCGGCAGGAGCGACATTACAATCTGGGCGGCTACCGATTTGCCTGAGTGGGCCTTCCCATAGAGACAAAATACCTTCTGGTATTCCGTCGCCGCACCGAACAGGGTCGCCCCGACGGCCTCCTGAAGTGCCTTAACTTTGTCTTTGAAATCAAGATCTTCGCCCCAGCTGTCTTCCAGAAACTTCAGGAACATTTCGGGCTGCGGGACATGCTCAGGGAGATACCGGTAGGGCAGTACTGTCGTGGCTCCGAACTCGGGACTGTGCGGATGCAGCACTAGATCCTCATCCAGAAACCCATTCGCGAAGTTGACACCACGAACGTGGCTTGACGCCAGAGGGGCCGCTGCGATTTTGGCCATAAGACTCTCGATCTGCTTATAGTCCGAGGTCTTGCGCGAAGCAGGCAGGTTTCCGAACTCCTCTGCGACAAACTTGACAATTTCCCCGTCCGGCATTTTTGTCCAGTGCGATCCTTCCCATTGGAGGAAGGATCCACCGCAATGCCGAACTTCTCCGTATTCTGAGAGGCTATTTAAGGCGGCCTTCGCGATCTCGTTATGGTTTTCCCCTTCGATGTCGCCCCTCAACAGCTCCTTCAGCTTCTTCCGCAGCGTCGTCAGCCTGATCGCGCCCCCGCTCTGTGACACGATTAAGCTCATGATGCGGTCCTGCCCAATAGAGTCGATTTCAGGAACCGACCGGGCCAAGTCCACCATGAGCTTGTCGATGACATCTGGCATATCCTTCAGGCCGATGCCGTCCGAAATGCAGATTTCGTGGGCCAAGTAGTCGAGGATCTCAGCCTGGGTCATTTTCCGGTTCTGGCGAGCCTGCACCAGCCCAAGCTTTTCAATGTCCTCATCGGTCAAGCCGGTGTCCCAGCCGGAAGGAAGCGAGCGCTTCTCGGCGTCCCTCGCAAGGAAATGGATCACCTTCTTCTGAGCTTCCTCGACGGTAAGAGGGTCACCAGGAACCTGTTCCACGTAGCCCAGCACCCAGGCCTCCATCTCACCTAAGGCTTCCAGAAGGGTCCGTTCGTTGCGGCTGACGGCGCGCGCGAGAAGACCGGCGAGTTTGACCATCGAATTGTTGCGGGCCCCTGCAGGTACAAAGTCAATGGTCTTGAGGGCCTGCTTGTCGCTGACATTGAAACCTGCGGCCTTCAATTCTGACCGAAGTCGCCGCTCAATGTCGCTCGGCAATTTCGGCAGTTGATCAAGGACCTCCCAGAGGTTGGTATTGGCGCGATAGGGCCTCAGGGTGTCGGGGTGGATTGAGCCGGGCATCACCACCTGGCTGCCCCCCGACAGGATCTCGCAAACCATTCCATTGTCCGACTGGATACGTGCCGTCCGTTCGCCACTGTAACGATACATCCGGACGGCACCCTTCGCGCCGATACGTTCGAAAGGAGACGGGGGCAGGACCCGGTCAATCGCCTGCCGCGCAACCGGGTCATCCGTGTCGATGTCGATGGCAACGACCCCGGACGCCGGTCCCAGGGCAAGGCCGATGTTGCCGCCCTGATATGCCTTGAGCCAGCTCTGCTGCTCCTCGTTTGTAGGCAGGCGTTCAGCATAGACCTGCCATTCAGAAATAGCAGGACGCTTTTCATTCTCCCTCAGAGGAATGGCAGCCAAGCCCGCCTTCCAGTACATTTCCGCTTGGGATCCAAAGACACCGTTCGTCATGGTGATTCCGTTTTATGTTCCCTGGCCATACTCCGCCAGTGGAAGCCATTTGGGAGATTTCCCGCGGGTTGATAAGGTCCGGCGGGCGTTAATCCATGGGTTTAACGCATGTAGTCTTGTGCCTCAGGTCGTCGTGTATCCGCCGATGAAGGTGCCCATCGGCTGGATCTCGTTGGCGCTCAACCAAGTCGAAACGGCGGAGAGGCGATAGAGGACCCGGCGACCGGCATTGATACGGGCAGGGCCTTTCCGGAGCGTATGCCACCGGTCCAGGGTGCGCTCGGAAACGCCGAGAAACTTTGCGGTGTCGGTCTTTGACAGGAGGTGCGGGGTGGTTTCCATTGGGGTGCTCCGGATGGCAGGTCATGAGAAGCAGGTGGTTACCGTGTCGCGCGGATACAAATGGCCACATCACCAGAATGAACCGTGGCGAACCGCGCCTCGGAATGTCCTGAGCGAAGCGCGAAGTCCCGGAACGCTGGGGTACGTGTATCATCCAAGGTTTGGTTCGTGGCCCCTAGCCGACGCTCGCACCAGGTTCAGCGCAGGCCGTGGCCAGCCCCAAAACGGTCCCCTACCTGGTGATCAGTCTGGCGGGGCAGCACATGCAGGCCGGGCGGAAACCGGTCGTTCACCGCGGGAGCCAAATGGATCAACTCCCTCCACGAAAGCAGATGTTCGCAGCCCACCAACATATCACTCGAACAGCGATCTATGTGTTTCGAACACAGTGAAAACTGACGGTAACCGGCCTGCGACGAACTCTACTCTTGTGTGGCGTATAGCTTTCAGGCACCTATATATTGAGTAAAACGCACGGATGTTCTCCGTTTGTGCTGCGCGCAAAGCGTAAATTACGGCTCTAACTCGTTGGATCAGGTAAGGGAGGTGTTTCACTATGCTGAAGTTTCACAGAACGAGCTTGATGGCGTCTTCTGCTCAAACCGTTGTTAACACGGTCAACACCGTGGGAGTGATGGGAAAGGGGCTGGCGGCCGCATTCAAAGAACGCTATCCAGACATGTTTCGTGAGTACAAAGAGGTCTGCAAGAGCGGACGTTTGGAGCCGGGTTCATCATGGCTTTGGAAGGGCTCCGATCAGTGGGTTCTCAATTTCGCAACCAAGAAACACTGGCGGAACCCATCGAAGATTGAATACGTTCGAAATGGCCTGATTGAATTCAGGAACAATTTTGAGTCCGCAGGAATCAGAGAGATTGCCTTTCCCCGATTGGGCTGCGGGAATGGCGGACTTGACTGGAGCGAAGTTAAGCCGTTGATGGTCGACCACCTCCACGACCTTCCTATAGCGGTTTACATTCATGACTTCGAAAAAAACCTGGGAGCCCTCGAACACGAGCTTCCGATAATGCAGCAGATCAAGAATCCGACTTCATTCGAAGGCTTCTACCAAGATCTGATAAAAGCGATTGATTTATGTGGCGGCGAAATCCGCCCCCTAATGAAGAATGAACCCTTCTATGTCCAATTGAATGAGCGCAACGAACTTCGTGGGGCTCGCGGCTGTAACGATTTATTGGCAGCTGAAGAAGATCTTTTCAGGATTTGGTGTGTTTTGTCGGTCAGTACACTAGGTCGTTTTGATTTGCCGGAATCAGTCCAAAACCGCGCGTTGAAGGTGTTCTCGGTGCTTTCGCATTTACCATACGTAAGGCCAGTCAACATTGCTAACCGTCATGGGCGAAATAATTTGGTACTAGAGTACACTCGAAATAGTTCTTCGATGCCTGTTGCTGCAGTTACTCAGTAAAGGACAGTTTACACATGGGCATTAGTAGTGCGCGCCACAAAGCTCACGTGGATGAATGGAGCGCTAAGTTCTCAAATTACAAAAAAAAATGGCCGAGATACCTTTTTCGGCATGAACCCGTGGAAAACGCGATTTCCGTTCTCAAAGCGGGTGCTCTTACGTCGCGACAAGACGCTGTAGCAAATGGCGTACTTCTAAATGATATCGCACCCACCCAAATCATCCAAAACCGAGAGGACGCACACTCGAAGGTGAGGCTGTACTTTCGCCCTAGAACACCAACCCAATATCACATCGAGGGAATTCGAAAACCAGCTGATTACTATATGGGTAAGCACGCGGGGTTTCTTGTGATGCTGGTGTTCGATAGCGAAGCTGTGTTGACGAAGGGAAGTACGCAGTTTTCGTGCGGGAATATGCAATCTCCCTATTCGAATGTTTATGACGGCGATGCCGGATTTGATAACCTGGATTTTTCGGGCACCTATCATGATGAAGCGTACCCTAGCGACGACCAAAAGCGACAACGTTGCGCAGAAGTCCTAGCAGAGAGTCCCCTGCACATTGAGGACACTTTGAGCGCGATTGTCGTTCGCACTGACGCCGACGTCAATACGATGAAATATCTTCTGAACCGGGAAGGCCTCGCTAACTTGGTGGCGTTGGTCAAGAAGTCTGAGGGTACGGGGGTGTTTTTCCAAAGATTCACGGCCTTACAATATGTGGACACAGCCCCTGGACGTATAATTTACGAAGTGAAGGGGACAGCGTCGGGTGGTGATATTCAAGTTGATATCACGATCCATGATGACGCGAACAATCATTTTTACGATCTGTACTCAGGTGGATTGGAGCCATACCAAGCGTATTACACGCCCCACAAATTGCCCGCAGGGGAATATAGAATGGTTTTCAGACTCGAAGGATGTTTCGCTCACGAAAGCCTAGCTTACCTTACTCCAGGCATTTGACGGATCAGTATCACACCTACTGCCCCTAGCGTATCAACATATTTTTCGCAGCGTATGCTGCAACCTCGAGGTTCGGGGCCATGTTCTGAAACACTAAAAAAGATTGCCAATATGATGAACGACAAAGCCGAGGGTGACCATATTCTTACAGGAGACGAAAGGATCAACGGAATGATCGTTGACCCTTTCACGGTCCCGACAGGTGTTCATTGCGAAATGAACGGCACGGTTACATCAGATATCTTTGCCGAGGCAGGCGCGACCGTCGAGATCAACGGGACGGTTGGAGGCAACTTGATCTCGACTGGAGCGACGATTGATGTTCGCGGCTTCCTTTCCGGAGCGATCATTGATCGATCAGACACCTAATCGGTCCGTGTGCATACTGGTGCCATTTGTTAATGGTGAACGGAAACCATAGTCAGTAACTGATTAACTATTACCGAATTTGTGATTGCAGCGAAAGCCTGCAATGCGAAAGCGTGGCGCGGCGGTGTGATGCTCGGCCAAAGACCGGTTTGGGCCGGTTGCAGCGGTGTGCCGCCACAGGCAAATCCTCTGGGAAAAGTTTGCTGTTTAACTATAGTAGCCATATTTGAGGGCGGTAGGGACGTATGGAAGCCAAGGCTATGGATTCACTGAAATTTGAAATCGTTCGCTTTCTCGCATCCAAGGCCACACTCAAGCAACGAACAACCTATCAGCAAGTCGGAGAGGCAGTTGGTTGGAACCACCCGAACGGCCGCGGCCTTGGTACCCATCTCGAAGTCATTCTTACCTACCTTGCCGAGAGAAAGCTACCGCCCCTGACGACAGTTCTGGTGAGAAAAGGTGAGCGGTATCCGCATGAAGATGCAATGGAATACATCCGCAACGTTCTCGGCGACATCGATATCGAAGCGACCCAGCAGGAAGTCTTTGCCTTTGATTGGGCCAGTGTGCCAGAGTTCCAAACGGATGGAACCAAACTCCCCGATGGCCGCGAGGTCTGGCTGACATCGTTCTGGGGGTTTGATCCTTCGCAATGGGGATGCATCGGGTTTGCGGATGAGGCAAAGCGAAACCGCTTCCTTACCCAGTCACGGCCAGGCACGCTGGTTGCCATCTATGTGACCAAAGGCAAAGGCCCAGAGGGTATGCGTGGCAAAATTGTTGGTGTGCTGGAACTCTCGCACGAGTCAGGGCATGCCCAGAACTATATCTCGGGTGATCGCTGGCGAGAGAAAGAGCTTGATCCCGCTTCAAAGGGTAAGTGGCTGTATGCCGTTAAAGTCTCCCGCGCCTGGAGTGTCGTGCCCGAGGACTGGAAGCGCGTAGAGGATATCTTTCCCGAGGCCTATAGAAGCGCACATCCTGAATTCATTGGCGCGAGTGGCGTAAAAGTCGGAGCCGAAGAAGCCGAAAAGCTTCTGCAGCTCGACGTTCAAGAAGTGCATGTCTACGGCAGCAACGAAGCCGCTGATCCAACGATCCAAACCCTTCAAAGCGCGCTCCAGCCAAGCCGCGCTGTTCCTCCGCCTTCCGCGCCTTACACCGTTGGTGAGACTGACGGGCCGAAATTCCTCTATATACTTAAGTTACAAGGGGATATTGCGGCGTACCTTGGATGCCTCGCCGCTGATGTTGAGGAACATTCGATCATCAAAGTCGGCTTCTCCAAAAGCCCGCTTGCGCGCAGGAACCAGATCCAAAGTGCCTATCCCGAGGGTTCGTTTAAATGGTCGGTTCTGTTTCCCTCACCGATGCCGGATGAAGCGCCTTACGCCAACGCTGCAGTCGCCATTGTCGGGGAAGACGCGATGAAGAAGCGGCTGGTCGACGAGAAAGCAAAGGTGCTGGGAGGCGAATTCTTCCTAGCCGAAGACTGGCTCGTCCACAAAACGTGGGTGGCCGGAAACTATGCCGCTCAGCAGGAGCAAGGTAAGTTTGAAATCAAATCTTAAATCTTAAAATTTGGAGCGGGACCGCTCTGCGGTCATTCGCGCGTCGAGAATGCTGCGCGATGCATGAACAGCCGGTTCGGTGAAGCGGCACCGCGGCATTGGGTCGATCGAGGAACGGCAGCTTTGGGCCGACAGCAATCGTCCTGTGATGTGGGGCGACAAAACGTATCACTGGAGACTTGCACAGCGGGCTTTACTGCAGCAATGATAATACATGTCCTTACAGAGTCTCATAAAATCAATACGAGCGCGTCTTGAGGAAGGTGCATACCAAAATGAGGCTGCGGTCTCAGTTGGCGTCGTCCTCCCAATCCTTCGGTCGCTCGGATGGGACGACGCTGATCCCGCTCAGGTTGTTCCGGAATTTTCAATGCCTGGTGGTCGAGTGGATTTTGCGCTCTTTGGAGGTGTTAGGCAGCCAAGCGTTTTCATTGAAGTAAAGGGGGTAGGACGGGCAGGTTCGGGAGATAAGCAACTATTCGAGTATGCTTTCCACCAGGGTGTTCCGATTTGTGTGCTCACAGATGGCCGGGAATGGAGTTTTTTCTATCCGCCCGGGGAGGGCGACTATTCCCAGCGCCGAGTTCAAAAACTCCATCTCATCGAACGCGACGAGAGCCAGCTCGATGCGACCTTTCGACGTTATCTTCAAAGAGAACGAGTACGAACGGGAGAAGCCCGTGATGCTGTCGATTTGGATTTCCGTGATCTGCGGTCTCGGCGTGAGGCACAGCGTAGCATACCCAAAGCATGGGGATCCTTGGTGGGCGAACCGGAAGAGCTGCTGGTAGAATTGCTTCAAGATCAAACCGAAGCGATCTCCGGCGTGAGACCATCCAGCACATCTGTGTTGGCATTTCTTCAATCGCTTTCTCCAACGCCAAACCGCGAACAACCAGCGACGCTAAAGGTTACGGAAGCACCAGCCGACACAGACATTTCCGCAAACCTCGTTATACCAGCTCGTACACGCAGTTCTTTCGCGTCGAGCAGCCGACAGATTGCTTTCGAGGTCTTCGGTGAGAAAAGAACAACTAACTCCGCGAAGTCGGCACTTGTGGAAATCCTCAGTGACATTGCGAAACGGTATCCGGATCGAATGGCGGATATCGCTAGGGGTGCTCGCGGCAAATCCCGCAATCACATCGCGCGCTCACCGGAGGAAATCTACCCGAAACGTCCAGATTTAGCTCGCGCTGAAGAAATTTTTGATGGCTGGTTGATCGGAACAAATATCGCCAATCGCGAGAAGCTAAGGATTATTCAAGCGGCCTGCAAGGTCGTAGGACTGACGCTCGGAAAAGACATCGTGATTGAGTTTCCAAACGCTTAGGTGAGAACTCTCAAAACAAGAAATTTGGCAGACACCGAAGCAAAGCTTAGCTGGTCCCGAGAACGGTCCATTGCCCAACCGCGAATATTGCGTCAAGCACGAACGGCAGAAATGCGAAAGCTGCATAGCGGCATTCTGATCCAAGATGAGTGACCGGAAAGGGCCGGTCACGTCGTCCGGAGCGGGACAGCGGACAGAACTTTGCAAAGATTGCTTCCTGCGCATCTCTGACTTCCGTGCTCGGCGCACCGGAGGTCACCAACCAAACAGACGGGTGAGATCGACGAGCCTAGACTATGCAGGATCGGCGAGTACTTCGAGGGATTTCTCGTAGCCCCAGACTCCACCAACGTCTTCGAGTGGGTAGGCCCCAGCCGCTTTCAGAAGCCGGGGAGGTCACGCCCGGGGTAGCCTCGTTGACCCGCTTGATACGGACGCTGTGGTCCCAGTCATGGCCAAAGTCATGGCTATACTAGATCGCCTTGGCACAGGTGGGCCCAGCACGACGCTTCGGCAGACTTACTCGGCCCAAATCGAAGCAGCTACACTGAGCGGACCAGTTCAGTCGTCATCATCATCCCTGAATGCCCGGTCCTCCCAGCCTTCGGGCCAGGGCCGGGTCAAGTCTTCGACCTCCTTCGGAGACAAAGGGCGAGTCGTCTGGTGGACGAATTCGATCCCGAGCAAACCTTCGGGATCCGGCACCTCGCCCATTGCCGCCGCCACGTCGTGCTCGCCCTTCTCCGTCAGGAAATCGTCACCTCGCACAGTCAGTTCACTGCCATCTTCGTCCCTTGAGTGGAAAACGTAGTCTGCCGTGATTGCCCGGGCCACCGCCAGCACGCGCTTGGCTTGCGATGGGGTCAACATGAAGGTGTTCTTCACCTCCACGAATATGAGGTCTTCTTTCGACATTCAGTTGCTCCAAAATCGGGGTATCTGGAACCAAGGTTGGGACAGGGCCGCCAGAACAGGCGGCCCTGTAGGTTCTGCGCTGGTTCAAACCATGAACCGGTTGATGCTGTGGTGTACGACATCTGGGGCGCGCGATCCCGACAGTGCCAGGGACGCATTGGCCATTTCGAGAGCCGCGACTTCCTCCTGCAGCTTGCGAGCGTCCTCGTCCTCATAGTGCAGGTCCAGCTCGATGGCCAAGTGGTAGGCGAGTACGGCGATGGTCTGGAGCATCTGCTCGGGTTCGTCGATGCGAACGCCCGTCTTGAATTCAGGGAGAGCGGGTTTCATGGGTATCATCCTTGTGATGAGAGTGGAGAGAGGTACTTCAGGTTATTCGGTGTCAGGCTGGGTCCGCGCAGCCGAGATGACTGCATCCAGGCCGGCCAGGGCTTCGCGCTGGGGATCTTGCATCAAGTGGGCATACCGCTTGGTGGTCTGCGCCTGAGTGTGACCGAGTAGATGCCCGATCAACTCCAGGGAGTGTCCCTGGCTTACGAGAATGGACGCATGGCTGTGCCTCAGGTCGTGGATCCGAAAATTCTCCAGACCTGTTTCCTTCAGGAGCCAGGCCCAAGGGCCCTTGATGTCGCGTATCGGCCCGCCAGCGCGCGACGGAAACAGGTACTCTGAGGACCTATCGGCGGACATCCTTTCGAGAAGTTCGATAGCGAGGTCAGACAGGGTAATGGTTGTTGTTTGGCGGGCCTTCACCCGGCCCGCGGGTTTGGTCCAGGTTCCCTTCTGAAGATCGAACTCTTCCCACTTGGCGCCGAGGACTTCACTGCGGCGTGCGCCCGTCAACAAGAGAAGCCAAATCGAATTTGCTGCTTGCCGGTTTGCCATGCGATCCAAGGCAGAGGCCAGAGTGGTCAGCTCGTCATCGGTCAAGTAGCGCTGCCGGCCTTCTTCGCGATTGAAGCGCACACCTTTGGTGACGTTCTTCGCGACCCAGTCCCTCCGTTCGGCGTAGTTCAAAGCTTTGCGAAGGGACGCGACCGCCCGGTTGGCGGCAACAGGGGCCGTTTCGCTGATACTCCGGTGCAGCGCATCGACATCGTAACTGTTGAGGGAACTGAGCTTGCGTTCTCCCAGACGAGGCAGAATATGCTGCATCCAGCTGTGCTCCTGGTCAGCCCGGTATCTTGCCGACACGCTAGGAAGATGATCGGATCTGAAGGCAGTCCAAAGTGCGTTCAGGTCCGGTTCGGACGCTTTGTCTTGGCGCTGCGCCAATGGGTCGATGCCGTTGTCGACAAGTTTCTTCAGTTCCTTCGCCTGCTCCCGCGCCGCGTCCACGGACCACGGGTTGGGGAACTCACCGATCCGCATCCGGCGTTCCCTCCCCTCGAAAGAGTAGTTGACGACGAAAGTCTTGTGTCCATTTTGCGTGATGCGAAGGGCGAGCCCTGGCATCATAGTGTCCCGGTAGAGCACGTGTTTGGTCGGGTCAGCCTGAAGGCCTTTCGCGACCGTGTTGGTGAGCTTCAGTTTAGGCATCGGTGTCCGCCTTGTGTCCGACTATTCCGGACATCATATGGCTCTTGATGTCTATTGGTGTCAAACGAAACTAGTTATATGTCTATGGGTGTAAAGAAAAAATACACAGAAATAGCCCATTCTGAAAGCTGTGCCCACAGACTTTTAATCAGTGGGTCGCAGGTTCGAATCCTGCACGGCTCACCACTCTTTTCAATGGGTTAGGCGATGTAGTGGGCCTCCTGTGTCTGTGCCCCGTTGGGTTGGGGGACACATGGGGGACAAATCGTTGATGAAAGCCTCTCTTTTGCCACTGACATGATTGGCGGTTTGCGCAACGTGACGCCGGTCTTAGCTGACTGGTCGCCACGGGCACGGGTTGATCATCAGTGAATGAATTGTGGCCAAGTTGGCCATAACACAGCCCCACAAAGTAGAGTGGCCAACTTGGCCACTCTCTTTTGTGTTTCGCCCGTGCGCCGCCTCAGGGTGCAGCACCTCGTATGCTTCCTTGCGCTGAACGCAGAAAGGCCGGGAACCATCACCCCCGGCTTCTGTCTTGGTGCAGGCTTTGTTCTACCGCCCGCCGTTGGTCGCTTCACTCAACCTTGTAGCCGAGGGCATCGCCGAGGTGGCGGATGTCGACAAGGCGATCGCCTATGGACCGGGAATGCGATGGGCCTTCATGGGGCCGCATCTGACCTATCACCTGGGCGGCGGGCCGGGTGGATATCGCGGCTATCTCGATCATCTGGGGCCGACGCAGGAGGCGCGTTGGCAGAGCCTCGGCGCGCCCCGCCTGACCGAAGAGGTCAAGGCGGCGCTGGTCGAAGGCGTGCAGCGCGAACTGGAGGCACAGGACGAGGCGACGCTGGTGCAGCGCCGCGACGCCGCGCTGGTCGCATTGCTGCAACTGAAGGCCGCCCGGAACCTCTGAGGGGCATTCAGCCGGTCTCAGCCCACCTCTGCCATCACCTTGTCCAGCGCGCGTGACAGCGTGTCGAGGGCGCCGTCAAGCTCGTCCTCGCTGGCGATGAAGGGGGGCGCCAGCAGCACATGGTCGCCCAGCCGCCCGTCGCGGGTGCCGGGCATGGGATAACAGATCAGCCCCTCGGCAAAGGCGGCCTTCTTCAGCTTGCCCGCCAGCCCGAGACCCGGGTCGAAGGGGGTTTTCGTGTCGCGATCGGCGACGAATTCCATCCCCCAGAACAGCCCGCGCCCGCGAATGTCGCCCACGTGGGGATGTTGGGCGAAGCGTTCGCGCAGGCGCTGCTCCAGAAAGGCGCCGCGCGCGCGGACCTGTACCACGAGGTCGTTGTCGAGCAGTTCGCGCAGCACCGCAAGCCCGGCGGCCGCGGCGACCGGGTGGCCGAGATAGGTGTGCCCGTGCTGGAAGAACCCGCTGCCGCCGGCGATGGTGTCATAGATCGCGCGGTTGCAGAGCATCGCACCGATCGGCTGGTATCCCGCGCCCAACCCCTTGGCGACGCAGAGGATATCGGGGCTTACCCCCTCGGCCTCGCAGGCAAAGAGGTGGCCGGTGCGGCCCATGCCGCACATCACCTCGTCGAGGATCAGCAGCACGCCGTATTTGTCGCAGATCTCGCGGATGCGCCTGAAATAGCCCGGCGCGGCGGGCACCGCGCCCATGGTGGCACCGACCACGGGTTCGGCCATGAAACCCATCACCGTATCGGGGCCCAGCCGCAGGATCTCGTCCTCCAGCTCCTGCGCGGCGCGCAACCCGTAGGCCTCCGGGCTCTCACCCTCGGCGCGCTCGACATAATCGTAGCAGGGCGCGATATGGCTGACCTCGATCAGCAGTGGCGCGAATTGCGCCCGCCGCCAGGCATTGCCGCCGGCCGAGAGCGCACCCAGCGTGTTGCCGTGATAGCTCTGCCGCCGGGCGATCAGGTGACGGCGCTGGGTCTCGCCCTGTTCGGTGAAATATTGCCGCGCCAGCTTGATCGCGGATTCGGTCGCCTCGGAGCCGCCAGAGACCAGATAGACCCGGTCGATGTCGCCCGGCGCGTTGGCGATCAGCAGATCGGCAAGCTGCTCGGCCGGGTCCGAGGTGAAGAACCCGGTATGGGCAAAGGCCAGCTGATCGACCTGATCCTTGATCGCCTGCCGCACCCGTTCGTTGGAATGCCCGAGGCAGGAGACGGCGGCGCCGCCGGAACCGTCGAAATAGCGTTTGCCGTCGGTGTCGATCAGGAAACACCCCTCGCCATGGCTGGCGGTGGGAGGGTTGGCGTGACAGTGGCGGGGGAAGACGTGGCTCATGCCGGGGTCCTTTCCAGTTGATCGACGAGACGGGCGACCGATTCGGCATTGTCGCACAGTGGGGTGCCGTCCGCGTTGTGGAGGTTGTTTTCAAAGCCCAGGCGCAGGTCGCCGCCGTGCCGGGCGGCCTCCAGCAGGCAGGCCTGTTCGGCGGCGCCGAAGGCGCAGAGCATCCAGCGCCCGGGCGGTTTCACGGCCAGCAGCGGGGCAAGGTCGGCGGGGGTGGCGAGCTGCCCGGTGGCATAGCGGCCCAGCACAAGGATCGTGCTGTCCTGTCCGGGGCGCACGATGCCCTGCGCCTGCCAGCGGGCAAGGAGCGCGGCGTCCCCGGCATCATAGAGGATGTGCTGCACCTCGGTCCCGGTGTCGGCGCAGCTGCCATAGACGCGCGGGGCGAGGGCCGGGTCGCGGGCGATCTCGCGCAGGGAAATGCTGGCCCAGCGCGGTTTCAGCCGCGTCAGACAGGCAAGCTGATCCTCGACATCAAAGATGCCGGCGGATTCCGTGGTGATCTGCACCCGCATGTCCGGCACCGCGCGGGCGAGTTCGGCCAGCGCCTCGGCATATCGCCCGGGATCGAGGGAATGGCGGCCGGCACCGTCGCGCACGTGCAGGTGCAGCGCATCGGCGCCCGCAGCATGGCAGGCGCGGGCGGTTTCGACGATCTCGGGGATCGTGACGGGCAGCGCGGGATGGTCCGCCTTGCCGCGTCGGGCGCCGTTGGGCGCCACCATGATCAGGGGTCGGGTCATCGCGTTATCCTTTCATCCGCGCGCCGTCGGGGTCGAAAAGCGGGCCATGCACCACCCTGGCGGGATGGAGGGTGCGGGCGATGTCCACCATGACCGGGGAGCCATCGGCAGGCAGCTTGCCCGACAGATGCGCCAAGGCCACCGGCCGCCCGATCCGGTAGCCGAAGCCGCAGGAGGTGGTCTGGCCGATGATCTGGCCGTCAAGAAGGACCGGTTCATTGCCCAGCGGAACGGCATCTGCATCGTCGAAGCGGAGCGAGGTGATGCGGGATGTTGTGCCCTTGTCGCGGGCCTCGGCCAGCGCCTCGGCGCCGATGAACCCGCCGGTCTTGCGGGTGGCGAAATCCAGTCCGGCGGTTATCGGGGTGACGTCGCTGTCCAGCTCGTGCCCCATGGCGCAGAAGCCCTTTTCGATCCGCATGGAGGTTTGCGCATAGAGCCCGGCGGGCGTGGCCCCGGCCGCGGTCAGCGCGGCATGGATCGCGCGCGCGTTCTGGGCGCGGCAGGTAATCTCCCACCCTGCCTCGCCGACATAGGACAGACGCGCGGCGCGGACGTGGTGGCCGGCAATCTGCGCCTCGCCGTGCTTGAAATAACCGATCCCGGTCAGCTCGGGCGCGCCGACCTCACTGGCGATGCGGGCGGCCCCGGGGCCCATCAGGCCGAGCACGACATAATCCTCGGTGCTGTCGGTGAGGGTCACGTCGAACCCCTCGGCATGGCGGCGGAACCAGGCGAGATCGCGCTTGATCGCACTGGTGCCGGTGAACAGCCGGTAATGATCCGGCGCGATCCGCTGCGCGGTGAGGTCGGATTCGAAGGTGCCGCGCGCGTTCAGCACGGCGGTGTAGATCACCGACCCCGGCGCGCGGCCCATGAAACCGGCGCAGCAGTGCAGCAGAAAGGCCTCGGCGTCCGGGCCCTTGACCTCGATCTTGCCGAAGGGAGAGGCATCGAAGATCGCGGCGCGCTCATGCGCGGCGGTGACCTCGGCGGCGACATTCTCGAACCAGTCGGGGCGACCGAAGGTGGGGCGCGGCGCGGCCGTCTTGTTGAAATAGAGCGGCCGTTCCCAGCCATAGACCTGGCCCATATGGGCCTTGGCGTCGCGGTATTCGGCATCGAGCGGCAGGCGGCGCAGATCGCGCGCGGTGCCCGGTTGCTTGCCCGGATAGGCGATCTCGTAATGGGTGCCGAGGATCTCGGGCGCGCGGGCCATCAGGTGATCGACCGAGTTGAACACCGGGGCAAAACGCTTGGCGTCGGCCTCGCCCAGGTCATAGGCGGTATGGCCGTGCACGATGCAATGGGCCAGGTTCATTCCCGCCCCGCCGCCGGAGGCGATTCCGACCGAATTCATGCCGCAGCCCAGGAACAGACCCTGTGTTTCCGCCGTCTCGCCCAGCATGAATGAACCGTCTGGGGTGAAGCTTTCCGGCCCGTTCAGCAGCATCTTGACCTCGGCCGTCTCCAGCGCCGGCAGGCGGTGCAGCGCGTTCAGCATCATCGGCTCGAAATGATCCCAATCCTCGGGCAGCAGGCCGAATTCAAAAGTTTCATCCAGCACACCGGGCGCGATGGGTTTGCCCATCGGCTCGAAGCAGCCCACCAGCAACCCGCCGCTGTCGTCGCGGATGTAGAGGTGGTTGTCGTGATCGGAAAGCGTGGGCATGTTGCCGGCGATTCCCTCGACCGGCTTGGTCAGCAGGTAGAAATGTTCGCAGGCCAGCGCAGGCACCTGCGTCCCCGCCATTGCTCCGATCTCACGCGACCACAGCCCGGTGCAGAGCGCGATGGCATCGCACATCACTGTGCCTTGCGTGGTTTCCA
>Ga0070729_10003905_pt1 | contig 16711 bp, 23 predicted proteins | sample tdDd472_FD_66725 | JGI IMG/M metagenome (GOLD analysis project Ga0070729, IMG submission 66725) | Marine sediment microbial communities from the Atlantic coast under amendment with organic carbon and nitrate - tdDd47.2 | ecosystem: Environmental > Aquatic > Marine > Coastal > Sediment | place... | reverse complement strand
GCAGGCCAAGCTGCTGCGCGTCCTGCAGGAGCGGGTTGTGACGCCGATCGGGGGCACGACGCCGGTACCGATCAATATTCGCCTGGTGGCCGCCACCAATTCGAATTTACGGGAAATGGTCAAACAGGGTCTTTTCCGTGACGACCTGTTTTTCCGTCTGAATATCATTCCGATTGAACTCCCGCCGCTGCGTGAGCGCAAAGGGGATCTGATGCTCCTCTCCGGCCAGTTCCTCAAGCGCTTTGCCGAGGAAAATGGCAAGGAGATCCGCGGCTTCTGCCCGGATGTTATCGAACTGTTGGAAAACTATGCGTTCCCGGGAAATGTTCGCGAACTGGAAAACCTCATTGAGCGCGCGGTTGTTCTGTCCCAGACTGACCTGATCCAGAAGGTCGACCTGGAGATGCCAGGCGATGATCATGCCTCCGGCCTGCTTGAGGAAAAAGCGGTTCCCCTTGATGCCAATGAATTGAAGGAGCAGAAGCGGCAGCTGCGCGAGCAGGCGGTCGTGCCGCTTGAACGGGCCTTCCTCCTGAGCGCTCTGGACCGGAATGACTGGAATGTCACAAAGGCTGCGGAAGAAGTCGGTATGCAACGCCCCAACTTCCAGGCCATGCTGAAAAAACAGGGGATCAGTATTCGCGCGCGGGCGCTGGATTAGGTCAACTCCTCTTCAGGCCCTCCCCATAAAATAATAAAAACATCTGCACTGTATAGGGAATTTATACAGTGCATTTTTTTGTCAAAAAAGCCTTTGATTCCAGTCTCTTGGCCGCAAGATAAAACGGCGGCTGGCTTGCCGATCAGTTTGGTAAGTATATTTTAATTATACGTTTGAGCGTTTTTGCTTGGCCCCCTCCTCTCCCTCCTGATGAAAAAAACATAATAAAAACAGTATGTTAGTGCTTTATATAAAAATATTTTAAGAATGGCACGGCCGATGCAGTATCCCTATACCAAGTGCTTCATGTCGAAGCAACACTGCAAAGAGAAGGAGGCCGTTATGAAAACGATGCGTATTTTGACCACGATGATGGCGGGTAGTGCTTCTGCCGCTTACGCGGCGACTGGTGTACAGGCGGAAGGCGTAGGTATTCTGACTTACGCGTTCATAGGTTTCTTTGCCTTGATTATCGTTTCCCAGCTGGTTCCGGCGGCGATTCTCTTCATCGGTATGGTCAAGGGGCTGTTTTCCTCCAGGGAGAAGAGTTCTGTTAAAGCTGACTAGAGTTGACCAGTAGAGACTGCCCCCTGGAGAACGGGGGCGGTTTGGCGGCGAACGGGAGAGAGCCAATGATGCACATGCCAGGACTACTCATCGCAGACGAAGACGTGTTGACCAGGAAACGTATGGCAGACCTGTTCATCAAGGCCGGTTACCAGGTGACGGTTACCAACTCGGCAGCTGGTGTCCTCTACGGGATTCTGAAAAAGACCGCCCAGGTTGTATTACTCAGTACACGATTCGATGAATTGCTGGCAACGGAATTGATTCCGATCCTCAAGAAATGCAATCGCAACCTGACGATCATCCTGGTTGCCAGCGAACTGCCGCTGGCCCTGATTAGGAAAGCCAGAAGTGAGGGGATTTTCTATCATGCCCTCAAACCGAACAAACCAAGTGACGAGGAAGAATTGCGCGAGGCTGTCAAGTGCGCATTTGAAAAGGTAACCAACAACGCAACAGGTGAATGGCTGCAATAGCGAGTGTCAACCGCATACCAACTGAATGGAGGAAATCATGAAAAAGCTCAGAAATTCACTCATGGGAATGGCAATGATGATGACGATGGTAACCCCTGCTTTCGCAGTGGATACAACCAAGACCTACTCCAGTGGTCTCCTGGTCGGGATCTTCCTGGCCTTTTGCGCACTGATCGTGGTCGTGCAGCTGGTGCCGACAATCATACTCCTGGTCGGTTTTGTCAAAGGTTTGCTCAAGGATCACTCCAAACAGGGCAAGCGCCATGCCAGCAGGGTCTAGATTCCTGAAGATCGAGGGAGTTGTCCACTAAGGAGGAAATACAATGATCCAGATACTCGAAAAAATCGGCGAATGGCAGAGCGTTCATACACTGGTGGATTTTTACCAGTACATCAAGGGCGTTGAATATCTCATCTGTCTCGCGTTCTTCATCGCTTTCCCGATGTTCTACAAGTACATAAACCAGAGACCTGGTGACGTCGGCGAATGAGAAGGTCCTTTGGCACTGATCTGAACTAAGGAGAGAATCATGAGCGCAAAGCAAATTTTAACAACCTTGATGACGGTCTTCACATTCGTCATGGCAGTCACCATGGCCCAGGCCTTTGATGACATGCCTGACCAGGTATCGATCGACGTCATGACTCAATATTTCGATGGGGTTGAATTTGACCATGAGATGCATACCGAGCTAGGTGAGGATTGTTCGGCCTGTCATCACCATGCAACCGGTACCGGGACTACCGATGATCGCTGTGTGCGTTGCCATGCTGAGAGTGATGAGACCGCAGAGGTCGGCTGCAGTGATTGTCATGCCGTCGATACATTCTCAGCGGAACATATCAACCGTAAAGCTGCAGACGTTTACCAGTTCCACATCGATACGCCTGGCTTGAAGGCGGCCTATCACTGGAACTGTATCGGCTGTCATGAGCAAATGGACGGACCGATCGGCTGCCAGGACTGCCATGCCAGAACGCCCGAGGGAGATGCCTTCTATCATGCCGATGCGCAAGCTTCGGCGACTGAAGAGGGCGGGCACTAGGTCGTGGCCATTGAAATGACAATTACGGGTGCATGAATCTTAGGATAAGGAGAGTTGTTATGAGTGGAATCAGTCGACGGAGATTTCTTGCTGCGAGTGTAGCAGGATGTGCCGCCACCACCCTGGCCGGATCAAAGAAGGCCCTGGCAGCCGGTTCTTTTTCCGGCTACCCGGATGGCATGGGTGTGCTGGTGGACCTGACCCGTTGCATCGGCTGCCGCAGCTGCGAAGCCGCCTGCAACAAGGAACAGAACCTGCCTGCTCCGAACAAGCCGTTTGATGACAAGTCGGTTTTTGATGAAACCTTTCATGGTGGCAAGCAAAAGCGGCGCCCCGATGAGAATGCCTACACGGTCGTAAACCGTTACGATGTCGAGAGTGAGAACAAGCCGCTTTACCGCAAGGTGCAGTGCAACCACTGCGCCGAGCCGGCCTGTCTGAGCTCCTGTTTCGTCAACGCTTACACCAAGACCCCCGAAGGCGCCGTCGTATACAACTCTAAAGTTTGTGTCGGCTGCCGCAACTGCATGATCGCCTGCCCCTTCAACATTCCGGGATACAGTTACTCGAGCGCTTTTGATCCGGTGGTCAAGAAATGCATCTTCTGTCATGAAACCAGATTGAAGAACGGCCTGCCGCCGGCATGCGTTGAGATCTGTCCGCAAGAGGCGCTGACCTTCGGCAAGCGCAAAGAGCTGATCAAAATCGGTCACCAGCGCATCCAGACCCACCCGGGGCGCTACGTCAACCATCTCTACGGCGAAAAGGAACTGGGCGGGACTCACTGGATGTACCTGTCTTCAGTACCATTCGAAGAAGTCGGTTTTGACCCGAACCCGGGTAACGAACCGATCATCAATAACGTCAAGGACTTCCTCAGTACCGTACCGATGGTGCTGGCCATTTGGCCGGCCATGTTTACCGGCTTCCATCTTCTGGCCAAGAAGCAGGACGGTCACGGTGATCATGAGCATGATGTCGAAGAACACCATGACGAGGAGGGAGGCGCACAATGAAACACTTACTTGAATGCGGAGTGAAGTTGGTTGATTCACAGGTCAACGAAAAGACTGATCAGCCATGGACGTTGAAAAGAAAACTTTTCCTGGGATTGACTCCAGGCCAATACCTCGGTCAGGCCCTGCGCAATCCGTTCAACTGGATTCTTGGCATCATCTTTGCCATCGGGCTGCCAATGATCGCCTACCGCTTCCTGTTCGGACTCAGCGCGGTTACGCACAGTTCGAACGATTACCCTTGGGGTCTGCTGCTTGGTTTCGGTCTCTTCGCCATGGTGCCATTGTCTGCCTCAGGATTCATGCTTGGTACCACGGTGGAGATTTTCGGTCGGCACGATTTCGAGCCGATTGAGCGCCTGGCCCTGCTCAACGGCCTGCTCGGCTACTTCTTCGCAGTGGTTTTCTTGCTCTGCGATCTCGGCCAACCCTGGCGACTGCCCTACCCGATGGCCGTTGCGTTCGGCCCGGCTGCGGTCCTGTTTCTGGTCGCCTGGCATGTCGCAACCTACCTATCGGTCCAGATTGCAGAAGTTTCGGTTGCTTTCTTCGAGTGGATCGGCTGGCTGGGCGGCAAGCGCTTTATCAGACGGATCGCCATCGGCCTGACCGTCTCCGGCATCATCCTGTCGACTCTGCACCAGGGGGCCCTCGGAGCTCTATTTCTCTACGCCCCGGGCAAAGTCCACCCGCTCTGGTACTCGGCGCCATTCCAGTGGATCTTCTTCTTCTGCTCGTCGATTCCGGCCGGTCTCTGCATGGTGATTGCGGTCAGCACGATCGTCAAAAAGACCATGGCCTGGCGTTGTGACAGCAACTTCATCGACAGCCTTGATCGCTGTACCCTCGGGATTGCCAAGGGCGCCAGCATGGCCTTGATCACCTATCTGGCAATCAAACTGATCGGTGTTGCCCATGACAACGAGTGGGGCTACCTGGCAACCGGTTGGGGGCTCTGGTTCCTGCTCGAGATCGCTGTAGCAGTGGTGCTGCCGCTGTGCCTCTTCGCCTATGCGATTCACAACCAGAGGGTCGGTGTGGCTAGGCTGGGCGCGTTCATCACGATTTTCGGGATTGTCCTGAACCGGCTGAATACGTCCCTGATCACCTTCAACTGGAATCTCTACCAGGAGATCCCGCACATTTTTGAAGTGATCATGACTGTGACAGTGTTCTGTATCTACATCGTGGTTTACCGCTTTATCCTCTATCGTCTGCCGATTCTCTTTGCCTGGAAAGAGCAGCCACAAGAAGCTCTGGCCGCTGAGGCAGCCAAGCCGGCACCAGTCCGGACGACGGTGTCTCCTGCAGGCGCCATGTACCGCAAGATCGATTGAAATTGAATGCGAGTTGGCTGCGGGGTCGCATCTGACCCCGCAGCAGCCCTGTCAAACCAAGGAGATCTGTCATGTTCAGCAGCATTAACAGTCGTGCTATCGTCCCGGTTGCCTGTGCGGTCACCGGTTTTGTCATCGCCTGCTGTGTGCTTCTGTATACCTTTGTCAAGAGTGATCTCATCACAGGCGAGATTCACCATGCTGCAGACCTGGCCGACACCGTGATCAAGTCGACACGCTACGCCATGCTGCATGATGACAGGGAAACCTTAAGCCAGATTATCAACAATATCGGTGACCAGAACCAGGTGGAACATGTCAGGATCTTCAACAAGAAGGGGCTGATCATGTTCTCCCGTGACGGTTCCGAAGTGGATAATTTCATTAACAAAACCGCGGCGGGGTGTAACGAGTGCCACGCCGAATCAAAGCCGAAGCGTAAGCTGGGAGCCATGGAACAGGCGCGCCAGTTCACCAACCAGGACGGTCATGATGTGCTGGCAATTACCGCGCCGATCTACAATGAACCGGAGTGCTTCAATGCCGCCTGCCATTTTCACGATGCCGGTCAAAGCCTGCTGGGAACCCTCGATATCGGCGTCTCGCAAGCTCCCCTGAAAAAAACCCTCACACAGTTAAAGGGCCGTATGATCATGTTCAGTGGAATGGTGTTGGTTCTGACGGTCGGTGCTGTCTGTGCCTTGCTGTACCGCCAGGTATTTCTGCCGATCAGACAACTTGTCGACTTTACCGAAAAGGCTCCGGGTGATAGTCTGGACAGCGATTTTCCGGAAGTCAGTGGTGAGGTTGCCAGGCTGGCCAATGCTTTTAAGCAGATGAAGGCCCGCGTCAATGAACTTGAGGAGCATCAGGCCAAAAGCAGGGAAGTCCCCACTAAAGAAACAACGCCCTGAACACCGGATAAAATGCTTCTGACTCCAGCTTGATTGGAGAAGGAGATGATCATGAGCCAGGCGGGGCCACATCCAGACGGGCAACAAATGCCGGGTCGCGAAGGCCTGCAGCAAAGGGTCGAGATCCGCATTCGTCGCCTGGAAAGGGGTTTGCTGGCCGGGCTGTGGTCGATGGTTCTCTTCCTGTTGGTCAGTTTCGGTGCCTACGAAAACTTCTCATTCCTCCCCGAACTCTCTGAAGATTTCCGCAGGATGCTCGGTGCGCCTCCTCCATCGGAGATGATCAGCCTGGCCCTGGTGATTTATGCCTTCTCCGGAATCGTCGGGACCCTGGCCCGCATGAGCCGCAACATCAAACCCTTCCGCGGGTTGATGCACGCGTCTTTCTTCACCGCATTCTATGTTTTCTATTACCTGTCCGGTGTGCTCTCGGACAATTTCTGGGCGGTTTTATTTGCCGGACTCAGCGTGATGGGGCTTGAGAATTACTATCTCTGGGCGCACAGTAACGAGGCCCTGCAAAAGGAGCGGGAAATACTGGAGGGTCTGCGGAGTGGTGGAGAATAATGACGTAGCGATTTAGCTTTTGAGCTTGTCCAGCAGTTGCCTGGTGCTCTGGTATCCCACCTCAATCAGCTCAGGAATACGGCTCATGTCTCTGCGGCTGTAGGCTGAGAGCTCCGGTGCGATGATCAGGTCGGCCTCGCTGGTCTGTGACCGGGTCACGTTGTCTATGGCGATATCAATGGCGTTGGCAAACACATCGATAATGTCTTGCGGGCGCTGATAATGGCGTCCCGCACTGAGGTCTACACCGACGATAAACCCGGCGCCGGCCTCTCGCAATGGTGAAACGGGAACATTTTCGAGCAAGCCGCCATCAACCAGAAGCTGTCCATCAATTTCAACAGGCACGAAAATTCCCGGGATACAGCTGCTGGCCATGACTGCCTGTGAGACATCCCCTTTACTCAGGACAACCTTTGCCCCATGGGTGAGGTCTGTTGCCATCAGGTAGAGAGGTATCCTGGCTTCAGCAATGTCCACCTTGCCCAGCAGGTTCGAGACCTGCATGCCCAGGTCGTCATTACTTAGAATCCCGTATTTGGAGAGGGTAAAGCTGGTTACGTCCAGCCACTCCAACTCGACAACATTCTGTTCGATTTCTTCGGGGCTTTTGCCAAAAGCATACAGAGCGGCGATCATTGCACCAATACTGGTGCCGGAAATACGGTTGATGCTTATAGCATATTCGTCCAGGGCTTTGAGCACACCGATGTGCGCTGCACCCAAAACAGCGCCGCCACCGAGAGCCAGGGAAATCCCGCCTTTGGGCAGACGGGCGTTTTCCCATGATTTTGCCAGGTGTTTCCAGGTGTCTGAAAAATCCATCAATTCCTTCCTGTGTGATCAACGGCAACAACCTTGCCACCATACCCATGTACACTGTCATGGGCCCTCACCGTCATCTGGTTGAGGTGCCCCGGGATTTCGACCCCGGCGAGGCTCCTTGTGAAGGGCTGTTCGTTGACGTGGGGATGTTGAAGGACTCTTGTTCCGAGGATACGGCCATCGTCATCAACGATCTCCCACCGGTCGGCATAATGGTCCCAGCCGGTGTCCTCGTGTGATACCGTCACAGTGAAGTTGTAGACTCCCTGGCTTTTTTCCTCGACATCAACCCTGATGACGTCGGCTTCCCCGGCGAAAACGGCGATGTTCTGAAAAAACAGGCATGTAACAAGCAGGACAAATTGTCTGATCATAGATTTTGCCTTTCCCTAAACTGAGCTGCCCGGCATTTTTATGCCTAGCAAGTCGGCCTTGGCGGCAAACTCACGTGCCTCGCGTGACGGTTTGCCGTTATTCGGGTCAATCCAGCCCTTCCCGTTCAGCCACGCCTGTGCCGCAGCATGATCTCCGGCAATCAGCAGGCGCATCAGTTCGACTTCCAGGCCAGACATGCGCATGGCATTCAACCGGTAGTCTTGAAAGGCCTCCCAGACAAAGGGAACCCAGCGGGCGACGATCTCTTCGCCGATCAGGGCGGCATACTGGCGGATTTCGTATTGTGCATGTTCGTCCATGCGCAGGGCGAGGAAGTGTAGCAAATTGTGCAGGTCAATCGACCAGTAGGCCTCGGTATAAGTGGAAAGAGGCAGGTCTTTGCGGGCCTGCTCCCGGGCCACGCCACGCTCAATGCGCGTCTGGTAAAGTTCTCTTGCGGAGCGGTGGAAGTCTTCTTCCTCGGCGGTCAGCTGATTACCCTCCCGGGTATCGAGAAACCCTTCGCTGCCCTGCTTGTTCAGGGCTGTTTGCAGCCGCCACTCTCCCGGCAGGGTCCCTTGCTGATCGGCAATCGCTTCTGAGTAGCGGGTGCTGTACTCGTTGACCGATGCGGTGCGGTGACGGATCCACTGTCGCCAGCAGTCCATCGGTACGCGGAGATGCAGCTTCAGCTTGCACATTTCGAAAGGGGTTGTGTGTGCGTTGCGTAACAGGTAGCGAATCAGGCCGCGATCCTCATGCACCTGTTTCGTCCCGGCCCCGTAGGAGACGCGTGCGGCCTGCACGATGGCCGCATCATCACCCATGTAATCGATGACCCTTATATGGCCATGATCAAGAACCGGAAAAGTCTGTCCGAGAATTTCGTCGAGCGCGGGAACTGCAGCGCGGTTGATGTGGGCATCCTTCATGTCACGTTCCTTTCAGGGTCCTCAAGTCCATGTCAATGGACAACCTATTTCTGTCCGATGCAAAACGCCAGCTTCATGTCGCCACGCGACATGTACAGAATAACAGAACCAGGCCTTTGATAAGAAAGCATTCTCTCCCTCTTTCAGGATATATCCATCAGGCGAGGGCCAGACCGGCAAATTTCTTTAAAATCGAGTTCGCTGCCGGGGTCTCCTGGACAGCGCCTAACAGCGATTCGGGATTCCGTCCGGCGTCGGCAAGGCTTTCGGCCTGGGCCTGGATGTAATCCCGCATGATGCGGCTGTCATATTCCGGATGGAACTGCACCCCCCAGGCACTAGGGCCGAGTCGGAAGGCGTGATGCGGCTCGAAATCATTCTCGGCCAGGAGCACGGCCCCGGGTGGCAGGGTCAGCACCGACTGTGAGTGGGTGGCGTGCACCGGGAATTGCGCTGGCAATCCCGAGAAGAGAGGGTCTTCCCGACATTCGGGACACAGCCGGATATCGAAGGTCCCCACCTCCTTGCCCTGCGGGTGGTAGTCAACCTGACCACCCATGGCGCGTCCGAGCAGTTGATGGCCGTAACAGATGCCCAGCAGAGGGGTTTCCTCCACTACGATCTCTTGAATCCAGGCTTCGATGGCCAGGCTCCATGGCAAGTTGTCGGTGACCATGCAGTGGGCACCAGTGATGACTGCTCCACAGCAGTCCTTGGGTGAGGGGAGTTGCCCGGGTCGGACGGCATCGACCACTTCGACAAGCTTGCGCTCCAGACCTGAAACCCGCCGGGTCATTTCCTCGAAGTCGCCGTAATTTTTTGCTGTTTCCGTGAATGTTGAACCGGCTTTGATAATGAACAGTTTTTTCATAACTTTAACCGAAAGCGTCCCGACCGGTCGTCAGCAGCGTCCCGCCATTTTCAAGTGGACAAGTAGCAAACATCACGACGATTGAGATAATCATGGTCGGAATCAAAATACCGAAAAGAAAGGCCGGATGTGACAGGATCTCGGGATACGGCTGTCGGAAAAAAGGAATGATAATGAGCATCAGCGGGAAAATTACGAGCAATGACAGCAGCGGAAAAGCGATCGGCCAGGCCAGGTAGTTCATGCCGACCAGCAACGCCTTGCCGATGATTTTCGTCATAATGATGAAAGAGATAAACCAGACAACGAACTGTGCCACGCTGGTCAGGATGGCACAGGTTGCCGCCGACAGTAACAGGTGCCCCAGGTTTTTCATTGTGCCCGCCTCATGTCTCTTCGTGCTTTGTTGGCTCGGACTCACCGGGAAGCGTCGCGAAAAAGTGCCGTGGAAAAATAGCGCTCCATGCGGTCCGGGAAGACCGTGACAATTTTCAGGGCCGGATCGATCTGTTTGGCGACTTCAAGGGCGGCGGCGAAGTTAAGGCCACTGCTTGGCCCTACGGCAAAGCCTTTTCTGATCAAGGCCCGGGTCGTCTCCAGGGCCTGCTCTTCTTCGACCTCAATCGTGATCATTCCATCCAGATCTGCCGAGCGCAGAATTCCCGACTGGTTGTCCATAACCCCGGGGACACAGGTGCTGAAACTGCAGCATTCGGCCTGGCGGAAGCAGCCGTTTGCATAGCAGGCATCATCGCTGATGCATACGGGGCGTGCCAGAACTGGAATCGTCTTGCACCCTGAATCGTGAAATCCCCTGTACAAGCCGACCAAAGTCCCCCCGGTTCCGACCCCACTGACCACAGCCCCTGCAGAACGGCCAGGAATTTCCGCCAGGATCTCATGCGCAGTGCCACGCCGGTGAGCTTCGGCATTGTCATGGTTGTCAAACTGACGGGGCAGATAGGCTCCTTCATTGCGGGCGATCTCTTCGGTCATAGCAATACAACCATCCATCCCGGACTCAGCTGGACAAAGGCGCACAGCCCCGCCGTAAGCGCGAATCATTTTGACCCGTTCATTGCTGACGCCTTCCGGCATCACTGCCACAAAACGCAATCCCATCTGGGCGCAGACCATCGCCATGGCAATGCTGGTCGAGCCGCTTGACGCTTCGCAAACCAGTGAGCCGGGTTGGAGGGTTCCTGCACGCCAGGCCTTGGAAAGGATGTACGCGGCGATCCGGTCCTTGGTGGAGCCGGAAGGATTGAGGTATTCGAGTTTGCACCAGATTTGTCGATGCTCTGGTGTGAGTTGTACCGCTTGTAATGGTGTCGGTGCCACCGATTCGATCAGGCGACTGAGGCCTGGAAGTTCAGATTCTATCGACATATACCCTCACGAGGTCAGTGTGGAAGCAGGGCTTCCGAGCTGAAATTGAAACGGTAGATTTCAAAGGAGCCGTCTCTCTCGAGTAACTTGAGATCGATTTCGGCATCACCATTTGCATAGCTTGCGTTGACCTTGTATTCAAGAATAGTTTGCTGGCCGAGGTCGGTTTCCTCGTCAACGTGAGCCTTGGTGAATTCAGGCTCTTCAAGGCTTTGCAAAGCCCCCAGTTGAGAGAAAAAATCCATCGCCCGGGCATACTTGTCATCAGGAATGGTTGCGGCAATCTCTGGAACCATCAGAGCCTTGGTGGCGACAGGGTCCCAACTGGAGATTACCGGGATAGTGCTCTGGATGTAGGGAATCGCAAGCTTGTCATATTCTGAGCCCTGGTACTTTTTATAGAAGATGCTCCCGCTGATGATGATGATCATGCTGACGACCCAGAATGCAATTAATCTAATATAATTCGTGTGCTTTTTCACAGATGACCTTTCACGTACCGGTGTATTGTTGTGGCTTATAGATTGCTGCTATTGATCTGCGACGGCCAGTCGCGCGCCGAAACCGAGAAAGACGGTCCCGGTCGCCCAGCGTATGGTTTTTTGTATTTTACCGGATTTTTTCAACCTGCGGGAGATGCCGCTGCTGAAGAAAATCAGGTGAGTATGAACAATGCCGGCAACCAGAGCGTGCATGGCGCCCATTGCGGCGATCTGCAGCTCCGGATTACTTGCCCCGGGGGTGACAAACTGCGGTAGCAGGGCCAGCATCAAGAGGGATATCTTCGGGTTGAAGATGCTCGCGAAGGCGCCATTGCGGAAGATGACCCATGTCGACGCTCCCGGTGCTTCATTCACCCGACCAAGGGTGGTGCCACCCCGAAATGCCTGCAGGGCCAGGTACACCAGGTAGGCAACGCCGAGAAATTTGAGGGCGTGGAAGGCGGTCGCAGAGTATTGCAGTACGGCCGCCAGACCAAGGGCAACGGCCAGAGCATGGCAGAGGATGCCGGCAGAGTTGCCAAGGTTGCCGATCATGCCGTATTTCCTGCCGTGCCCGAGCGTGGTCGATATGGTGTATGCCCAGCTGGGTCCGGGAGACAGTGCGATCATCAGGCTCACCGTGAGAAAACCCAGGTAGGGTGTGACATTGCTCATACAGTCCTCAGTCCGGTAAAATTCCCGGAGAAGGGTATCATTTTAAATATCGGGATACCATACTTAATTATCCCGGGACCCGCAAGATCAAGGCCCGGACAGGCAACGATGCCGACCCGGGTCTTTCTTTTTATCCTGTCGGCCCAAATAGTCTTTTTAAGAAGTGTGACGAAACAAGTATACTGTCGATGAATTAGAGTTAAAATGACGAATACATCCAACTGATCAGGGGAATCAAGATGACGATACAACTCACACCGGTCAAAGTGGACAAGCTGGTACCAAAAAAGCCCCATGGCCTGGTGGTCGTGATCACCGGCAATGGCAAGGGCAAGACCACCAGTGCCATGGGCATGGTGCTCAGGGCCAGCGGCTATGATATGAAGGTCTGCATCATCCAGTTCATGAAGGGGGACCTCTATTCCGGCGAATGGGATGGTGTCAAGCTACTCGGCGAGCGGGTGGAGTTGCATACCACCGGCATGGGCTTCTGCGGGATCCAGGGCAACCCTTACAGCCGGGAAGAACACCGTGCCGCTGCCCAGGCGGCGATTGATCTGGCCATGGGGAAGATCAAGAGTGGTGATTACGATATTGTCGTCCTGGACGAGATCAACAACGCCCTGAAACTGAAACTGGTCGACCTGGAACAGGTGCTGGGTCTGGTGAGAAGCAAGCCGGAGCTGATGCACATGGTGCTGACCGGGCGTGATGCCCATCCCGATCTCGTCGAGCTGGCCGACACGGTCAGTGAAGTCTGTGAGATCAAACACGCCTACCGCAAGGATATAGAGCCCCAACCGGGGATTGATTACTGAGGCGGGATTTGTTGCGTTGTGTTTCTTTCGAGGCTATCGCCAGCCGATCGGCTGGTAGCCTTTATCGCGCAGGCACTGGTCTACGAAGCGTTTATATATTGAGGTCGGCTCAGAGGCATCAAACGCACCACCGACCAGGGTTGCTGTAGCGGCCCCAGCGCCACCGATCGCAGCCCCGCGTCCTGTGCTGGTGTTTGAAGAAATCGCCCCGACGACCGCTCCCGTGGAGGCTCCAACCGCTCCGGCCCTGGCTGTGTTTTTGGCGACGTCCTCGTTCCGGTTGGCGTTTGCCCCGCTGGCTTCGGCTGCACGCATGCACGCATTGATGTCTGCTTCAGCCTGTTGTTGTCCGACCCTGTTCAGCTGGGCATTGGGATAGAGGACCGGTCGCCTCGTACTGGAACAGCTGGCGAGAGCCAGGACCAGAACCAGTATCATAATGCCAGCTGTTTTCATGTTGCTCCCCGTAAAATAGGTTCATTGTCTGTTACGTACCCATCTTATCCCATCATGATATCCGGGGCAACGCCTTGCTCGATCCCGTGTCTTCATCAGGGTTACCTCAGGCCGGGCAAGCCGACAAAGCTGCCATTGTTGTCCTCTGCCAGCCGTCGCATCAGGGCGGCAAAACGAGCCGCGTTTTGTCCCGCTCCAGGCTGGGCCAGGAGCACCGGGAAACCGACAGTGTGAATGCGTACCCGGCTGCCCCTGCCGTTGCCTGCCGCGTTCTTCTGCCGTATTGTTTTGACTACGTTCTGCATGAGTCCGCCGGAAAAGTCGTCGCCGAAAACGTAGAGGCTGATCTTTTTGTCTGACGCGTAAAAGCGTCCAATTGCCTTGGTAATCCCTTCGACCGGGCTGGAGTTGGAGAAAGGGGCCCAGGTTCTGAGGCGTTCCAGAATCGCCCGACGGCGGGCATTCGAGTCCGGAATCCAGTTCCCGGCATACTGGGAGAACATGTAATCACCCATGTCGTTGAGTACCTGTATCCCTTTGACCCGCGGGTAGATGTCGAGGATCTCTTTCATCTTCTGCCGCACCAGCGGCCAGGCGAAACGCTGCATACTGCCTGAAGTGTCAATGACGAAGATGATGTATTCACTGTCTACCGGGACGCCGCCGATCACGGCGTCCTCCTTCGGTCTCTGGTATGCGGAATTCAGACGTCGCATCTCATCGGTCAATTCCTGTTTGGCACTTTCCAGTTCATCTGTGATGACGCTCTGGGCATCGGAAGACCTGCTGTCGAGACGGTATTGTCCCTCGATGTTGGTCAGGGCGCCCTGCAGGCGCGCCAGTTTCTCTTTGTGCTCGGACAATTGCTCCTCTTTGGCTACCAGGTGCCGGTTAAGGATCTGGGTCTCGCCGCGGATCACGTGAAGTTCCTCCTCGAGTTTGATCACCAGCCCGGAGAGGTCGGTGTTGGTCTGTTCGATGACCCTGGGTTCGGAGATCTTCGAGATGACCAGCAACAGGATGATAGCTCCGAAGCCACAGGAGATCACATCGAGGAAGGAGAGGTTGAAAACCTCGAACTGGCGACGTCGTCTGCTCATGGCCAGTCTCTCGTCGGTGTCAGGAAGGAACCTTTGGTTCCGATCGCCAATTGCCAGAAGGAGACGGCGGCCATCGGATCGCCTTCCATGGGGAAGAGGATGGTGTTGACCGGCACGGACCTCGGCAGCTTCTTGACAGCTTGATGGAACAGGCTCAACCGCTCGCCTCCCGAAATCGTCGTTTGGCCCGACTTGCGTTCGCCCTGGGTCGGTAATCCATCGGTGAGCAGCAGGATATTGTCGGGGCGCGGGCCCATGCGGGCGGCTGTAGAGAAAGCATTGAAAAGGCTGGTCCCGCCTCGCGGGATGGTCTGGTTGAGGGCTGCGAGCATACGGTTGACCTTTGGTGTGTCAGTGCTGGCAACCCATTTCCCCTGCAGGTCGGCCACGACCGGAGCGGCCTTGGTATTAAAGGTGTAAATCTGCAGGGCACTGTCTGGCGGCAGGTTGGCGACGAGCCACTCAACCGTCCTGATGGCGCGCTTCCATTTCGGCGAGTCACGGCGGGACCGTTCGTCGAGATTGCGGCGGATGATGATGTTGACGATTGTTTCATCGAGCATGCTGGCCGAAGCATCGACCAGCAGCAGGACCCGCTTGCCACCGAGGCGCAAGCCGGTCAGGTACTGTCGGTCTCCCTGACCGAAGAATTCACGGACCTGCGCGCCTTTGGCCAGTTCCGTCTGCTGATCGGCGCCGATCCGGCTGACCTTTTCGTCGAGGTTGAGCAGGTCGGATTGCAGGGCGTTGATATGTTCTTTCGATGCCTGGCTTTTCCCTTGCAGTGTTGCCAGTTCGACCTTGGTCTGTTCGATCCGGGCGATGACCTCTCTGGACAAGCCCTCGGTCCTGACGATCTCATCTTCGGTCTCGATCATGCTGTTCTGCAGGGTGACCAGGAGTTCTTCCCCGGCGCGAACCTCGCGCTCCATGCGTATTACTTCACTGCGCAGGTCGGCGACGATCTCCTTCCTGGCTGTGAGCATGTCGCCGTGCAGCAACATCACCAGCAGGACGACGGCGCCAAAGCCGCAGCACATGATGTCGAGGAACGACAGGTTGAACTCGGATGTACTTCGCCTGGTTCTGGGCACGGGGCAACCTTACGGCAATGGTTTGGTTCGCAGCTTGTTGATCAGGTTCTCTTGGCAGTAGCTGTCGGCGTCGAGTATGAGCCGTTCCTGCCGTAGTTGGAGCTGGTGGATAAAAAACATCAGGATGATGCTCAGGACCAGGGCGATAAACGTCGAGTTGAAGGCGACTCCGAGGCTTTGTGTGACGCCCGTGATATCCCCTTCGACGGCGCGGTGTGCCTGGGCAAGGGCAGAGCCGATGCCGCGGACGGTGCCTATGAAGCCAACCGAGGGGATCGCCCATGCCACGTAACGGATGATGGAAAGCTCAGAATCGAGTCGGTCGCCTTGGGTATCACAGGCAGTTCGGACCGCGGTGGCGGCATCCTGGATGTTGCGAGTCGAGGCGAACCTCTGGGTCGCACTCAGCAGCGCCGTGGGCAGAAGAAACTGGCGACTTTCTCCGGGCAGTTCATGCAGTCTGCCGATCAGTTCCCGTGTATCCTCGGGGCCGATCGGCATGTTCTGCGGCAGTTGCAGCAGATCTTCCTCCAGCTGCCCTTGCTGGCGCCAGATAACAACTCCTTTAAAGGCAAGAATGGCCAGCGCCCAGAAGAACAGGATCATACAGGCTTCCTGTTCAAAGTCCTTGATCACGACGTAAAAATTTTGTTCCTGAACGGCGTCTGTCTGTTCAGCCATGCGGACGTACTCTGCCGCCAGAAACGACTCGGCCTGAGGGCGAATCAGTGCAACGTAGGCACCATGCACGATAATGAAGACCACCAGCAGGCTGAAGACCTGGTAAACCATTTCGATAGGAAAATTCTTTCTGCGCATCGGTTGTCCACCTCGTTCAGATGTCTGTTGGGAAAGGCACCATACTGTCGGCGCTGACTTCTTCCGTTGACTTGTAAGGGCGCGGCCACTGCACCGTACTCTTTTTCTCGACAGTTGTTTGCCCGGAGTTCTTTTTGGTCTCTGTTGCCGAGGAACTCTTGGCCGGTTTTTTGTCGGTTTGTTTCTCTGCCGTCACACCGTTACCAACGATCAGCAACAAGAGCATGGTCAAAATGATCGTCCTCATTTGGCATACCTCGCAATCCTGAACCCGATATCACTGGCTGGCTC
>Ga0070729_10003902_pt1 | contig 16715 bp, 13 predicted proteins | sample tdDd472_FD_66725 | JGI IMG/M metagenome (GOLD analysis project Ga0070729, IMG submission 66725) | Marine sediment microbial communities from the Atlantic coast under amendment with organic carbon and nitrate - tdDd47.2 | ecosystem: Environmental > Aquatic > Marine > Coastal > Sediment | place... | reverse complement strand
CTTGTAATGTATCTCACCCGTAAAATTGATTGGAGCGGCTTTAATAAAGATGAAGAAATTTCGGATTAAATCTAACAAGATGAGCTAATGAAATAAACACCCCGTTTATCCGGGCACTGTCGAAATTATTCACGGTGAAATCAGGGAGATAAGTCGGGGTTTTATCATTTCAGCCCCATCAGGGCGTAATATCGGTAAACATATACACTTACAAAGGAGTAAACCGCTCCAGCGGAGCGGAACCCGTTGTACAAATTCAGGAGGGTATCCTGTTAAAACTACTAAGAACATCTATCTTAACAGTTTTTGAATGAAAACCCTATCCCAAAAAATAATAACCTAATCTAATTGGTTTTTTTTAGAGAAAAATTCTGCCATAATAAAATTACACACATTCAGGATTACAGATTATTCAATCCCCACACCCATTTCCTGCAATAAATATCCTGCACCACCAATTTTTTGCGTAACCCACAACACGTACCTGATATCGACACCAATTGACCGACTGTAAGCATCATCCCAAGCGAAATCGTTAATTGTTGCTTCAAAAGCACGGTCAAAGTTTACACCAACAAGATTACCATTGGCATCCATTATCGGTGAACCGGAATTACCACCGGAAGTATCAGTATTATATAAAATACCGGTTGGGATACCACCGAGTTCAGGATCATTAAATCTGCCGAAATCCTTTGCATCATATAACTCTCGCAATTTTTCCGGGATTACATAATCCGGATTCCCGGAGAGTGATTTATCAATTACACCATTTATACTGGTTATAGGTGAATAATGGACCGCATCAGCAGGGGAATAACCTTTTACATAACCGTAAGTCAATCTTAACGTGCGGTTGGCATCCGGTATAAAAGAACTGTTTTTCCATATTCTTTTTACTTCAACTAAATTTGCGAGCAGTTTGTTCAGGGCTCCATCAATTTCATCATTTTTTTCATCAATTTTATCCGCCTGTTCTTTCAATTCCAGGGCAAGTTTAATCACGCTCATATCGCTGTTGATAATTTCTTCGGGTGTTTCTGCAATTTTTGCCATGATAGGGTTTTCTTCAGAATTTACAATTGATTGAACCAGCTCATTCACAAAACTATCAATCTTGTTTACACTATTTTCACCGCCAAACATATTATGCAGTGCCTCAATCCGGGAGTTCCCATCAAACTTAAGGGCATCAATAAACATTTTTTTAAGAAAACGTTTTTCAAACTCTGCATTTAAATCATTCACACTAGAAGAAACACGCAAAATTGTTTCCGTGATATTTTCATCCTTGTAATTTTTGGAACGGTCATCATCATTTTTCTGCATCTGCTCGCTATATATCGCGATAAAATTTGCAGCATACATAATTTTCGACCTGCGGTATATTTGTCCAAACCATAGATCGGCAAGTGCCATATCAAATTTACTTTTATAAACTTCGGAGATATCATCGAATAAGGTAGAATAATTTGCAGTTAAGTCTTGATCGTTTTGAATAAATGATTTCAAATCAGATTCTTCTGAATACTTACTATCAAGAAGATTTAATCGTCTAATCCCGAGCATCTTGCCGCGGTAATTTTTTTCAACATTAGCATAAGATTTGATTGTTGGTGCAAATTCCAGTTTCAATGCATCATCCTCGCCGGCGATATCTTCAAGTGAGCTAATCATCCATGAATACAATTTTTGGATGTAGGGTAGCTGGTAATTGTACTGGTACTTGAGGAAATCTGCCGGTTGATGTCTGAAAGTTCTTGCCGGATAACCAAGAATAAATAGAAAATCCCCTTCATTAACACCGTTTGGATTTACTTTAAGATATTTTTTAGGCGAATATGGTACATTCTCTTCGCTATATTCTGCTGCGCTGCCATCAGGAGCAACATAGGCACGCATGAATGTAAAATCACCTGTATGACGAGGCCAAACCCAATTATCGGTTTCACCGCCGAACTCACCGATAGCTCTTGGTGGAGCATAAACCAATCTTACGTCTTTTATCATGCGATAGTGAAAAAGGATGTAAGTTTTACCAATAAACATCTCTGACACGGAAGCCTCAATAGAATTATCAGGATCACTTTCCCGTTTTTCTATTTCTTTAATTTTTTCCGCGATTTTTTTTGTTCTCTCGGCAAGATTTTCCGCATCATCAGCGGCCGAAAGTACTTCATCAGAAACATCCATGTATGATTCTGTTATCCTGCAAATTACACCGGCCGCGGAAATTTCATCTGATTTGGTGTCTGCACGGAACCCATTCTGCAAATAATTGTTTTCAGTGGTACTTGCACGACTTATGGAACCGAAGGCGCAGTGATGGTTGGTGATAATCAAGCCTTCAGGGGAAACGAAAGAGCCAGTGCAGCCGCCAACTTTTACGAGTGCATCAATTAAACTCACACCATCAGGATTATATACCTCTAGTGGATCGATTTTTAATCCGGCTTTAACAAGGTCAATATTACTAATTTCGCTTAACGGGTACATCCCCTCTGCCGGTGGAGAGAGTAAATACCCGGAAAATATTGTTGAAAGTGAAAAAAGAGTAAGAATAAAAAATATTTTTTTGCCGGATTTGAACATATTTACCCCTGATCTGTGTTCGGTGTTTTTATACCAAATTTTTAGATATAACCAAATATACTGAATGATAATTCACAAAAATTAAAAAAATACTTATGGAAAACAAAACTTACGAGTATATAGTTATCGGTGCGGGTTACGGTGGAGTGACAGCAGCCTCATTACTCGCGGCAAATGGAGTTGACGTACTTCTTCTTGAATCGCATACCGTGATTGGCGGATGTGCATCCTTTTACAAAAGAAAAAATTTCACTTTTGATGTTGGAGCAACTACCTTCAGCGGTGTACTTCCACACCAGCCTCTGGGTAAACTTTTTGATGAATTGGGGATAAAACCTAATCTTAAAAAACTTGATCCCGGAATGGTGATTATGATGGGGACACAAAAAATAATTCGTCATGCAGAAAAAGAAAAATGGATAGAGGAAGCTATCCGGGTATTCGGGGAAAAGGGTCAAAAATTATTTTGGAACGAACTATATGCTTTAAGTGAAAAAGCCTGGGCTATCGTGGGAGCAAATTATAAAATCCCTCCGGTCGATATTACCGATTTTGTTTCGCTATTTAAGATAAAAAACATTAAAGCGCTCCCTTTGTTGAAAGCCCTGTTTACACCTGTTTCTTCACTTTTAAAAAAATGTGGATTACATGAACACCCCATGTTTTACAGGTTCATAAAAGAACAATTGCTAATTACATCACAAAATACTCCGGAAGATACACCCCTGCTCACTGCGGCGATGGGGCTTACTTATCCATCCGAGACTTATTACCCTTACGGAGGAATGTATAAACCGGGTCAACTGCTGCTTGATAAATTCAAGGATAATGGGGGGATTGTAAAGTTTAAATCGAAAGTTAGTGAAATTTTATCAATCCCCGGTGGATATGAATTAAAAACAATGAAAGGTGAAAGTTATTTCACGAGAGGTTTAATAAGCAATATACCAGTTTGGAATCTGGCAAAAATTACAGAAGGAAAAGCAAAAAAATATTTTGAAAATTTTACCCGAAAGTTTCCCAAAGCATGGGGAGCATTTACACTTTATTTTGCTATTGAATCACGGGTTGAACTTGAAACGTTGTATTATCAGATACATACAAAAAGAGAAATTCCGTTTATTGAATCCAACGCATTTTTTGTTTCATTTTCAGCTCAAGACGATGTTGAGAAAGCTCCTGAAGGCTGGAGAACAATAACTATTTCTGCTCACGTGGATGTACAAAAGTGGAATTTAGATGATATTGATGAATATGAGCGAAGAAAAGTTATGGTTACAGAGAGATTTATTGAGGAATTTGATCTGGCGTTCGAATGTTTTTCCGGTTTGGAAAAACTGCATTTACTTTCCGGTACACCGGGTACATTCGAGTTTTTTACCGGGCGATTCAAAGGTTATGTAGGCGGTATTCCCCACTCTGTAAAAAATAATCTGTTGAGGCTACCCCCGGGCAAAACACCTTTCTCAAATTTTTACATTACCGGCGATACAGTTTTCCCGGGACAAGGAACCCCTGCGGTTGTTTTGGGAGCATTAAATGTTGTTAAAAGGATTTTAATTTGAATAATATTTTTTCGGATAAGGAACTAACTTCAAATATTTTAAGTTCGGAATAAAAATATGGTGAATACAATAAGATTATGAAAAAAGTAGTAATTATAGGTTCCGGACTTGGTGGATTATCTACCGCATTACGCCTCGCTAAAAAAGGATATGATGTTACAATTCTTGAAAAACATATCACTCCCGGCGGCAGGTTAAACGTGCTTGAGAAAGATGGATTCAAATTTGATCTGGGTCCTTCATTCATGAGTATGACTTTCGAATTGGACGAGCTTTTTAACAGTATCGGTGAAAAAAATCCTGTTGAACTTGAGGAACTTGACCCAATATATCAGGTCTTTTTTGAAGGTAAAGATAAACCAAGAAAAATTTATAAAGACCTTAAAAAACTTGAAGAAGAGTTTAAAGATGTTGAGCCGGAATTAGCGCGAAAGGCTGATGAATACCTTACTCGTGCCGGACATTTTTTCCATGACACCGAAGATAAAGTTGTTAAAGCAAATTTTAACAATAAACTTGAATATATCCTCAAATTAAGCCGTGTGCCTTTAAAACATCTCCCGTATTTGTGGAAAACAATGTGGAGTGAGGTTGAAAAACAATTCAAATCCGAGGAGGTGAGGATAATATTTTCACTTGTTGCATTTTTCCTGGGAGCTACACCATTTCAAACTCCTGCAATATACTCATTGCTTAACTACACAGAAATGCGGCATAACGGCTACTGGCGTGTTAAGGGTGGGATGTACAAGCTGGTTGAAGAAATAATGAAAATTCTTAACCGTTTGGGAGTTAAAATTGAGTATAATACAGAAGTTGTTGCAGTTAATAGTGCCAATGGTTCTGTAACCGAAGTGGTTGATAATAAAGGGCGTAAGTGGCAGGCAGACATTTTTGTAAGCAATTCAGATGCTGCTTCGTTCAGGGGAAGAGTATTGCACCGTGAAAAATTCTCTGATGAAAAGCTTGATAAAAAACACTGGACACTGGCTCCATTCACGATTTACCTTGGTGTTAAAGGTAAAATAGATAACCTTATGCATCACAACTATTTTCTGGGGAGTAATTTCAGGGGGTACGCTGATACGATTTTCACTTCTTCTATTAACCCTCAGAAGCCATATTATTATGTTAATGTTCTTTCAAAATCCGAAGATAATGTTGCACCGGAAGGGTGTGAGAATGTTTATATTCTCTGTCCTGTACCTGATTTGCGATATAAAAAAGAGTGGGCTGATAAAGATGAACTTGCAGATAATATAATAAGTGATTTATCAGCTCGTACCGGATTTGACATTAAATCCAATATAATAACAAAAACAGTACTTTCACCGGATGACTGGGCAAGTACACTTAATCTGTACAAGGGATCAGGTTTGGGACTGGCGCACGATATAAATCAGGTAGGTGCTTTTCGCCCTAAAAATAAAGATGAAAAATTAAATAACTTGTATTATGTCGGTGCTTCTACAACTCCCGGAACCGGCTTGCCAATGGTAATAATTAGTTCGAAATTAGTAACCGAAAGGATTGAAGATGAGTATAAATTTATATCATGATGCTTCGTACGGGATGAGCGCTTTACTCACCAATATGTACAGTACTTCTTTCAGTTTGGGGATCAAAGCTTTCGCCAAAGATTTGCAGGGACCGATTTACGCAATTTACGGCTATGTAAGGTTAGCCGATGAGATTGTAGATACTTTTCACGGTCATGATAAGGCAACTCTTCTAAGTGAGTTCCGTCAGGAAACAGTGCGAGCCATAGAAACAGGACTTTCAACAAATCCGGTGATAAATGCGTATCAAAAAGTAGTAAATAAGTATAATATAAGCTGGGAGCTTACGGAAGCGTTTTTATCAAGCATGGAAAGGGACCTCACCGAGTCCTCTTATGCAAGAAGCGCTTATGATGAATATATATATGGTTCGGCAGAAGTAGTTGGTCTTATGTGCCTTAATGTTTTTGTTAACGGTGATAGGGAAAAATATAAACAACTTGAACATTCAGCGAAAATGTTAGGCTCGGCATTCCAGAAAGTCAATTTTTTACGCGATATTAAATCAGATATTGATGAGAGGGGGAGAATTTATCTTCCCAATGTTGATAGCCTTGGCGGAATAACGGACCAGAGTAAAAAGATGCTTGAAGATGAAGTTCAAAAAGAATTTGATGATGCGTTAGCCGGAATTAAAAAACTCCCCATGGGAGCTAAACTGGGAGTTTATTCTGCGTATCTTTACTATCTCTTTCTGTTCAAAAAGATCAAAAGCACGAACGTTAATTCACTAATGCAAAAACGGGTTAGAATCTCGAATTTCAAAAAAATTTTATTATTGTTAAAATCCGTTATTGAAGTAAAAGTATTTAAGGTAACATGAAAAATATAGCAGCTTTCTTTTTATTTCTCGTTTCATTGGTATCTGCCCAAATTATGGCTACGGATCAAGAGTCCATACTTACAGAGTTACGTTTGAAATATTACAGTGCAGTTGAGGAAAGTGATTCGGTTAAAGCCCTGGAAAAAATGGTAACTGAATTATCAAAAAGCAATAAATTGCATTCTGATGAAATTTTAACCGCGTACCGTGGGGGAATTATGGCTTTGAAGGCTAAACATGCTTTTTGGCCATTTAGTAAACTTAACTACCTGAATGAATCGATGGAAATATTGGATAGTGTTATAAGTAAGGTTCCGGATAATCTTGAGATAAGATTCATGCGATATTCTATTCTACATTATGTGCCAGATTTTCTTGGCTGGGGAGACGAAAAGGAAGCTGATGCTTCGAAGATTTATGTATTACTGATGGCAAAAGAGTATGAGGGGCTTCCTGATGAAATAATCACCGGGATAACTCAATTTATGCTTGATAGCGATCGTCTTTCTCCACTCCAGGAGGCAGAGCTTGAATCTGAAATATTATTAACCCTTGGCAGATGAGCGTATATCTTATATTAAATATAGCCACGATTCTTTTTCCACTATTCCTAACGTTCGAGAAAAAGCTAAAGTTTTATTCAAAGATTCCATTTTTCTTTCTCTCTTTTGTGACTATTGGTACATTATTTATAATTTGGGATATTATTGCCGCCGGAAGGGGCGATTGGGCTTTTAATCCGGAGTATGTAAACGGAGTTGAAATATTCAACCTTCCTTTGGAAGAAATATTGTTTTTTATAACTGTGCCCTACGCGTGTATTTTTTTATATGAAACAGCAAAATATTACCTGGGTGACCGGAAAGTACCTTTTAATGAGTGGATTTATAATATTGTTGGTTTTGCCTTTTTCGTTTTTGCTTCCATGTTTTATGAACAATATTATACATTTACTGTTTTAATTTTTACAGGTGCTTTTTTTATAATTGCCGCAAATTTTTATTCTAAAATGTTGCAATCCGCCCTGTTCTGGGGATTTATTGTTGCAACTTATATACCTTTTATAGTTGTAAACTATTTATTAACTTCATTACCGGTTGTAACCTATTCACCGGAAGCAATTTGGGGTATCAGATTTATAACAATTCCCCTTGAAGATTTTTTCTACTCGTTTTCGATGATTTCTTTATATTTATTAATATATCTCTCTTCCGGTGAGGCATGGCAGTTAAGAAAAAAATTGCGATAATTGGTGCAGGATTTGGTGGTTTGGCCGCAGCTGCACGTCTTTCATCAACCGGAGCCGAAGTTCATATATTCGAACAAAATGATAACCCCGGAGGAAAAGCAAATGAGTTCCGGGGCGATGGGTTTAGATTTGATACAGGTCCCTCTCTACTTACCATGCCTTTTGTGATTGAAGAGTTGTTCTCCTCCCTTGGTAAAAACTTACATGATTATATTGATGTAATTCCACTTTCAAATTTGTGCAAGTATTTTTATCCCGACGGTACAATAATAAATGCATGGAGTGATCCAGGTAAATTTGCTTCCGAGATTGAAAAAACTACCATCGATAATTCAAAAAAAATTAAAGATTACCTAAAGTATTCCCAAAAAATATATGATCTAACCGCCGAACTTTTCCTGGAAAAAAGTTTTCAGGAGTGGGACACGTTTTTTAATAAAACTGCGTTTAAAGCTTTCTTCCAGCTGCATAAAATTGATTCAATGCGCACTATGCATAACGCTAACGAATCTTTTTTTACTGATCCTAAAACTGTACAACTTTTTGATCGCTATGCAACGTATAACGGCTCAAATCCGTTTAAAGCGCCCGCGACGTTAAATATTATTCAACATGTTGAATATAATCTGGGTGGATTTACAATCAAAGGGGGTATTTTCAAGCTTTCACAGGCCCTATATCAATTAAATCTGGAAATGGGTACACGCTTTCATTTTGGTAGTAAAATAAAGAAAATTATTACAGCGGGAAATAGTGTAAAGGGTATATTACGCGAGTTGAGAACAGGGGAAGAGATTGAAGAAAACTTTGATGTAATTGTTTCTAATGCCGATGTAAAAAATACTTATAAAAAATTGCTGGAAGACAGCACAACTTCCTCCGCAAAAAAGTATAATAAGCTTGAACCATCTTCTTCCGCCCTTGTTTTTTATCTTGGCGTTGAAGGAAAATACCCTCAATTAAACATGCATAATATCATTTTTTCTGAAAATTATAAGAAAGAGTTTAAACAGTTATTTGAAGAAAATATTTGTCCGGATGATCCCACTGTTTATATTTATATATCCTCTAAACTGAATGAACAGGATGCCCCAGGCGGGAATGAAAACTGGTTTGTTATGGTAAACGCACCTTATGACAGTGGGCAGGACTGGGTTACGGAAATAGAGAATACAAGAAAAGCTGTACTTGATAAGATTGAAAAAGTACTTGGTATAAATTTGCGTGAAAAAATAAAAATTGAAAGAATGTTAACTCCGCCAATGATTGAAGAGATTACAGGAAGTGCCGGCGGTAGTTTGTATGGCATTTCTTCAAATGATAAAACAGCAGCTTTTATGCGCCATCAAAACAGGTCAAAGGATTATAAGGGATTATACTTTTGTGGTGGCTCTGCCCATCCCGGGGGCGGGATTCCGCTTGTATTACTTAGCGGGAAAATTGCTTCAGATCTAATAAAAAAATATGAATTAGCAGATGATTAAGGCTAATCATAAATCGTGGGCACGATTCCTTTACGATATTTATATCCCCGGGTTAGTTAAGAAAAACTTTTCCGGGATGTATCTTTCCAATTTAATGCCGGAGATACCTGAGGATAAAAGCCTGTTAGTTACCCCTAATCATATAAGCTGGTGGGATGGTTTTTTTGTAGATATGCTCCTTACAAAAAAGACAGGAAAAAAAATCCATCTTATGATGCTGGAAAAAGAATTATCAAAATTCCACTTTTTCTCAAAGGTTGGTGCTTATTCCATAAGGCAGGAAGATATTGGGTCGGTGCGGGAGACAACTCTTTATACCAGAGAAATACTTTCTTCGGGATCAAATTATTGTATAATATATCCCCAGGGCGAAATTTTACCGTTTGAAATTCCATCACCATCAATAAAGCCGGGTATAAGACTCATACTAAATGGTGTGGAAAATAGCATGGTCCTTCCACTGATATTTAAAATTCAGTATGATAACAAGAAATATCCTTATGTAATAGCAAGGTTCGGCGAGCTTCTTGATTCGCAGCTTATTGTTAAAAATTTTGTTGATTACGAAAATATATTTAAAAATACACGTGATGATTTAAATAATTTTATTTTTGAAAAGAAGACACCCGTGTGGAAAGTATTTTGAACAACGAATTAATTGAAAAAATATACTGGGTTATACTGGCCGGGAATTTAATTGTTCTTACGGTAACAATTGTAAATTTATTTACAGCACCGGTTTTGAGGAATATTTTTTCTCCTTCTGAATTCCAACCTAAAATTTCCATACTCATCCCTGCCAGAAATGAACAGGAAAATCTACCCGGAAGTATCAACTCAATATTGAAGCAATCTTACAAAAATTTTGAGATAATTATTCTTGATGATAACTCAACGGATGAAACTTTAAAAATTGCCAGAAACTATGAATCCGAAAATAAAAATATTAGTGTGATAGAAGGGAAAAGTTTGCTGGCCGGCTGGCTTGGTAAAAATTACGCCTGTTATCAATTATCGCGGGCTGCTTCCGGAGAGTTGTTTTTGTTTATGGATGCAGACGTTGAATTGGCAAAACACGCTATCTCTTATGCTGTTTCGGAATACTCCCGAAAGAGTGTAAAAATGCTGACAGTTTTTCCAACTCAAAAACTACGTACCTTTGGCGAGCGGCTGGTGGTTCCGATGATGAACTGGTTGCTTCTGGCGTTTCTCCCCCTGATTATGGTTTATAGAAGCAAAAACGTGAAATTAGCTGCAGCAAACGGTCAATTTATTTTAATTGAGAAAGAAGCGTATGAAAACACGGGAGGACATTTTGCTCTCAAGGATAGCGTAGTTGAGGATATGTCCCTCGTGAAGAAAGTAAAACATGGAGGCGGGAAAGTCCTCACCGCACTGGGGGGTGATTCGGTCTTTTGCAGAATGTATGATGGGTTCAATTCATCAGTTAGGGGGTTTTCCAAAAACTTTTTCCCCGGGTTGGGTGTAAATCCTGTTCTTTTTCTACTGATTTTAATGTTCTTTTTGCTTTTATTTTTTATACCCTTTCCACTGATTCCCCTAAAGGGATTTGATTTAATTGTTGGGGTTGTGCTTTTACAGAGAATATTTATTTCGATTGTAAGCAGACAGAACATGATCCAAAATATATTATTACATCCTTTACAAATGTTAATTCTTATGTATGTTGGGATCAGCTCTTTTTATCTAAATATTACGAAAAAGGTGAAATGGAAAGAACGGATTATCTGGAAAAGCTAGTTTTACCATTCCTCCTGATAATGTATACAGTTGGAATTATAGGACATACTTTTGTCGAGACATTACATCTAATGAAGATTCTCACCCCTTATACACTTTTGCTCACAGGGGGTGTAGTATTTTATTTCCTGATATATAACAATGGCAGAAAATTTTTATACTGGTATCTTATCACCTACTCATTAACTCTCCTGTTGGAAATAGTTGGTGTGAAAACAGGTCTGATATTCGGCGAGTACAGTTACGGTGAGATATTAGGGCTAAAGGTATTCGATACACCACTTATTATAGGAATGAACTGGGTATTTGTTGTCGCAGGTGCTTATGCACTTTCTTCGAGAATATTCAAATCGTCAGGGATTTCAATTTTATTTACAGGTTTGCTCGGCGTCGCATTCGATGTAATACTTGAACCTGTTGCAATCAAACTGGGATATTGGGAGTGGAGCGAAGGATATATACCATTTCAAAATTTTGTGGCGTGGTTCCTGCTTTCAGCACTTTTTGGGTTAATTGCCCATAAATTTGAGCTTAAATTCAAGAGTGATCTTGCAGTCAACTATTTCCTTATCCAGGCTGTTTTTTTCGGAATCTTAAACTTTACGTTGTGATATGGGTATTTTAATTGCAATATCGATAATACTAATCTGGGGAATACACCTGTTTTATATTCTGGTGCATGTTGAGCCGGATTTTACTTCACCGTTACTATATTTCCACGTTCTGTTCCAAGGGTATCTCTATACGGGATTATTTATAACTGCGCATGATTCGATGCATGGGGTAGTGGCGCCCGGTAAAAATAAGATCAATTTTATTTTTGGAACGGTTGCTTCATTGTTATTTGCAGGAATGAGTTATTCCCGTCTTAAAAAAAATCATTTTGCCCACCATAGAAATCCCGGTACAGGAAATGACCCGGATTTTTACGTGAAATCTCAAAATTTCTTCTTGTGGTGGGGTTCGTTTTTATTCCGTTATACCACTATTCTGCAAATTGTTTTTATGGCAATTGCGTATAATGTTCTTAAAATATGGGTATCCGAATTAAATTTGTGGCTTTTTTGGATCATTCCGGCATTTCTTGGAACGTTTCAGCTATTTTATTTCGGTACTTTTCTGCCCCACCGCAAACCCCACGATGAAAATATGGAACCCCACAAGGCAAGAACACAAAAGAAAAATCATCTTCTGGCAATGTTGAGCTGTTACTTTTTTGGTTATCATTTTGAACATCATCACGCTCCATACGTTCCCTGGTGGAAACTTTACAAGGTTAAAAAAGAATTATACGGTTGAGCAGTTTCTATTTTAGAAATTTATTATTTTAGATGAAGTTAACTTTTCTTGTAAAAAATCCGGTGAACTTATGCGAAAAATATTTTATCTGTTACTCCTTCCGGCAATCCTTTTTGCTCAGGAAAAGGACAAAGGCAAAATGGTAGACTATAAAAACAAATTTTATGAAGAAATTGTAAAAAAACTTGATGGTGAAGATGCGGAGGTAAAATCACGCAAAAAATTTATGATGGATTTTGAGGACTATGAAATCCCCGATTCACCGGATGATTTTGTATCCGCGTGGCATAATGATCCTCTATCTCAAGGGAGAAGCGGCATGTGCTGGTCTTTTTCAACAACATCATTTCTGGAAACTGAGGCTAATCGTGTTAACAATGTTAAAGTTAAACTTAGCGAACTTTACACTGTTTATAATGAATATCTGGAAAAGGCGGCAAGATTTGTCGAAGAAAGAGGTGATTCCCGAATCGCCGAAGGCTCACTTTCCGGGGCAGTTTTAAATATATGGAAAAAGTATGGAGCTGTTCCTGAATCCGTTTATGACGGCATGGGCAAGGGGAAAGAATGTCATGACCATGAGGGATTAATCAAAGAAATATCTGCTTATCTTGATGCACAAAAAGAGGCTAACAATTGGAATACCGAACAAGTTATTTCAACCGTGAAAGCTATCCTGAATTTCTATATTGGTGAACCACCCGCTGAATTTGAGTACGAAGGGAAAAAATACACTCCGTTGACTTTTGTTTCTGACTATCTGAAAATCAACCCCGACGATTATGAAATTATTATCTCCTTGAAGGATAAACCATTTTTTGAGCGCGTGTTATTTGATGTACCGGATAACTGGTGGCGCGGTACCGATTATATAAATGTACCGCTTGAAACTTACATTTCGGTTATGAATCAGGCACTTGATAATGGCTACTCCTTATGCCTGGATGCTGATGTTGGTGAATCGGGATTAAGTGGAGATAATGATGTTGCTGTTATCCCATCGTATGATATACCTTCCGAGTTTATCAATGATGACGCTCGTTTTTTACGTTTTGATAATGAAAGCACTACAGATGATCACCTGGTGCACATGGTTGGCAAAAAAGATATCAACGGTGAAACATGGTATCTAATCAAAGATTCTATGTCAGGCGCATTTAATGGTGAACACCCCGGATATTTCTTTTACCATGAAGATTACGTGAAGTTAAAAGTTCTGTTTTACGTTGCTCACAAAGATGCTCTCGATAGTATATTGAGCAAACTTTAGCAGAAAGTTTAGATATGTAAAATTGGGAAATTGAAAAATATATTAATATAAAAGAGCCCGGGTAGGGCTCTTTCTTTTATCAATATAAGGCAATCTTACTTCATCAGGGTCATCTTTTTAGAAATCATTTTACCCCCGGCTTCAAGTGAATAGAAATAAACACCACTTGAAATATTCCTGCCAACCGAATTAACATCCAGATTCAAGTGATAAGTACCCCTTTCCTTTACTTCATCCAGTAAAACGGCAACCATCGCGCCGGTGATATCATAAAGGCGTATCGTTACTTTACCACTCTCGGGGACAGAATAATATATCATAGTAGAGGGATTAAATGGATTAGGGAAATTTTGTTCTAACCTGTAATCATCGAGCAAGTCAGGATCACCAACGTCTGTGAGAGAGTTTACATCTTTCATGATCCAGCTATCGGGATCAAATTTAACTGTTGGGATACCTCCTGGGATTACCACTTCAAATTCCTGAGATGCACTATCGTTAAAGAATACAAAAACAGAATCTATATCTGAATTTGTAATTTTGAATTGCAGAGGCATAGTAAAAAATGCCGGATTTGTATTTGTAGCCTGTTCAACCTTAATTTTTACGGTAGTTTCGTTTGCCGCACTTTCAAAGAAACTGTAATCGAGAGAATAGACGGGATAGTTTTCGCCATAAATCCATTCCTGGAAAAAATAATCAAGATCAATTCCCGAAACTTCTTCGGCTACTCCCTGGAAATCCTCAGTGACTGCAACATCATATTCCAACCCGGGATAGGAAGCATACGTTTTGATTACATTAAAAAACTTCTCATCACCCAGAACACCGCGCAACATGTGGAGAACAACACCACCTTTTGAATAACTTCTTGCACCGTTAAAAATTTCACCAACATCTTCAATATTTTGGACATATATAGTGCCTACAGCTCCTTTTGCAGTCCACCATTGATTCGATTGACCTATTTCAGAATTAATCTGGTTGAGATAAGCAGTGCGACCGTCTCGTGCTTCAAGATAAAGGGCTTCCGAATAGGTGGCAAAACCCTCGTTAAGCCATATGTTGTGCCAGTCAGCGCAGGTGATTTTATCACCAAACCATTGGTGTGACATTTCGTGGGCAACTATTAAATCGTAAAACGCTCCCATTGTTGAGGCAGTCTGGTGTTCCATCGCACCGCCCCATCCAAACTCAGCGTGGCCATATTTCTCGTTTATAAAGGGATACAAACCATATAAATCGCTGTAAACTTCAAGCATTGAAATAGCTTCATCAAGCTGTGCTTTGCGTAAAGCATCCCATCGTTCGGGATAGCTATAATTCATAACCGGCATTGAATCAGTTTCGGTATAGTGGAAATAGTTCGTGTAGAGCTGATAATTTGTCATCGCGAATGAAATAAGATATTGTGCGATGGGGTAACGGCTTTTCCACTTTGTTGTTTTAGTTTGATCACCGTTATCAATAATTTCCTCGAGAATACCGTTTGAGACTACGGTGTAATATTCATCAGCAGTGATCCATACATCGGATGAATCAGCCTTATCGGCAGGCGTATCCTTGCACGGGAACCAGTCAGATGCGCCGTAAGGTTCGCTTAAAGTCCAAACAATTGGTGAAGTACCATTATTATGGTATTCAACGGCATAACTTCCCAATCCGGAAGAACCGGGTGTTCCGTGGTAATAAATAACTGCGGAGAAGACTTCATCCTGTGAAAAGCCAAGTCCGGAAATAGTAATTTTATTATCTGAATGAGTAAATGGTACGAAAATATCGTTGATCAACACAGAATCGACCACGAGATTGTTCTGAAGATCAAAAAATATTTCATTTGTTGGCGAAAACAAAGCTTTCGCGTTGATTGTAACAGCTCCACCGATAAATGAGGGGGTATGAGTAACCGTTACATCAAGCTTGTAATAGGTAACATCGTAACTTGCATCACCGGGGTATTGTGCCTTCAGCATTTTTTGAGTACGTGCAGTCATTCTTTCAGGAAATTTGCATCTTTCTCTTGGGATATCCTGAGCGGAGATAGCAGCAGCTAATAAAAAGACAAGTAGTATAAGTTTTTTCATAAGGTTCTCTCGATTTTATATCCAAAATAAGAAGCGTTGCTTTGTTAAAAAAGGTATTAAAACTTCCTAACGAGGTTTTAGAATAAATATTTAGTAAAAATCTTAATTTGCAGCTTTAGGTAATCATTGATTATATCGAAATGCAATTTTAATTTCCTGTAAAAAATCATATTAAATATGATCTAAAATAGTGTTTTCAAAAATATTTATACAATGTTAATAAAAACGTCTTAAATTAACCTTAAAACTTTTTATCGTTTCGTACGTCTGTTTTTGTGTAAAAATAACACTATATATCACAAGGAGATTCAATGGAAGAGAATAGCAATAACATCAATGAAGATATTGAGGAAACCGAATTATCCCATCTTGATAAGATGATCGGTTTATTTACCGAACCTGGCGAGACCTTCAGGCTTATCGGTCAGGCTCCTGCCAGAATAACAGACTGGTTGATCCCCATCATCATAGTCCTCATAGTTTCAATTGGAAGTCAATTCCTTGTAATGAATAACCCTGTTCTCAAGATGCAGGTAGTTGAAAAACAAATGGCTGCGGTTGCTGAAAATTTTGAGAAAGCAGTTAAAGACGGTAACATGACGCAAGAAGCCGCTGATGCACAGATGGAAATAGTGCGCGGTCAGGTAGAACAGGGGATGTCAGCGGGTATGGCTATTCAGGCAGTTATCGGTGTAGTTGCCGGAATTATATTTTTCTTTATACTCGCCTCGATCTTTTTTGGAATATTTAAAGTAGCATTCAAAAGCCAAATTGATTTTAACCATGGACTTGTAGCGTTCGGTTTGCCGGGTTATATCACCGTCCTTGGTGTGATAGTAACCCTTGTTTACATGTTTGTTACCGACCATTACATTCAAACATTCGACGCTGCTTCTATCATGGGGCTTAATAAAGTAAATTTTGGCGAGTTTCTGCTGGGTAAAGTTGTGCCCTTCAGTATATGGGCTTTCGCTCTTGTTGGCTTAGGCTACGCGAAGATGTCTTACGAAAAAAGTAGTGTCAAATATA
>Ga0070729_10003901_pt1 | contig 16718 bp, 9 predicted proteins | sample tdDd472_FD_66725 | JGI IMG/M metagenome (GOLD analysis project Ga0070729, IMG submission 66725) | Marine sediment microbial communities from the Atlantic coast under amendment with organic carbon and nitrate - tdDd47.2 | ecosystem: Environmental > Aquatic > Marine > Coastal > Sediment | place... | reverse complement strand
ACCCGATCCTGGCCCAGCCGACCTGCGAGCGCATCGACCTCGTCCTCGGCGAGGGCTCGGGTGCGTTCACGATCCAGCGTCGCTGGTCCGGAGACGGCTGGCTCACCAGCCTCGACGCCGGGCTCTACCTGGAGACCGAGCAGCCGTTCGTGATCACCCTCGAGGCCCAGGCCCTCGAGCTCGTCCAGCGAGGTGAGTCGTGGGTGACCCGCGCTGGCGAGGCGCTCGAGGTGACCCGCTCGGGCGAGGGCTACCAAATGCGCAGCCTGACCACCGGCGAGGTGCTCTGGTTCGACGCCCTCGGCACCCCGGTCGCCCTCAAGCGCGCCCAGGGCCGCCTGGAGTTCGAGGCCGCTGGCCCCGGGGTCGGCGGCGTTCAGGGCGTGTGGGGCGAGCTGAAAGTCGAGCGCGACCGCGCAGGGCGGGTGACCGCGCTCCGCGCCCCCGGCACCACCGTCACCTACCGTTACGAGGGTGAGCAGCTGGCCTCGGTCAGCGGCCCCCGCGGCGACGAGGTCTACTCCTACGCCGAGGGCCGCCTGGCGCAAGCCGGGGCGACCGTGGTGCGCTACGACGACCAGGGTCGCGCGGTCGCCCTGGAGGGCGGGCGCGCCCCGCTGCGCCTCGACTACCGCGAGGGCGACGGCTGGACCGTCGTCGCTGAAGTGCAGCGCGGCACACAGCGCGAGCTGCTCCGCTACTCCGAGGCGCGCCGCCTGCTCGTCGTCGAAGGCGACAGCGGCCGGACCGAGACCACCTTCGACGCCCGCCTGCGGCCCTCGCAGGTGACCCACAACGGCGCGCTCGTCATGCGCCGCAGCTTCGATCGCCTCGAGCGGCCGACCCTGCTCGAGACCCCCGAAGGGCTGACGCACTGGCACTACACCGGCGAGTCGACCCAGCCTTCGCGAGTGACCCTCCCCACCGGCGCGGACGTGCGCTACGTGCGCAACGACGCCGGGCAGGTGACCCTCCGCCAGAGCTCGCGCGGCGTGGAGCGCTTCGCCTACGACGCCTGGGGCTCGCTGATCAAGCACCGCAGCCCTCGCGGCGTGATCACCAAGCTCGAGCGAGACGCTCGCGGCTACTGCGTGGCGCTCGAGCGTGCAGGTCAAACCACGCGCTTCTTGCGCGGCGCTGACGGCCAGGTCGGGCGGATCACGACCCCCGACGGGCGGGAGACCGAGTTCGTCTCCAAGGGCCGCCGGGTCCTGGTGCGCGACGAGCGCGGCCTGGTCTACGCCGCTGCCTACGACGAGGCGGGTCGCCCCGTCGCCTGGCGCGACGCCGGTGGCCAGACCGTGCGCTATGCCTACGACGAGATGGGGCTCCTGACCCGCGCCTGGGACAGCGAGGGCGACTTGCTTCGCTGCACCTACTCCGAGCTGGGCCAGGTGCAGTCGATCACCGACGCGGCCGGCAACACGGTCTCCTACGAGCACCCCGAGCCGCGGACCGTGGTCGTGCGCGACCCGAGCGCCGGGACCAAGACCCTGCGCTACGACGAGCAGGGCCACCTGGTCAGCGAGCAGCGCGGAGACGTCACGATCCGCTTCCGCTACGACGACGCGGGTCGGCTGATCGAGCGCCTGACCCCCGAGGGCCGCGAGCGGATCGCCTACGACGACCGCGGCCGGGTCGAGAGCCGCACTGCCAGCGGCGTGACCTTGCGCTACACCTACGCCGCCGACGGGCAGCTCGCCGAGCTGCACAACTCGACCCTCGGCAGCGTGCGCTTCGGCTACGACGAGCACGGGCGGCGCAGCGAGGTGCGCCTGCCCTGGGGCACGCAGACCTACGAGCGCGACGACCACGGTCGCGTGGTAGCGGTGGTCGCCGACGGCGAGCGGGTCGAGATCGATCTGCTCCCCGACGGGCGCCGGGCCGCCGTGCGCTACCCCAACGGGGCGACCACCCGCTTCGACTACGACCGCGAGCGGTTGACCACGATCGAGACCACCCACGGCGACGAGCTGCTCGACCGCCGGGTCTACGCCTACGACGACGGCGGGCGAGTCACCACCTGCACCGACGCCCAGGGCCAGACCGTGCGCTACAGCTACGACGCCCGCGGCCAGCTGCTGAGCGCGGTTGGGGAGCAGCGCTTCGACTACGCCTGGGACGCCCAGGGCAACCGCGTCGCCGACGCCGTCGACGGCGTGCAGCGCGACTTCGAACTCGGCGAGGGCAACCGGGTCGTCGGCCAGGGGGAGACCCGCTTCCACTACGACGCTCGCGGCGCGCTGGTCAAGAGCGTGAGCCCCGAGGGGGAGACCCGCTTCCGCTACGACGTCGACGGGCGCCTGCGCGAGGTGCGCGGCCCCGACGGGCAGCGGGTGAGCTACGGCTACGCCCCCGACGGCTCGCGCCTTTGGCGTGACGCCGGCGAGGGTCGCGTGTTCTCGCTTAGCGACGGGACCCACACCCTCGGCGAGCGCGCCGACGGCGAGTGGATCACCCGCTACGTGCACGGCGAGCAGGTCGACGACCTGCTGCTCGCCCAGCGCGACGAGGGCAGCTACGCCTACCACACGGACCTCGTGCGCTCGGTGACCTCGATCAGCGGTCCCGAGGGTGACGTCGCCGCGCGCTACGACTACGGCCCCTTCGGGGAGACCGTGAGCGCCGAGGGCACCGCTTCCGCCTGGAACCCCTGGCGTTACACCTCACGTGGCTTCGACGCCGACACCGGGCTCTACGACTACCGCGCCCGCAGCTACGACCCCGGTCTGGGGCGCTTCACCAGCACCGACCCCTCGGGTCGCCTGGGCGGAGTCAACCTCTACGCCTACGCCGCCAACGATCCGGTGCGCTTCAACGACCCCTGGGGACTCGAGCCCCTCCCGGGCCGCGGTGCCCCCACCGAGTCCACCACCCCCAACGCCTTCGAGCGCGCCGTGTCCTCGATGGACGAGGCCGCCACCGGGTTGCCCCCGGGAAACCGCGCCGCCTACGAGCTGGTGCGCGGGGCCGGGGACTTCGCCGCGGACACGGTGATGGGCGTCGCCGACCTGTTCAAGAAGAAGACCTGGACCGACCTGGGCGAAGCGATCCAGGCGATCAAGGAAGACCCCGCGGTCCTGGCTGAGGTCGCCCGCCAAATGGGCACCGGCGCGATCGACAAGTTCGACGAGTACGTCGACGCCTGGAAGAACGACCCCTGGAAGGCGATCCGGATGACCGGCTACGGGCTCGCCTCCGCGGCGACCATGGCCGTCGGGGCGGTCAAGGCGATCCAGACGATCTCCGCCGTGGCCAAGGCGGTCAAGGCGAGCAAGCTCGCCAAGAGGGCCGCCCAGACCGCCCGCGCCGCGAGGAACGCCGCCAAGACGGCGGTCGCCGTGGCGTCCACCGTCGGCCGCAGCGCAGACGAGGTCGGGGACGGCGCGAGGACCGTCGTGCGAATCCAGCGCGGCATGAAGCAGGCGCTGGAGGACATGAAGGGCGCGGTCGCCCGCGGGGGGCGTCGCTTCGGCGTGGACCCCGACACGCAAGCCGCCGATCGCGCGGCTGGGGTGCTCGGTCCGAATGGCTACATCAAGAACCCGACGACCCAGCGACTGACCGACTTGGTCGACGCCAACGGGCGCGTCGGCGGGAAGACCATGTCCGGGCAATACATGTATGTGGTCGACGAGAGCGGAGACATTTTGATCGGAACACGCGCCGGGCAGCGCATGCCTCACCCGACCCTGATTGGCGGCAAGGATCCGACGGTCCGGGCGGCCGGGATCGTCGACATTCGCGGTGGCAAGATCTACTCCGTCGACAACGCGTCCGGTCACTTCAAGCCGAGCGTCGAGTCCCTTGGCGAGGCTGAGAAGGCCTTCGGGCAGCTTGGAGATCGCGCCTTCCACAACGGGTTCAGGGGCTATGTGCCCTTCGATGACTGAGGGGGGCGCTGCGGGTCAATGGGGTCTCTACCCCTGGTTCGCCGAGCACGGCGAGGACCTCGTGCACCCGGACGACCGGGAGGCGTTCGCTGCTCTCATGCCTTACGGGAAGGTGTTTCGCTGCGACGGGGAAGTCGACGGCTACCTGCGCTTGGCCTACGGTGAGCGAGACTTTCGTGTTCGGCCTGGCCTCTTCCAGCGCGTCGAGCCCCCGACCTACGGCTTCGGTGCGGAGGTGGTCGTTCCCAAGCACGGCGCGGCGGTGGTTCGCGAGATCAACTGGCACCACAAGGAGTCAGAGCCGCTCTACTTCGTCGAGGCGGCCGGGAACCGTCTGAAGAAGCGCTACTTCACGCGAGACCTCGCCCCGGCCTGATTCGTTTCCCGCCAACTGCGAGCCTGGCGCCGAGCGGTCGGATCCGCGAGAACGGGACCGTGAGCCGTCGCGAACCGCAAGTGTTGCTCGTCGTGTTTTTCGCGGTCGCGCTACTGACCGCGATCCGGCCGTCGCATGGCTACGCGATCTGGGCGCTGGAGATCTTCCCCGCGGTTCTCGCGTTGGCGATCCTGATTCCCACGCACCGCTGGTTCCCGCTCACGCCTTTGGCCTATCGCCTGATCCTGCTCCACGCCTGCGTGCTGGCGTTGGGCGCGCACTACACCTACGCCGAGGTCCCCCTGGGGGAGTGGGCAAAGCAGCTGTTTGGCTTCGAGCGCAACCACTACGACCGCTTGGGGCATTTCGTCCAGGGCTTCGTGCCCGCGATCGTGGCCCGCGAGGTCTTGCTCCGCGCCTCGCCGCTGGAGCGCGGCAAGTGGCTGGTGTTCCTCGTGACCTGCGTGTGCCTCGCCTTCAGCGCGCTCTACGAGCTGATCGAGTGGTGGGTCGCGGTGGCCGTCGAGGGCGACGACGTGGGCCAGGAGTTCCTCGGGACCCAGGGCGACGTGTGGGACGCGCAGTGGGACATGCTGCTCTGCTTGCTCGGCGCGATCGCGAGCCAGCTCGGACTGAGCTGGCTCCACGACCGGGAGCTGGAGCGGCTGGAGCCGCCTAGCGGCGAACCGGCTCCACGCCCTTGATCGGGGTCAGGGCCGTGCCCTCGCGGGTCAGCGCCTGCTCGGCCTCGAGCCACGTCAGCGCACGGTCGATCTGCGCGGGCTGGAGCTGCTTGCTTAGTACCTCCTTCAGCTTCGCCGCCTCGACGGGGCCGTCGTCGGCCTGACGGCTGAGGTGCTTGAGCGCGCGGAGGGTCGGCTTGGCGAGTGTCTTCAGCCGGGTCAGCTCGAGGGCCTCGTCGCGCAGCAGGTCGAGCTCGCGCACGAAGTGGCTGCGCTGGTCGTCGGCGACCTGGGGCAGCTCGCGGATCGCGTCGAGGATCAGCATGCCGAGCATGGCCTGGCCGTCGACGGTGAGGTGGATCCCGTCGCGCTGGAACATGCGCTCGGGGTCCACGGTGAACGGCTTTCCGGCGAGGGTGATCGACTTCCCCGCGCGAAACGCGTCGAGGATCGTGTCGAAGGGGAGCACGCGCACGTTGTCGCGCTCGGCGGCCCAGGCCTCGATGGTCGCGTTGAGCTGGGCCAGCTGCTCGGCGCTGGGCTGGTTCTGGGGCGGGATCCGCTGGGCGTCGAGCTTGGGGACGGTGCCGATCAGCATCGGGCAGTCCAGCCGCTCGAGGGCCGCCAGGCCCGCAGCCAGCTTGGTCTCGCGCTCCTCCTGCGAGGAGAAGCGGTAGCCGTACCAGAAGAACAGGTCGGCGGCGACGACGAGGGTCGCGTCGCGCTCGACGAGCAGCTCGACCGAGCGCTCGGTCGTGCGCAGCGGCGAGCTGCCGAGGTGCTGGTTCGCGCGGTCGACGACGATCCCCTGCCGCTGCACACCGACTCGCAGCAGGGAGGACAGCGGAACCCCAGACCCGACGCCGTCGCTGACGCTGGCCCCGATCACCCCGATCCGCGCCAAGAGGTTGCTCTCGGCCTGGGCGGGCAAGAGCGCCAGCAGCAAGAGCGCGGCGCCAATTCTCAGTCGACCCATGGTTCCTCCGATCGGCCCGACCCTAACATCGCCTGCCATGCTGGCGGCAGAGGTTCCCCGGAGGCCTGTGCTCCAGGGGCCTTCACGACGCGATAAGATCACGAAGCGATAACGATTAGAAGAGAATCCCACCTTCCGGGGCGGCTTGTAGCCGTTTGGCTACGCGATCGGTGCAGACCGGTTTCGGTCCGTTGCATTTGGACGCTCTTCTTCTCGAGTCTATTTGACCTGTAAGGGTTTAGCTGATCCGGTCCACGGCACGCCGTGTGGTAAGTGCTGAGTGGAGAAGAAGAGAGAGGGTTTGCGATGGAACGGACCTCACCTTTGCCCACGTCTCGGCAAGGGGCTCCCGCCTAGCGGTTGAGCGTCCGCGTTCGCGTGGACTGGATGGACTCCGTCGTCGACCCCCTCTCCGAAGGGACACGAAGGCTTATGAAGGCGATCACGCTCAGCGTGGGGTATCTGTGGGTGGCCACTGCGGTGGCTTGGGCAGGTGCTGTCGACGTCAATCCCCTCAACGGCGCCCTCGACGCGGATCGCGTGGACCTCGTGGTTGGCGAGGGCAACGCGGCCTACGAGGTGAAGCGCACCTACCAGCCCGAGCTGCCTGGCAGCTGGCACTGGTCCTGCGACTCGCGGCTGCTGGTCGGCGTCGGCGAGCCGCTGTGGGTCGACGAGCTCGGGCAGGCCGTCGAGTTTACGCCCCGTGGCGAGGGTTGGGTTTCCGCCCTCGGCACCCCCAGCACCCTCGAGCGCGACGGTCAGGGGTACGAGCTCGTCCACCAGGGCCGCACCTACCGCTTCGACGCCAGCGGCCGACTGCTGGAGCGGGTCGAGTGCGGCGTCAGCTTGCGCTTCGTCCAGGGGCCTCATGGGACGGTCGCCGTCTGCGGTCCCTGGGGTGAGCTGGGGATCGAGCGCGGCCCGCTGGGGCTCACCCGGATCTCCCTCGAAGATCGCGAGGTCAGCTACCGCTATCGGCAGGGGCTGCTGATCGAGGCCGCGCACGGGGCGCAGCGCGAGACCTACAGCTACGACGACCGCGGGCGGTTGAACCGCCTCGACCGCACCCGCGTGCACTACGACGCCGAGGGTCGCGTGACCCACCTCGTCGGCGGGCGGATCCCGTTGACCGCGAGCTACACCGACAGCGACGGCTGGAGCTGTGAGGTTCGCGAGGGCGCGCGGCGGACCCGCTACGCCTATGACGTCGCGCGGCGGACGCTGACCGTCTCGGAGGCTGGTGGCGAGCCCGTGCGCACGACCTTCGACGCTCGCCTGCGTCCGCGGACGGTGGAGCGCGCGGGCAAGCTCGAGCGCTCGTGGCGCTACGACCGCCAGGGCCGGTTGACCCTGCTCCACGCGCGGACCGGCGACCTCAAGCTGCGTTACGGCGGCGGCGCGCGCCCCAGTCAGGCCGAGCTCCCCAACGGCGAGGAATTGCGCTTCGTCTACGACGAGCTCGGGCGGCTGCTGGCGGCGACCAGCGCCCGCGGCACCGAGCGCTTCTCCTACGACGCCGCGGGCCAGCTGATCAAGCACCGCGACGCCGACGGGGGCGTGACCCAGCTCCAGCGTGACGCGCGCGGCTACCTGACCGCGATCCAGGTGGGCGGCCAGCAGACTCGGATCAAGCGCTCGGCCTCCGGCGAGGTGCTCTCGGTCGAGCACCCGGGTGGGCGGGTCGTGGAATACGTCGAGCAGGGCGCCGCGGTGAAGGTGGTCGACGGCGAGGGCACGGTGCAGGCCTCGGCCTTCGACGCGCAGGGGCGGTTGATCGCCTACCAGGACGAGTTCGGCCGCGCGACGCGGGTCGACTACAACGGCTTTGGCTTGATCGCGCGGGCCTACGACAAGGACGGCGATCGCTTCCGCTGCGCCTACGACCGCGACGGCCGCCTGGCCGCGGTCACCGACGCGGCCGGGAACACGGTCAGCTACAGCTACCCCGACGCGCGCACCCTGATCGTCGACGACCCGAGCGCCGGGACGCGCGAGCTGACCTTCGACGCCCGCGGGCAGGTGGTCCGCGAGCGCCGCGGTGAGGCGACCCTCAGCTTCCGCTACGACGAGGCAGGCCGCCTGGTCGCCCGCACGACCCCCCGCGGGGAGGAGCGCTTCGCCTACGACCGCGCCGGGCGCATGATCAGCCAGTCGGGCCCCGACGGCGAGCTGCGCTACACCTACGACGCGCAGGGCCGGCTGCTCTCGAGCGAGAACCGGGTTCTGTTCCAGCGGATCGGCTACCGCTACGAGGGCGCCAGCGCTCGGCCCAGCGAGGTCGTCTACCCCTGGGGCAGCGTGCGCTACCGCTACGACGACGCCGGGCACCTGACCCACGTCGTCGCGGGCGAGCAGCGCGTCGAGATCGAGCGCGGCGCCGACGGTCGGCGCGAGACCGTGCGCTACTCGAGCGGAGTCGAGACGCGCTACGCCTACAGCGGGAGCCGGCTGAGCGAGGTTTCGAGCTGGCGCGGCACGTCGCTCCTCACCCGGCGGGCCTACCGCTACGACGGCCGCGGGCGGATCGCCGCGGTCACCGGCGAGGCCGGGACCGAGACGACCTTCACCCACGATCGCCGCGGGCGCCTGCTCTCCGCCGAGAGTGAGGGGCGCAGCGTGCGCTACAGCTACGACGCGGCCGGCAACCGGACCGCGGTCGAGGACGGCGAGCGCGCCGACCTCGAGATCGGCGCCGGCAATCGCGTGCTCGCTCACGCGGGCACGACCTACACCTATGGCTCCCACGGTGCGCTGATCGGGTGCGAGGGCGAAGGCGGGTCCTGGCGCTACACCGTCGACGTCGACGGTCGCTTGCGCGCCGCCCAGGGCCCCGACGGGCAGCGGGTGAGCTACGGCTACGCCCCCGACGGGACCCCGCTCTGGCGCGAGGCTCAGGGCGAGCGCGAGAACTACCTGGTCGACCGTCAGCAGGTCGTGGGTGAGTATCAGGACGGCTCGCTGGCGCGCAGCTACGTGCGCGGGGAGGCCCTCGACGACCTGCTGCTGACCCAGGCCGACGACGAGACCCTCGCCTTCCACCGCGACCTCGTGGGGTCGGTGGTGGCGCTCAGCGACGCCAAGGGTCGAGTCGTGGCGCGCTACGCCTACGGCGCCTTCGGTGAGGCGCAGAGCGCCGAGGGCCCCGCGGCCGCGGCCAACCGCTGGCGCTTCGCAGGCCGCCCCCTGGACGCGGTGACCGGGCTCTACGACGTCCGCGCCCGTCACTACGACCCCGAGCTGGGGCGCTTCACCGCGCCCGACCCCAGCGGCCGCGAGGGCGGGCTGAACCTCTACGCCTACGCCGAGAACGACCCCACGCGGCTGACCGATCCCCTGGGGCTCTCGCCCGAGCTGGGCACCCGCGCGCTGGAGACCGCCGCGCCGAAGCAGGGCTGGTTCTCGCGCATGCTCTCGGCCGTCGACCGCGCGGGCCAGCGCCTCCCCGGTCCCCAGCGCTTCCTGTTCAACGTGACCAAGGGCGTGGCCCAGGCGGCGAAGGACACCGTCGTGGGCGTGGGCGAGCTGTTCAAGAAGGAGACCTGGGTCGCCCTCGGCGAGTTCGTGAGTGAGCTCGACGACTGGGAGACCGTCAAGGCCGTCGGTAAGCACCTGGCCGAGGCGGGGCTCGACGTCGGCGAGCGCTACGTGGACGCGCTGCTCAACGACCCCGACGAGTTCGCGCGCATGACCGGCTACGGCGCGGGCATGATCGCGGGCAGCGTGCTCGGGTCCAAGGGGATCGACAAGCTGGCCCAGGTCGCGCGGGCCGCCAAGGCCGCGCGCGCCCTGCGCCGCGCCGCGGACGCAGTCGACGACGTGGCCGACGCCCGGCGGCGGACCAAGCCGCTGATCCCGGTCGCCGCCGGAGAGGGAGCGGCCTCGACCACCACGGCGAGCACCGCCACGACCGCCGCGGGCAACACCGCAGGGGCCGCGGGAACCACCGCGGGCAAGGGCGCCGCCGCTGGCCAGCGCGGGATCGCCGACGCGATCGAGGATCTGACCGCCGCCGGGACGCAGAAGGGCGCCAAGGGCGCTGCTGGAGCGCGCGCGGCGGCGAAGAAGCTCAACGACAAGCTCAACGACCTCTACGATGACTTCTTCGACAACGACCTCCCCGAGGAGGAGCTCGTCGCCAACGTGCAGAAGGCGATCGCCGACTCCGACCTTCCCGACGCGTTCAAGAAGGAGCTGGCGGGGATCGACGAGGAGACCCTGCTCTCCAGCGTGGTCCGCGGCGGAGGCGAAGACCTGTTGGCCCTGGCGAACTCCCCGGACCCGGCGATTCGCGACTACGCGCTGCGCCTGATCCAGTCGCGCAAGTCCTACGAGCTCGGCGACGACAAGCACTACCGCGCCGCGATTCGGGACGCCGAGCGGGTGCACCAGCTCCCCGCGGTGCAGGCGACCGAGGTCACCAACGGCAGCGGCGGCCTGGGCCGAATCTTCACCGGCGAGCTCGACGGTCAGCCCGCGGTGTTCAAGTTCGACCGCACCGTGGACTACGACACGATCTCCGAGATCGAGCGCGTGGCCCAGGGGCTGGAGCCCTACGGTGGCCCCAAGGTCCTCGGCCGTGTGCGCGTGCAGGACTCCAACGGGGTGTGGCGCGAAGCCGTCGCCATGGAGAAGGTCGACGGCTACGACCTGATGGCGCTCAAGCGCATGCGCGATGCCGGCGAGGACCTGCCGATCGAGATCACCCCCGCGCACGCCAAGGCGATCGACGACATTACCCAGCGCCTGGCGGCCGAGGGCAAGATCCTCGAGGAGACCAACCTCGGCGACTTCATGCTGACCAACGACCCGGATCGCCCGGTGGTGTTGCTCGACATGTTCGTCAAGGAAGGCCAGCGAGCCTCCCAGGGGCTGCTCGACCACAAGGGCCGCCCGGTGCGCGACACGATCACCGGCCTCATGGGCGGCGGGAACTAGCCTTCGCTCGATCTTCACGCTCGTGGATCACGCAGGGGACAGGCCGGCGCAAGTCCTGTCGTGAGGGGGAGCGGAGTATCTTGGCGGATACGCTCGAGTCAGGCGCGGGACGCCCCTTGCACCGTACAGACCCGCGTCCGCTGCGGGGTTGCCGCAGCGGACGCGAGGAGACTAGAGCCTTCTTAGGCTAGCGCCAGCGGCGCGGCCGGCGGGCCGCACGGCGGGCCCGGCGCAGGTAGTCTCGCGCTCCCGAGGCGTTGGGCGCCCGGAAGACCCGTGCGCGCGCAGCCTGGACCAGCGCGGACGGCTGGCAGGTGCAGCGGACGCACGCGGAGCCGTTGACACCCAGGGGGCGATCGCACCAACCGCAGAAGCGGAGGTAGAACGCCCGGCTGTGCGCCAGGACTCGGTCTGCACGGATCAACAACTCGGTCACGGTAGGTTCCTCACGGGGTTCGCCAGCCTCTACGCGTCGAGCGCGCGAGGCTGTCACCCGTGGAGAAGAACCCGAGGAAGGGTTGTGAACCTCAGCGTCCGCTTCGTCGGCTAAGCGGCTTCGGCTGCCTCGGCCCCGGTCGATCCGTCCTCGGCCGAGCGCAGCGTCTCCAGCGACTTGGGCTTGAGGGTCGCCCACATGAAGTCGTAGACGTCGAGCAGGTCGCGGGGCTCGAGCCCGGCGTCCGTGAGCTTCTGCTGCACCGAGGTCGCCAACGCGCGGTAGCCCTCGTAGAGGTGCGGCGTGGGGTGCTTGCAGTAGGCGAGCTGGGGGCGGAGGACCTTGGCCTGGACCTTGAACGAGCTCGGACGGACGCAGGTGTGCTCGCCCGGGTGGACCAGCGCCAGGTGGGCGGTGGCCAGGTTCCAGGCGGGGGAGGAGCCCAGCTCGTCGACGTAGCGGCGGAAGCGGCCGGAGAAGTCGAGGGGGTCGCCGTAGAGCAGGTCGCGCAAGGCCTGGGCGAACCGGCGCGCGTCGGCCTCGTCCTTGTCTTGCAGCTTGCGGCGGTGGCTGGCGCTGACCAGGTCCGTCGCGGCGAGCACCGTGCCCGCTCGCTCGAGCACGACCTCGAAGTCTTCCGCCTCGATCAGCAGGTCCAGGGCGTCCTGGGCGAGCAGCTCACGGGCGAGCTCACTGGCCGGCTCCCGGTGCCGCTTCAGCGCGCGCTTGCCGCTGCGGGTCGCCGCCACCCAGGCTTCTCCCTGGAATCCCTCGGGGAACAGCTCGCGGAACAGCGCGACCTGGTCGTCGAAGGTGAAGGCCGCCGACTCCACGGTGCGGCGTCCACGGGTCGTGGTCTCCGGGTCGCCGCCCAGCAGGCGCACGAGGGTCGCGCGCCGGCTGCGTGCCTCCTCCGGAGGCAGCTTGACGGGGACCATTAGGTGGCAGAAGTCGCGGTGGAAGGTGCGCAACGCGCCGTCCTCGAACTGGTAGCCGCGGGTGCTTCCTCGCGACCAGGCCTCGACCGCGAGGCCCCACTGCTGACGGGTCTTGTGTTGATACAGATCTACGGACATGCGTGCTTCCTTCATGTGCAACTGAGCGGTGCGCGTCGTGGGCTGGCCCTCCCCGGCCGGCGCTGAGGCGGCGCGGGAACAAGAGGTCGCAGCCGCTGCGGCTTCGACGCGCGAGAGACGGGTCCCACAAGCCGCAAATCAGCAATACTTTAGAGTGGCAGCAGCGTTGACGATTTGCAAGTGATTGATTTTCAGTGAGCTACGTGGAATACCGGCAACGGGGGGAGCAGGTGAAGTGTGTAAGTCCACGCACTTCAGTCATTGGGGCGTAGTCTTTGACGATCCTGAGGGCGGGCCGGCATGTCGGTTGCAGTGTGCCTGTCATGCCCAAGCGGATCCTGGTCGCGATCGACTTCGACGAGCACATAACTCGTGCGTGGAGGCTCGGGGTGCTCCTGCAACACGAGCGGGAGGCCGAGGTCGTGGTCGTGCACGCGGTGCCTCATGGGTCAGACTTGTCCGAGGAGGAGCTCGACGGCGTGGTGGCCGGCCTGGTACGCGCCTCACCCGATCATGGGCTCGGGGTCGCGGGCGTGATCGTGCGGGTGGGGCGCCCGGCGGTCGAGACGATCCTGGAGCTCGTCAATCGGATGCGGATCGACTTGCTGGTCTGCGGCGGGGCAGGCGAGACCACCCGCGCCGTGCACGAGCAGAGCACGGTGCCGATTTGGACCGTGGGCAGCGGGTCACGCCGCGAGCGCGGGCGAGCGCGGAGCAGCCTCGAAGAGGCGCAGAGCTTGCGCCGGCGCCGGCGGCCCTCCGCCTAGCTATTTGCTGAGCTGCAGCCCGTTCGGCACCAGCACCCGCTCGAGGATCCACAGCAGGAGATCGACCAGGACCGCCAGCGCCGCGGCGGGCAGGGCCCCACAGAGGATCAGGTAGCTATCGTTCAGCTGGAGGCCGGTGAGAATCGGCTCGCCCAGGCCGCCGGCGCCGATGAACGCGGCGAGGGTCGCGACCCCGACGCTGATCACGGTCGAGGTCCGGATCCCGGCCATGATCGTGCGGGTCGCGATCGGCAGTTGCACCAGCCTCAGGATCTGGCCGTTCGTAAGGCCCATGCCCTTGGCAGCCTCGACCAGGTCGGGGTCGACCTCGCAGATTCCGGTGTAGGTGTTGCGCACGATCGGCAGGACCGCGTAGAGGAACAGGGCCACGACTGCAGAGCGCCAGCCGAGGCCCAGGCCGGGGATTGGGATCATGAACGCCAGCAGCGCCAGGCTGGGGATCGTTTGAATGACGCCAGCGCAGCCAAGAACGGGCATGGAGAGGACCGGGACCCGGGTGCAGAGGATCGCGAGCGGGACGGAGACCACGATCGCGATGAGTACCGCGAGCAGGGTCAACTGCAGGTGCTGCCAAGTCAGCTCGAGCGTTTGGCTCCAGCGCGAGCGGAACAGCGTAAGGAACCCTTGCTTGCGCGCGCTAGGGGCGCGCTGCGCCTTGGGCTTGGCGGCGCCCTCGATCAGGCCTTCCTTCTGGAGGAACTCGCGGGCGACGCCGGCGAAGGGGCGCTTCTCCTCCTCGACCTCGTAGTTCAGCCGCTGCATGCGCGCGTCGGGCAGGCGCAGGGCCAGCTGCTCGAGCAGGGGGCGCAGCTCCGGGTAGCGCTTCAGGGTCTCCACCCGGATCAGAGGAGCGGCGTGGTACATCGGGAAATACTGCTGGTCGTCCTCGAGCACCCGCAACTTGTAGCGCAGGAGCTTGCCGTCGGTCGAGTAGGCGTCGACGAGGTCGATCTCGTCGCTCTGGATCGCGGCGTAGGCCAGCCCGTGCTCCATGCCGCGCACCTCGGCGCCCTCCAGCCCGTAGGTCTCGACGAGGCCTGGCCAGCCGTCGGTGCGGTTGAGGAACTCGTGGCTGACCCCGTAGCGCAGGGTGTCGGAGTGGGCGGCGAGGTCCGAGATCGACTCGATCCCCAGCTCCTCGGCCTTGGCGTCGGACATGGCCATGGCGTAGGTGTTGTTGAAGCCGAAGGGCCCCAACCACTCGAGGTCGAAGCGCACGAGGAACTCGCGACGCACGCGCACGAAGGTCACCAGCGGATCGGTGATCGGCTCCTCGTGGAGCATGGTCACCAGCCCGGTGCCGGTGTACTCCGGGTAGAGGTCGATCTCGCCCGTCTTGAGCGCGTCGAAGCAGATCTTGGTGCCGCTGAGACCGAAGCGCCGCTCGACGGGGATCTCCGTCTTGGCTTCGATCAGCTGGGCCATGATCTCGCCCAGCAGGCGCGACTCGGTGAAGACCTTGCTCCCGATCACGACCGGAGGCTCGACCTCGTCCTGGGCCGCGAGGTGGGGGGCGCCGATCAGCAGGATCGCGAGGAGGAGGTGCTGGAACTTCACGCGTGCAGGTGACTCTGGAGGAAGCTCTCAACGAACTCGTTGGCCGGGCGCTCGCGGAAGTCGGCCTCTACCCCGAGCTGGACCAGCATTCCCTTGTCCAGCAGGGCCACCCGGTCCCCGAGCTTGAAGGCCTCGGCCATGTCGTGGGTGACGAGCACCGTGGTGGTCTTGACCTCCTCCTTGAGCCGGAGGAACTCGTCGTGGATCTGGTCGCGGGTGATCGGGTCGAGGGCGCCGAAGGGCTCGTCCATCAGAATGATCTCGGGGTCGAGGGCCAGGGAGCGCGCGACGCCCACCCGCTGCCGTTGGCCGCCCGAGAGCTCACCCGGGTAACGGTGGCCGTGCTCGGCGAGGTCGAGGTTGACCAGCGCCAACAGCTCCTTGACGCGGGCTTCGATCTTGGCGGGAGGCCAGCCCTCGAGCTTGCAGAGCAGGCCCACGTTGTCGGCGATGGTGAAGTGGGGGAACAGCCCACCCCTTTGGATCACGTAGCCGATTCGCCGCCGCAGGCGCACGGGGTCGAGCTCCTGGACGTCCTGGCCCTTGATCTTGACCGTGCCCGTTGTCGGTTCGATCAGGCGGTTGATCGTCTTCATCAGGGTCGTCTTGCCCGAGCCGCTGGTGCCGATCAGGCACAGGGTCTCGCCCTCCTTGACCTCCAGGCTGACCCCTCCCAGGGCGACGAAGACCCCACCGTCAGGGGTCGGATACTCCTGACGGATCTCGATCAATTCGATCAGCGGTGACCTCCCCTGCCCTCGCTGGGCGGGCAGGGTAGGGTGCCGAGAGGGATCGCGCGACTCGACGCGCGTTCGCCTGGCCCAGGATCGCGCCGCTCGTCGCTGCTGTACGCAGCCAAAGGTCCCCCTGAGGGGCGCCGAAGCAAACGCTGCTCCCAACCCGCATGTCGTCTGCCTGTGCCCACACGAAAACCTCGCGAGACACTCGTGTCCCGTCTAAGGTCAGTGATTGGGACACCCGTGTCCCTGTTAGGCGCCCGGCGGTGGCAGGGTCAGCATGCCGAGGACGCGTTCGTGTTTGCGGATGCGCGCCCAGCGGCGTTGCTCACGGCGTTTCGCCTTGCGGGCTGCCTTGATCTGTTTGCGCTCGAGTTTCCTCTGCAGCCGCCTGCGGGCGTCGCTCGGCTTCTCGTAGAAGCGGAGCTCCTTGACGCGGCTGCGGAGGCCAGCGCGTTGGCATTTGCGGCGGAAGCGGCGCAGAGAGCGTTCGATCGGCTCTCCCTCGCGGACGGAGACGCTGACGTTCGTTTGTTTCGACATGCTGAGCTCCATGCAAAGTGACTGCCAGAATGCCGGCGAAGCTTGGCCCAGTGTTTGCAGAGGTTCTTGCAGCACCCGTTCACCGCGGATCGCCAGAGCGCCCCGCCCCCCTTTCGAACCCCCGCGAGGACCATGCACGTTTCCCGACGCCGAGGACCCTTGAAGACCTGCAACGCCGCTGGATGCACCGCCACGACCCGCTCCGGGAAGCCCTACTGTATCGAGCACGTCGAGTTGAACCCCCACGCCCGTCGCGTGGCCGCCGAGCTGGCCCACGCCGGGGCCGAAGGCGAGCCCGGCTTCCGTTCCTGATCGACGAGACACTCCTGTCCCACACCACGCACCGAGCGCCTCCGCACCAGCGGGGCTAGGCTGATTCCGTGCTCGATCCAACCGCAGTCTTCTTCCACGAGGTTCAACTCGAATTCAAGCCGCTCTACGAGTGGGCGTTCGGGGAGCGGATCGCCCACCCCGAGACCACCGCGAGGGCGGAGAGCATTCTCAGGGCTCTGCGCGAGGACGAGCGAGGCTATCGGATCCTCGCGCCCAAGGAGGTCCCGCTCGGGGCGATCCGGCAGCTGCACAACTACAACCTGCTGACGCTCTACACCACCGCGGCGGGGCTGCCCAGGGACCAGACCTTCTACCCGAGCGTGTTCCCCAAGAGCGAGCAGGCGCGCCCTGACCCGACGAACATTCAGCACGCGGGGTGCTT
>Ga0070729_10003898_pt1 | contig 16727 bp, 17 predicted proteins | sample tdDd472_FD_66725 | JGI IMG/M metagenome (GOLD analysis project Ga0070729, IMG submission 66725) | Marine sediment microbial communities from the Atlantic coast under amendment with organic carbon and nitrate - tdDd47.2 | ecosystem: Environmental > Aquatic > Marine > Coastal > Sediment | place... | reverse complement strand
GATTTAACTCTCGGTAATAAAAGTAACCTGAAGCCACGATAACCCCCGATATCGAAATCACAATCAGTAAAAGCGTTCTTAGTTTCTTTGAAATAAAGCTCATAAGTACCTACATATAAATAAAGAGAAGCGCCCCATATTAAAGGCGCTTCCCTGACAAAGGTCAAAATATCTAGCCAACTTCTTTTGCACCATGAACATTCACAGCCAAGAATTTCTTAATCTCAAGCGGTGGTGCTGGCGTTATAAGAGACACTATAATATTTGCAAGAATGGCCATAGGCGCGCCAATCCAAGCATAGGACCATGGGTTAATGTAATATCCCACAAAATCGCTGCAAGGGAGCGTAACGCCGAACTTGCCTGCAATAAAGTATGTGATAGCAATGAGTGAAATACTCATACCTACGCTAAGCCCTGCAATCGCGCCCTGCTTGTTGGATCCACTCCACCATATGCCCAATAAGAAGAGCGGGAAGAGTGTACAGCCAGCAAGTGAGAAGGCGACAGCAACAAGTTGCGCAATAAGCGCCAGCTTAAAGGCCGCAACAATACCAACACCTACAGCCATTACGATTGTTGCTATTCTCGCCATCTTCATTTGATCTTCATTAGATGCCTCTGGATTGAAAACCCTATAATACAGGTCATGCGAAAATCCAGATGCGCCCGCAACGAGTAGACCTGAGACTGTCGAGAATGCTGCGGATACTGCTCCGGCTGCCAAAAAGCCCACGATCAATGGATTAATGCTCCCGAGCTGCGCTGTATAAACAACGATCGCATCCTTCGATAGCTTTCCTACTTCCGGGTGGAAGGACAGAATTTTACCAAATGAAGAATAGAGCGGCGATGTCCAGTAGAGGATACAGATAAAGAACAATCCCCATACAACAGACCAACGAGCATCACTAGTTTTTGGAACCACGTAAAACTTTTGGATCACATGAGGCAAGCCTGCTGTTCCGACCATCAATGAGAAGCATACCGCCATCCACTGGAAGAAATCCTTACCAGTAGATGGATCCCAAGGCATAGCAAATTCAGGGCTTGCTGGAATAGCATATTTGTGCCCAAACGAATTAACAAAATCACTACTTGGAACACCTGCAACAATATCAGAAACAACCTGTCCGTATCCTATTGGAGGCAGCAACCAGAAATAATCAAACTTCCAAGTCAGCATGAATGCCGGGATCAAGAAGGAAACAATAATGATGACATACTGGATCTGCTGGTTTTTGGTAACACCAAGCATACCGGATATCAGTGTATAAAATAAAACAACTGAAGATCCGATAATCACAGCCCATACATATGGAACGCCGAGGATCCACTGGAACATAATGCCGATACCACCAAACTGACCGACACAATAGCTAAATGAGATCAAAATGCCGATTACAGCAGTCGTAGCCCTAAGGCCGGTTGAGTAATAACGGTCACCGATGAAGTCTGGAGCCGTATATTTTCCAAAGCGCCGGATCTGGGATGCCATAAGCACCAAGAGCAGAACGTATCCTCCGGTCCAACCAACGACGTAAGCAAGGCCGTGATAGCCGCTTCCGTACATGATTGCAGCCATCCCTAAAAATGATGCCGCGCTCATCCAGTTAGAAGCAATAGCCATACCCGAGCCAAATCTGGAAATAGACCTTCCTGCCGCCCAATAATCGCCCGTATCCTTCGCCCGATTGGTTAACCCGACTATAATAAAAAGGAGGATCATAGAGATCATTATAATCGCCGGACCAAGCTTAAATCCCTCTTCAAGAGTGGTGGCATTATCCGCAGCAAAAACTGCCGAATTTGATGCCAATAACAATGAAGCGCTCATCAGCCATGTTTTAATATTTTTTAATTTTCTACGTAACATCATGACTTTACCTCTTCAGCTTCTATTCCGTGTTTAACAGCAACCTTATCCATTATTCTGCAATAGACTAAGCACAGCACAACAAACAAAACTAATAGGAAAATAGCCGTATAGAAGTAATGGAACGGGAATCCTAAAAATTGGGTATCCGTTAATACCGAACGATTATGCACAAGGTATTTCCTCATAATATCCGGAACTGCTTCCAACACCTTAACGTCAACCGGCTTGCCATCATATGCAACCAGAGCATATGGCAAAACTTGAGTCAGGATATTATCTTCTTCCAATCCAATTCTGGCTGCTATTCCGGCCGTCATAGATTTACGTTCCGACAATTCCTTTTGCGTTAAGGCGAGAAAGGACAGCCTTTCATTTGCTGGCAAAAGATCATAGATCGTTGAAGTAAAGCAAAGTTTAAAATTATCATCTACATCTGAGTCCTCATCTAACCTAAGCGGAATGTGCCTACCCATTAAGTTTAGATAAGTCCCTGCAAGCCCTTTAAGCTCTTCTCGCGTAGCCGTTTTATCCATCACGCTTGGCCAAACTTGCTCAAAAGTAACCAGTTGTTTTTCCGGCACAGGCTTTTCAATTGCCTTGAGCAGGAAATGAAAACCAAAAACCGCTAATGCCCATATTATTATAATAGCGCTAGTTAATAGCGTATTAGATTTAGCAAAAGCGGATTTGGGTTTGAAAAAATTAAAATCATAAATCTGACTTTCTGACACTTTTTCTTCTCCTCAAAAATGTTGCACAGCACTTCTCTTCGGGCAAAGCACAATTCCTTGCCCGAAACTCATAGTAATTCATAGTTTAAAAGTACTAGAAGCGTGTTTGTATAATGTTGCAGTAAAATACGACCTTAAGCAACAATAAATGTTTGTGCAGGTGCTAAGTAAAATAATATTATAAAATAATTTTTGTAATTATTGCGCGGTTTTGCTCTATATATTTTTCAAACTTTTTAAATTTTTTCATTTCCTCACAGTGCTAGGAAACGCTGCTTATCTAAGGATTAGAATCAATCATAATGAGCAATGAAAATTAATTTTTCTTTAGGTGCCAAAAGATACGTCGTTCTCGATTCTGGTTTTATTGTGTAATAATTCGATTCAACATCTGCAGCCTTCGTTGCCAATTTTTTTAAGTTGTCGTCTACTTTAAAATAACGAACAGCTGAGAGATAATCTGTGTATCCCCCGCCTATTTTTTTTCTTTAAAATGGCTGGTTTTTTTCCCAAGGTAAGAGATCTCTTATTAAGGTCTTTGTCTCGTAAATCTCTTGTAGAGAGATCAAAGAAACTTATTCCCTCAGTTATTATTTTCTCTGAGGTCTCATTATTTAGTCTCATTAATATGACCATATTTGAACCATCTATTATATCTGCATATTTACCTAATACGCTCTCAACCTGAATTTTTATAGGCATACGCTCCATCAATTCTTTGTCACTTTTAGGCCCTAAACTTTGAGAAAGTATAATAGAAATAACAATGTTTACGATGACAAGGAATATACCGATCCCAAATATGACAATCGCTATGCGAATGATCCAATCTAATACTTTGTCGAGAATATCCATATTGCTAATAGATACCATAACCGATGATTGTTTAAACCTAAATTTTTTGGTGGTAAAAAAGAAAATGGTGGCCCTATCGGGATGGTTTTTAGACAATAACTAATTGTTATCAATCGAAACATATAATTCGATTTTAATACATGCCCCCTTTTATGCCCCCTGTGACGCTATTGAAGAAGTTTAATTGTCTTTCAATTCTATCGGTACGAAAAAGTTATGCAAACCATTCGGTGCAGGGTAAGTAATTGTTTTGTTATGCAAAAGTCTTCCAACAATGATAGCAGGATGCACATTGAACTTTCTTGACCAAAATTTTATTTTTGGAATAGAAAAATCCAAATATTTCAAAATTTCTTCTTCTTGCGCTTTAGGCAGAAGCATTTCTGCTGCGAATTCATCGGCTTCTCGCTCCTTATCAGTATCATGACCATTGCTGGTATCTTCCAGAAAAATGTCCTTCTTTCCATGCTTTAATATGTGCCCAGCTTCGTGAAAGAATGTGAACCAAAATTTGTCATTTGTCTTGTATCTTCCTGATAGCTGCATTACAGGCGTTCCGTCAATCCATCTCGTACATCCGCTGATAGGTGCCTTAGGAAGGCACGGCGTATAAACTAGTTTTACACCAGAATCTGCACATAATTTTTCAAGCTGAGAGAAAAAATCTGAGGGATGTTTAAACATTAGATGTTTTGCTTTTTCTAACGCGTCTACAAAAGAATTTGGACAATACTCAGCAACTTGTTTTTCGGCTGCCTGTAGCTCGCCCATGCGTAACCACACAGAAATAGCCTCAGGCTCTTTCATATGAGCGAGAGATATTCTGAAAGCAACTTTCAGCTCTTGTTTAAGATATATATCTTCCCATGCTTTATAAGACGATATCCCAAAAAAATTGAGAGCATTTCTAACTTTTTCTTCCACCTTTCTTGTTGGGGGAACCCAGCCATCTTTGGCTATATGTGCATAAGGAAGACGCCTTGCCCAAGCTTCGGAAGCATCACATATGTTGACGACTTTTTCCCTTGCAACCGCTTCATCGTGTTTTATTTGGAGCTTTAACCAAAAAGAAGCGGGTATTTTGAGCACATTCTCAAATAGTACGGCCATATCTGGTGTTATGCTGGATATTTGATTAACAACCTGACTGATCGTTTTTTCTGGTTTTTGTGTTCTTACTGCAAATTCTTTTTTAGACATGCCAATTTCAGCGAGCTTTTCTTCTAGGATAAAGCCCGGGTGTGTAACCGATTGTGGTCTGTATTGGTTTTTAATAGACATGTTTTTATTCCTTACTCGTGCGTATCAACTATCTCTATAATTTCTATGGCTGTCACGTCTTCCCATACATATCGCCCATGACCGTCTACGGACGCTACTGCGTTCAATGGCCTGAATATTAACCGATAAGGATGATCTAAATCGGCGCTCCATTGCATCTTTCGGTTTTCTTTTAGAGGGTGAAAACGTCCCGGAAAATGTTTTATTACCTCCCAGCCCAAATTATCGAGTGTATCAATAGTATCAAGTCGTGCTTTGAATGCCTTTGCCCGCCTGTCTCCAAGCTTCCTTTTAGCAAGTCGATCATCGTGTGCATATTTTTCAAGTGTTTTGTTGCAGAAAACTATGTCCAAAGCAAGTGTACCATATAAATAATTAACAGAAAGTGTAAATAAAAAATATTCTTTGTTTACACCCAAGAGTTTTTATCTGGCATCAAGATACACTAATCTTTGTTCAAATCAATTCGTTATGATTTGGTTTATTTCATCTTCATTGTTTTACTGAGATGGAGCGTTGTAATACTTAATTTTCTGCCTAACACAGCATTATGCCACTATCAATGACGATGCTTTCTCGACCTCTCGGGATATTACATTTATAACTCCTTTTTCCTTGCCCTTGCTGCAGCGCTGCGTTTGCCAAGCTCAGACATTGCACGACGGATCATTTCTTTTTCATCTATAGGCATATCTATAGCTTTTTTCTCTATAGAGTTAACCGTTGAAGAACCGTTGTTTTCAGCCGTTGGCAACGGTTCATTTAACGGTTGCTCAACGGCTGGTGTAACGGTTGAATTAACCGCTTGATAAGCGCTTTGAACTGTTTCCTCCAACGGTTCAATGTCATCCTCATATTCGTACTCATCCATCAGTTCTTCAATGTCTTTGGCAAGTAGCTCATTCTCTTTTATCAAACTCTTATTTTCTGATTTCAGTTGGCGAAAAACATAGATAGCCGTACCACCGACAAGACCAAGCGATAATATAGGGGCTGCAAGCGGCGATGAAAGTACTGCTGCTAACGGTGCAAGAACCACTGGATGTTTTGTTGTGTCTTTGAGTTCATTTAAAATATTCATGATTAATTCTCCTGTGTTTCAATGTTTAAAAATGAGTAGCGCTCCTGAGCGCGAATAAACTTTCTGTATAGCTCCACTGCACATTTTTCATTTTGCAGTTCGTTTAGAGCTTCTTCTTTAAGGTGATCGAATATGTTTGGGAATTCTGTCATCTCGATACCAAGCAACGCGGCTAGATTGATTGCATTGCCTTTAACGTTGTTGAGAAACATATTGCGCTTTTCTTCCCACGTTCCACGGATGATTTTTCCTCTATCAGCATCGGAGCTATAGGCTTCCAAGCGCTTTTTAACCGTTGCAATTGCTTCATCCCAAAACGGAGCATTTTTCCAACGTGCTTTATTACGATCATGAGGGTTGGGAATAGCGTAGCGGTACTTGCTTAGGATAAAGGCCATCACATCACCGATCTTTGTCTCCAAATCATCGAAGCTGTATATATTCCAATATTCCTTAAGCTCTCTTTTCCCTGCACGGGCTTCAACGCGCCAAATTTGTTTCTTGAACGTTTTTGGATCGATATCCCAAATATCCCACCAATAGGATTTTTCTGCGGGCTTAGCTTTAACTTCCTGAACCTTGTCGTAAAGAATTACCTGACGGTTTGGTAATTTGCCCGCCATTAGCGTTTCATTCTTTTTGCTTGTTCCGTCAGCGCTAAACGTGCCATTCAACCTTTTCTTTTTTAGGCGATAACCGATTAGGTTCTCATATGTTGGCTCGAAATAATCAGTCATAAAATCTATACAATAATCAACACGGCCAATGGCCTCGACAGGCTCAACGAAAAATTGCCCTGTTTCTGGGTTTATGACCGTTGGCGCCTTTACTTCAAAAGTATCAAGTAGCCAATATATGCGCTTTTTAACCGCTTCATAACCGTGTAAGGCAAGCCCCATACTGCTAACTGAGACATGGATATTCCAACGTGATGTGTCTTGAGATTTTACAACAGACCAGTCTTCACCATCGGGGCCAGTATTAAACAGATAAGTATACCCCTGTGAACTACCTGTTTGTTTAACCTTAACTTTGATTTCATCCTTACCGATGTAAGCAAGCGCTGGCTCATTCTTTTGTTGTGCTTCTCGTTTTGCTGTTTCCAAAACATCAAGAATGTGGTTTGGAAAAGCGCCTTGGAAAGCAACGTCTAGCTTGTCAAAATTCTGATATATTCTTTTCATTGTGTTTACCTTTCTTGTATCTCTGGGGGGGCGTGTTACATAGATCGCCCCCAATGGGGAAAATAAGCGTGATATTTTTTAGAGCGTCTGCCGCGGATTGGCTGATAAACAATCCGGTAGCCCATTTTGCGCGTGAATGCGTAACGCACAGAGTTTGGGTATTGCGCCAGATTGACGACTACAGAGGCGTTGCGCAGATTAACAACACTGCGTTTACGTTCTCGAACAGCCATATTGTCGTTTTTGGCATGTAGATAAATGGCAGGCATATGAGCTCCTTGTTTACGATTGTTTTGCCTCTAACGAGGCAATGTTCCGCTGCTTACGCAGCGGGGTGATTATGGTTTTAAAGGCAAGGTTTAGGGTTGGCAGACAGCGATTAAGCTGCCTACCTTGCCTTCAAAATCTCTAGCAGCTCACCACTTCCGCTAGAGCAAAACTTGATTACATTGTTGCTGTTTCTGGATTTCGAGCAGGAAAGCTCTCAAGATTAGAAAGGAACGATTCAAGATCGTTTTTAAGAATGATTGTGCGCCTGCCATATTTTTTGGCTGGCAAGAGGCCTTTATTAATTGCCTCGTACAATTTTGTTTGCCCGACACCCGTTAAAGAGCAGGCTTCTTTGATTGAATATGATAGTTGCATTTTGTTGCTCCGTTTGTTCTATCGTCGTCTGCAAATAAGCATCGGCGAAAACGCGGGAACGTTCAAGCATTCCGCCCTGAAGGTATGATTTCAATTTTAAAATTATAATATCAGGCTATTGATATTATTCAGTTTTTCTAATAGCGGCCTCTATATCTGAGCGTGTTATTTCTTTGTCAACAACAGCGATTAAATCGTGAAGAACATCAACACAGACTGATTTATACATCCCTTTTTGATTATCATGGCCTTTAAGTTCGTTGTTTTTTAGCCAATCTCCTAAGCCAAAATTTATGTCTGTGAAATGAGGCCATGCTTTGCGCATTAGGTTAACCCATTCAAGTAAATATTGTTTCTTTGGACTGGTCTTGCTGTCTTTTTCTATACTTTTAACAGCTTCTTTTGCAGCCTTGATTATAACTTCTAAGAGTTGATCGAAATGACTTGGTGTTCTTCTCCAAAATGAAAACTCACCCTCGCCAATATCAATATAAGGAGCAAACATTTCTTCAATTTCTTTGCTTTCAGTTTTTGCAATTTCTTCTCTTAAAGTGCCGTGAAATTCTGAACTTGTAGCGTTGTTGTGCTCAAGTATCCTGAATTTGCGTTGTGCCTTTTTTAAAGATGATCTGTAATCTTCTATAATTTTCTTTTGCTTGTGCGCGGGTATACGATCGGTGTTTATTTCATTGGCATCCAGATAATTAACAGAGAAATCCATAACACAGTCACAAAAATCTTTCTTTTTAATGTCATCGGTGATTGAAAGCTTTTTACAAATCTTGTCCATGAATTTTTCTGAGTAAGCCTTTTTAGCTTGCTCAATAAAGTTCAAATGGTTGTTACTCATATACCTCATTTTATTAGTAATATGTCCTTAATTGCTTTCAGACGTAGAGCAAGCTTTATGACCTTTACCCCGTTCACAATCTATCTTGTTTACAATTCTCTTAAGATTCTCGATCTCTTCTTCTGCATTAGGTTTTGGACCTTTAAGTCCCTGTTCACGCTCTATCCGTTCCGCAGCCTCTTTGAGCATATCTATTTCCTCGGCTGTAAGAGGTTCAACTTCTGGCCAATCAGGTTTTGCCTTTACCTTAATTTTAGGCCTTTTCGCCACTGCTTCAACCAAATCATATTGTGCTAAAACAGCCTTGTTTTCGGCAGAACAACGATCTTCAAACCCTTCGTAATAGTCATCAACATCTAAGCTATATGCTATCGTTGTGCTATGCGGGGCATAATGTGAATGCGCAATTCTGGCCATCACATTACCGACGTAATTAACAGTACTTGGTTTAACACTAAATTTGTATGCTCGAGTTTCTGGTACATAATGCCTTTTTGTTTTTAGCTGTCTTCCTGCCATAGCCATCACCATGACACTCCCAAAAAAGTAATCTCCTTCTTTCAGCTTAACCAGCTTGACTTCTTGTTCTCTTGTGCAAGGGACTTTGGCTGCGCTTTTAAATGTACTGGGATTTAGAACATCCTCCTCATAAACGGTGCCTGATGGATATATATCGATGGTTTGCACGCCAGCGCAATCAAAGGTAAACGCCGCAATACCCTCATCAGAATTGATTTTATCATTCACTGTATAATTTGAAGCGGCGCAGCTCGTTAAAAACAACAAAGATACTAAAAGGGTATATTTCATTTATTTCCTGCACTTTCTCGATCAGGTGTTTTTGGTCTTTAAATAGGATGTTCCTATATTGCTTATCATACAAAAGAATGTATAGTCCTAAAGTTGTAAAACAATCAGAAAAATGGGGAACTAGAATGAAAAAAGCGCTTTTGCTCATAGGAATATCTCTAATCACAGCGGGTTGTCAGACAACAAGAACACCAAAACACGCCGAGCCACAAATTATGATGGTTCTAGAAGAGAACTGTAAAAATGACGAATTCATTTTGGTTAAGGATAATTTTAGAAGAGAGTCTGATTATAAGAACAGCATGACTTTTGGAATGCCTGTCATGGAAGATTATGCATGCAAACATAACACAAAAATGGAAGAAGCATATTTGGATGAAAACAGGATTTCTCGAAGACGACCTGTGACATCAGAAGATGGGAAAACATACATGCGGGCACAATTGGAAGAATTGGCAAACACAAACCAGAATATAACTATTGGCCGTGTTACAAGAAGAGTAGAGAGAACGATAGCGCCATACTAATAATAGTTAGGAACTTAGCAATGAAAACAGTAATTTCTCTTTTTATTACAGCGGCCTTTTTGACCTCTTGTGCCAGTATGGACAAAAGTAAAATCGAACGTCAAATGCTGCTTGAGGGTAAATTTGATTGTGAAACGGGAGAGTATTATCTCGCACATATTGATGAGTTTCCGAACAAGCACAGCTCTGATCCGAATGCCACAATGACACTTGAGCAATATACATGCGCACGTCATGGACAGGTTCCAGAAGGCAAAGAAGTTAAGACGTTTGAGTATTATAAACAGTTGCGAGATGAAAATCGGGAAACAATATACATGCTCTTTGTGCCCTGTAATTACATGAAAAACACTACACATATGTGTAAACATTAGGAAAACTAGTAATGATTAGATTTTTTTCTTTGATATTGCCTTTAACAATATTGGCATCCTGTACAACAGCTAACATGCAAACAGGAGAAACGCTATTAAGCAATGAAGGAATTGTCTTAACGACATGCAAAACACCAAATTCACTCAGTAGGATTGTAAATATTTTTCCTGAAAATCATAAAGGGGGATTTGGAGCAAAGATGCCTCCAAGTGTAAATTGCACACAGGAAGGTACTCTTGCTGTAATTAAGCTTGAAGCTGGCAAATATTACACCGGCTACACTCCTGATTTGCGTGTCTTCAAGCACTTACCTCAATTCACGGTTCAGCCTAATAAAGTTAATTATATTGGTGATTTAAGAATTGCTGTAAGAGAAACTAATGTTGTGACTGGTTTATTAGTTGGCTTTGACAGGCCACAAGTTAATGTTTCAGTTATGGATAAATCTGAAGAAACCCTACAAAGGCTCAAGGACGAACGTCCAGATATTGCAGACAAATACGAGATAGTGACGGATATTGCGACTAGATAAGCTTTTCAATATAATCTGCCCAGTCTTGCATCATGACTGCGCGTTCTTCTAAAAACTGTGTTCTATCATAAGCTTCGCCCAGTGGATTACGGGTTTGGTGCGCGAGTTGCTTTTCTATTATCTCGCTCTCATATTTGAGCTTTTCGCGAATGGTTGTACGAGCAAGAGCGCGAAATCCATGCGCAACCATTTCCTTACCAAACCCAAGGCGTTTAATAGCTTTATTGACCGTTCCGTCGCTCATAGGGTTACGTGGTTTGTATTGTGATGGAAATACCCATTCAGTGTTGAGAACTTCAACTTCTTTCTCTTGCTCTTTTAGAACCTCAATAGCTTGGCTACTTAGTGGCACTATATGGTCACGGTTCATCTTCATCAACTCTGCCGGGATGGTCCAAACACGCTCTTTAAAATCTATATCTTTCCAGCGAGCCATTCGGATTTCTTTAGGGCGGCAGAATGTGTAAAGAGACAACCATACAGCACGGCGAGTTCTACTAAATAGTCTAGGCTCATTACGCTCTAAAGCCTTTAGAAATGCAGGAAGCCTTGAAATATCCATTGCTCTAAAATGGTTTACCTTATTTGTCTTTAGAGCACCTTGGAGATTATCAGCCGCATTCCATTCACATTTCCCAGTCTGGATACCATATCGAAAGACTTGCCCGCATATTTGCTTTGTACGGCTTGCTATGTCATAAGAACCACGATTTTCGATACGGCGCAAACACTCCTGCAACAGTACTGGCGGGGTGATTTCAGCGATAGGGCGCATACCAATATAAGGGAAAACATTTAGCTCAAGGCCGCGAATAACCTTTTGAGCATATTTTTTACTCCAACGCTCTTCGTTAACACCAAACCATTCCAACGCAACTGCTTGAAATGTGTTTTCTGCATTCTGAATAGCAGTCGCCTTCTTCTGGCGTTTATGCTCAATCGGATCAATTCCCTCTCTAATAAGCTTTTTGGCCCCATCCCTCTTCTCTCTTGCTTCTGCAAGCGAGATTTCAGGATATACACCAAGGGCCAATCGCTTTTCTTTTTTCAGTATCCTGTATTTCAATCGCCAATATTTCGATCCACTGGGTGCAACTTCTAAATACATGCCTGCACCATCAGAAAGTTTATACGCTTTCTCTTTAGGTTTAGCGTTTCTGCATTGTATATCTTTCAGCTTCATTTTGGGGGCATCTCCTTCATGCACTTTTTACCATGCCCCCATATATGCCCCATTTGGGGGCACAATGTAGGCGGTTACTTGCGAAAACCCACGAACATTAATGAAACGGAAGCACCGCACAAGTCAATATAACTGCGGTTATTGGTGAATGTCAATGAATGGTGATGGAGGGGAAAATGGTGGACCCTATCGGGATCGAACCGACGACCTCATCGCTGCCAGCGATGCGCTCTCCCAGCTGAGCTAAGGGCCCTGAAATAAAAAACGACATCATAAACCGGTGCCACACTTCATTTAAGAGACTTAGTAGTATTCGATACCGTTCAGACTTTCAAGCCGTATTGTAAAAATAATTGTGACGACTGTGACACCAGTGTGGCAGAAACATTTTAGGGCTAGAAGGGGTACACGATATTTAGTATAATAGAGGGGCAAAAGGCTTCCATAGTCCTAAAGCGTATGGCTGTCTTGTTTTGTTTTTTTAGTACTATTTCGTCAACGACCAACTAAAACTAGAAAAAGACAGCTATTTGTCGATCAATACTCGATAAATCTGTTCCTGTAAAAAGAAGAACCTTATTCGTTGTTGCTAGCGCCTCTGCTGCATCAGAAAAACCAGAGCTAGAAAACGCTGCTGCCGATGTCCTTTTGTAGTGTTTCTTTGCTGCAACAACTTCCTGTATACATTTTATTCCGGCTTTTTTATTCAGCGCTTTGCACTGTCCTGCAAATTCATACTCCTTGTACTTAAATATTAAATCTGCGCCAAAATCTGCACCTCCAGATGTTTTTTGTACCGTGGCTCCGATATTCTCTAGTTCGGATTTGCAATTTTCTTCATATTCAATCCCCCTATCATATGCTGAGCTGTTAGAAACATTGTTACCATCAAGGCTACTAGCGCTAAATCTAACAATGTAGTCTATAATAGGTTTCATTTTAAAAGCAGCATCACTAGAATATTCAAACTCTGTTCTATGTGGCCAAAGGCCTTCATTCTTAAGAATTTTCTCTATTACTTTTTTAACTTTTCGAGTGTCTGGCTTTCCATAGACATCCTTTTGAAAATGTCTCGCATACGTTGCACAAGCCTGTTCTTGGATAAGTTTGAAGCTATTGTAGGCTTCTATAATTTCTTGTAAATATTCTTTATCAAATCCATTAGATTTGTTAAGACCAGCCTCCGAAAGAAGTTTTATATGTGCGGTTTTAGATTTTCCTAAATTCTTTTCTAATAAGTCAAAAATTGATATGTGTGTTGTGGTCATTATAGTATCCCATGAATAAGAACAGCCACCAGATTGCTCTGGTAGCTGGGATGTTTACAACCGTCTTATGAACGGCGCAGCGTATTCACGCTGAGCGCTATTATATTCCGCCGCCATCCCAACCATGGTTGAGAAAGCGACATCACAGGTAACGGCCTGATGCCTTTTGACCGCATAAGAGAGGTTGTAAAGCCCCAGAGCTCCTACATAAGAGCTCTGATTTCGATGTTAGGGAATAACGTAGAACCCGTCAATTAAATACAGACTTGATTGCTACAACTTAATTCTGTTATAGGTTTATAATCAATAATATTATTCGAGGTGTGATTGTGCCAAGAGCTAAGCTCGTTATTACAGATGATGAAGCTGCCTTAATCAAAGGACTTATTGAACACACTGACCTAAATGATCAAACAATCGTAGCAATTTTTAGTCACAAGTCACGCAACATAAATAATAGAGAAATAGGCTATTTTCGCGATAGGAATAACCCTAAGTATCAGGATAAAAGAACCGCAGGTAGAGAAGAGGTAAAGGACTTTCTCTGCAAATATGATAAGTTTGAGCAGCTTGCAAAACTGCACGGGCTTCAACCAAAAGAAGAATATTTCGACTTAATACAAAAAGCGTCTGAGGCAATGAAGAACGCTGTGGCTACGTATAACAACCCTAACATAAGATGGAAGACAGAGACCTACATTGTTAACGCTGTGATAGCTTGGACATATTTGATGCATGCTTACTATATAACACAGGGTGTTGACTATGTGTACACACGCCCCGATGGTCAGAGAGTTTTAACTAATGAAGGCCACCCTAAGCTTTGGGAATTGTCAAAGTGTATAAATAATGAAGACGTGTGTCCTTTGCCAATAGTCGTCGTAGCGAACCTAAGATACCTTATAGCTATCCGTAATGAAATTGAACATAGCATGTGTAACGATTTAAGTGTCTATGTAGGTGGAAAGTTACAGGCTTGTGCACTTAACTTTAATGTGTGGTTATGTAGCTGGTTTGGGAAGGCATATTCTATAGCAGAAGATTTAGCATTTTCTATACAGTTTACTGAGTTTTCACTACAATCACATCCTGAGTTGGTGGGACAAAGAGAGTTGCCAACAATTATTCAGACGGTTAATGGTCTTATCGAGAGGGGTTTGAGTAGTGACGAATATAATGACTCACAGTATTCATATCGGGTTTTTGTGGTTCCGCGGACTGTTAATAACCGTAATAAAGCTGATCAGGCTGTTAAGTACGCGCCTTTGGGGTCAGATGTTGAAATGGCTGTGCGAGAAGTAGAGCGTCCGAAGTATACCGCTACCGATATAGTTAACCTTATGAGACAAGAAGGATACGCTAGCTTTTCTATTCATGGCCGCGATGGCTTTGTTAAGTTCTGGCAGTCTATAGATGGAAAAAACGTTGGTAGAGGATTTGGTGTGTCTGTGGTAGGCAGTTGGTATTGGTATGAACGTATGGTGGATGAAGTAAGGGCTGAAATGCAAAGAAGACAGTCCGCACAAAGATAAGATATTGTATATTGTGGAGATAAATTAAGCATGTCGCATAACAGAAGTGGCTATATAGTAAGCAGACCAGAAGAAACACGAGCCACAGGCTCTCCTGCTAGTTCATACATTCCAACACATGGAGCAGCAACTAAAGCAGTGGATCAATATCGTACTGTAGGCATTTATTCTAATGGCCTTGCTAACGCTCGTGCCGCGTTTACTGATGTTACAGCCGTTGCTTCATTATCTAAAATTGCCGAAGGTGGTCTGTCTGATATTAAAGATATCCAAGCAGCAGAGACTGGGCTACAGGCGTTACTTTTACATGATGTCGTACATGTCCTAGTTCCCGCGCCTAAAATAGATCATGGAAATGGTTTTATCTCTTATCTTCGAAATGACAACGGTATAAGAACACAGTTCGGCTTTGATCTATTTTCGGCAGCACAATCTAGAGATTGGCTTATTGCAGGAGAGTTTATTGAAGCGCAGGACAATAAAATTGTAAATTCAACTCTCAATAAGAGTACCTTAATAGGGCATTCTTTAGATGACCTTCGATCAAAAACGTACCTAAACAAAGCAGCTGCAGAATCAATTAATGTTACAGTTGAAATGCATAAGGTTCCAGCATACTTGACTGATCCAGAATTGATTATACCTCGTGCTGGCGATGGGTTCCCTAAACATTTTTACCACCGCTTTAATACATCTTGGAAATCAGCTACAGGTGGTCTCCCTCCAATAGTCTGTACTTTTGATTTACCACCATTGTTAGCCATTGTACTAAATAGATTGAATAATCGTGAAGACTTGCTTGATACCGTTGTGGCATTACGTGAAGAACTCCAACCTGTGCGGGAAGAGCTGCATGAATTTAACCAAATCATTACTGCTGCAACATCAAGCGCAGAAATTGAAAGACGTGTAAAACATATTGAAGAATCTTTTGATTCTATAGTTCCAGAGACGCGAATGAGTGGTGTAGAAAAAAGACGACGAGGGATACTAAAAATACATCGTTTAGTAAAGCCACTAGCTAAATTTGCAGTTAATTTTGCTACAGGTAATGGTGCATCGTGGGAAGATGCTTTAGGCGCTTTTAATGGTATTGAAGAAAATCTATACGAAAACGATGCTATTGTGCAACGAACTATTACAGCACAAACTTTCAAAAATCTTTTGGATACAGATGGGTTGCAGTCTTTAGTAAAACACCATTTCTATGACAGTGAAATCTCTGCTATTGAAAAATCACTTAGGAAGTAAATTACTCTTCTCCCACCACCTAGGAAAAGACGACTAGAAGAATTGTGCGAATTTGTTAATTACAGAATAACCCTTTCAATTTCAAAAGCACGCCAGCAACGAGAGGCGTTCCACATACCCATTTCGATACTGTCAATGTCTTTATGCATATGTTCATGTATCCATGACATGTGCGTCTCTTCTTCGGACGTGCCATAGAGCCATAATTTTATTGTGCTGATACGGTAACGGTTTTTATTTCCTTTCCCTTTTTTACGTGGCTCTGGCTCTGGCAGGTGTCCGCGTAGCGACCAGTTGCCTATAGATGTGAACGGCACACCTAGGATTATCGCCAGCTCAGCCGAAGAGACGCAACCCCATGTAGGCCGCTTAATTACGCTAAACCAGTCTGCGTTGGCGGCCAATTCTTCTTTATTCATTCTAACCTCTTATAATGTGATGTAGCCCCTTACTTACTATTTTAATCTTTTACATAGAAAAAATATAGAAAAGATATAGGGAGCTACATCATCATCCGCCGCATAACACTACTGATAAAATAAATTAATCTGAGGGACATATGGCAATTCTAACCCAACCCAATAATTACAATCAGTAAAACGCTTTTTAATACATTCCGTTTGCGCTTCAAAAGCCGTAGTAAAGATATTCTCAGAAATAGGCTTGTATCCAGAATTTCTAGACCAATTCCTGTAAGCCTGATAAACATCCCCTGATTTACTCTTTGCATCAGGCTTTATACT
>Ga0070729_10003897_pt1 | contig 16728 bp, 18 predicted proteins | sample tdDd472_FD_66725 | JGI IMG/M metagenome (GOLD analysis project Ga0070729, IMG submission 66725) | Marine sediment microbial communities from the Atlantic coast under amendment with organic carbon and nitrate - tdDd47.2 | ecosystem: Environmental > Aquatic > Marine > Coastal > Sediment | place... | reverse complement strand
TACAACACCTGGATGAAGTTCGGCCTGATGATGAGCAAGATCATGACACCGCTGGTTATGGGTATCGTGTTCTATCTTGTTTTTGCTCCCGTCGGCTTGGTGATGCGTTTGTTCGGTAAAGATTCTATGGCGCGCAAGCTGGACAATGATGTAGATACTTACCGTGTTGAGTCCAAGGACAACCCGGTAAGCAATTTGGAGAAACCTTTCTGATGGTTGATTTACTTAAAGACCTTTGGGGCTTCATGAGGGAGCGCAAGAAGTTCTGGCTTGCCCCGATTATTCTAGTGATGCTCGTATTGGGTGTATTGATTGTGGTGGCTCAGGGTTCTGCTGTAGCTCCATTTATCTATACCTTATTCTGATCGATAGAAGCTCCGGAGTCCCTACTGTGGATTCCGGAGCGATTTTCCCGCCGAAATATTAGTCACCTGCCAACGTACCGGGGTAAGGGTGCTATTATCTGTGTCGGTTAAATGCTGATATTCAAGGTAAAAGCATGACTCAATACGGCAAGCTCAATTTGTTAGGCATGGTGATTGTTCCTGCGGCTGCGGGTATCGCTGCGCTGGCCAGTTTCGGTCTGAATTCCACCGCTTTTATAACGATTGTTGCGATGAACTGTATCGCTGTCGTTATCGCTGTTTTGTTTAGTGGTCTGTTGTTGAGAAAAGCAAACAACGGGGCTTCGATTGCGCTGGCCTTACTGCCGATGCTGGTCCCCTCAATCTGGATTGCAGGTTGGTATTTGTTTCGCGTAGTCTCTCCCGCCGAAGTGGCGCCGGGCACCATGTATCTTGCGGCCCCTCAGTATCATGTGATGGTCGTTCTCGCGTTGGGCCTGCTGTCATTTGTGTTGAGCTTTTTCGTACGCTCCAAGTAAGAGCCCGTTTTTCTGACGGCGCACAGCTTAAGTCATGTCACAGCCCTTGCCGGTCCCAGCAACTTATGAGCCTTATCATGAGATAGGCGACCGGCCTCATATTGTTGTTGATGGTAAGAGTCAGGATTCAACCCTGTTAACTCTGTCGCACTGGCCCTGGAACAACACCCCGGAACCTTTGCGGCGTGATACCTCTACACATATCGCATTCGCCTATCTGGCGCGTCCTGAATTTCATATCGACGGTTCCCTCGTTTCAAACAGTCACTATGACGAGGATGGGTTGTTGTCGATGTTCGCGACAACGCATCCGGAGCTGGCCTGGCAGCACAGGGACTGGCTGGTGAAGACGTCCTACGCCAGCGACTTCTGGCGTTGTACCGATGAGGATGCGGCGAAGCTGTCTTTTGTGTTGGCCGCATGGACCGACCCTGATACCTCACCCCTACCCGCAGAAATTTTTGAGCTGCCATTGCGGCAACTCATTACCGAAGAGTACCGGCTGATGCTTGAGGCATTGCCTGCGATTCTCGAAAATCCTTATAAAGATGAGAGCTTGTGGTGCGACGAATATGACTTCTGGCAAGACAGCGTGCGTCTTGTCGAAGAGGGTGCAGTCACTCTTGAAGAGTTTCCGGATATCGACACGGTCGTTGTCAGAGTGCCTGAAACATTACCAAAGCATACGATTCGCCGTTATTTAACCCATTGGTCTCTGCCTGTTCATCCCTTCGCGATCTATGCGAAAACCGATTGCTCCCGTGTTGTCTGGATCCAGGGCGACAACTTTGAGATGCATTATCGCTATGAAAGCTGGGTGCGCGTGGAGTCTTTCCGCCCCCACCCCCGGGTTGATATGCAGCCTTTTGCAGATCAATTAAAAAGCTTGAGCACTGACAATGACAGTTGGGTATTTGACGGAGTGCATGAGGTGGCAGCTATGTTGCACCTTGAGGGTGACGGTCGGTCAGGAATTTCAGAGTCGTTATTTCTGGAACGATTAATTGGGTTTTTAAGGGCGGCTCCGTCAGCCTGGGACCCGCGCGGTAAACCACCGCAGCAAACCGGTAAGTCTTCGGACGATCAGGAGTAGCGTTGTGGCAGACCTCACACCGTTTCATTTGGCTATAGTGGTTCAGGACCTGAAGTTGGCCCGGGAGTTTTACGGGGTGTATCTGGGCTGTGATGAAGGCCGCAGTGACAATTCGTGGGTGGATTTTGATTTTTTTGGCCACCAGCTCGTTTGTCATCTGGGTGATTCAAACAGCGTGGTGACGAACAAGGTGGACGGTGACGCTGTGCCGGTGCCTCATTTCGGTATTGTCATGCAGTTTGATGAATGGCAGGCACTTGCTGACCGCCTTGATAACTTCGCTATGCCCCCTAAGGTGCGCTTCGCCGGACAGCCTGGAGAGCAGGGCACCTTCTTTATCTACGACCCGTTTAATAATGCACTTGAGTTTAAAGGCTTTAGGGATTTCGGCCGATTGTTCTCTAAGTAGTGACTGAATTATTCCGCTGTTGCTGAATGATTATTTACTCACCGTGACGTTGGGTTTCTTCTGCACAATCAACGCACTCAGCTGATGCCGGGCGGGCTTCTAGCCGGGCCGCTGCAATATCCTCGCCACACGATACACAAATCCCGTAGGTTTCTGCTTCAATCCGTTGCAGCGCCGCGTTAATTTCAGCGAGCTCTATAACGGCATCAGTTTCCAGTGCAGAAACGACTTCGACGTTGCCGAGTTCCGCTGCTTGTTCGGATGAGTCTGCATTCAGGGGCCGTTTGGCATGGTCGTGAATGAGACCGACCCGGGTATTCAGGGTGTCCTTCGCCTGTTGCAGTTGCTGGCGGTGTTGTTCGATTGTCTGATCATCTAGAGACATGTCGGGCTCCTTTGCCTGACCGGGCGTTCAGAATGGTTCGATAAACGGTGTCCGGGGACAAAAATCACCCTCCCACCTCGCTTAAGACTCTATCATGTGACCAAATTTGGCACATGGCGCGGAAAACAGTAGCCTAGCCAGCCTTTTAGCGTCTTTTAATAGGGAATATCCCTGATATCACACCTCATGTTGAGCAGGGTTGAGACAGAACAATATGAAGTCAGTCACGGTTGAGTATTTTGCGATTCTCCGCGAGCAAGCGGGCACGGCAAGTGAAGTCGTTGAGACGGGTTCGTCTGTAGCCGCCGACCTTTTTGCCGAATTGCAAAGTCGTCACGGGTTTGCCGCGCCTAAGAATTTTAAGGTCGCTATTAATGACGAGTTTGCCGAATGGACCAGCGCGGTAAGTGATGGCGACCGGGTTGTATTTATTCCACCGGTAGCCGGGGGTTGATGATGTTTGCATTTACTTCCTCTGACATAGATCCCGCGAAACTCCAGCAGGATTTGCTGGATCAGACGTGTGGCGCATGCGTAACCTTTGAAGGCTGGGTACGTAACCACAATGAAGGCCAGACCGTTCAGCGTCTGGATTACGAAGCGTATGAGTCTTTAGCAGTGAAGGAAGGTGAGCGCATACTCGCCGAGGCTATGGAGCGCTTTCCTGTTGCAGGAATCGTCTGTGTGCACCGTGTCGGTGAACTTGAGATTGGCGACGTTGCGGTGTGGGTAGGTGTGAGTTCAGCGCATCGTGGTGAGTCTTTTGATGCTTGTCGCTATGTGATTGACGAGGTAAAACATCGTGTGCCTATCTGGAAGAAAGAGCACTACACCGATGGGGACTCAGGCTGGGTCAATTGTGAGGCCTGTGCTGCCGCGGCCCATACTCATAACGCATAAGCCCGGCATCAGAAAAACAATTCGGAAAACAAAAAAGGGCTCCAATCGGAGCCCTTTTTAAATGCATGTGTTGTTGCTTTACTGACCGGCGCGTTCGCGGGCAATCAGTTCTTCAGCAATGGCGATCATATCTTCAAAGCTGCGAACCTCATCTCCGGTTACAGCATACTTGCCGTTGATGATCAGTAGCGGCACAGACTTAACCTGATATCGTTGAGTCAATGTCTTAGCCTGCTGAATCTTGCCGTTAACAGAGAAAGAGCGGAAGGCCTTTTCAAAGTCATCTTCAGATATGTCGTACTTGCTTGTCAGGAATGCTTTCTGAGCGCCTTCCGAAGCGAGCATCTTACGTTGCACATGAATGCTTGAGAAAACGGCACCGTGTGCTTCTTTAGGCAGATTCAGTGCTTCGATGGTGTAGTAAAGGCGACCATGCACTTCGGTGGTGGGGTTCCACATAACCGGAATCTTCACGAAGCTTACATCGCTGCCCAGGCCTGCCGTCCATTTCTGAATGGTGGGCTCAAAGCTAAAGCAGTGACCACAGCCATACCAGAAGACTTCAGCTACTTCGATCTTGTCAGGTGAGCTGCTGGTGCCCTTGGCATTGGTAAAGCGCTGGAAGTGCTTACCTTCAACAAACTGCCAATCTTGTGCACTTGTTGCAACGGGCTTGCCGCTTGACTCAGCTGTTGGCTCGGAGACTGTTTCCGTAGCAGTTGCTGCCGCAGCTACTGCGGCTTCAGCAGCGTCGGTTGGTGCCGGAGCGGCAGACGGCTCAGGTTGTCCACCGCAGGCTGCCAGCGTAACCAACAAGAATGCGACCAGTAAGTGACGGATATTCATAGCAATACCTTAGGCAAAGAAGCCGCGGAGGGTTTAGCGCAAGCCCTGAATGTAGGCAGAAACCGCTTTAATTTCATCGTCGGTAAGACGGGCTGAAATGCTGCGCATGATTTCGCCGTTATCAGATTTGCGAGCACCTGAACGGTAATCGCTAAGCTGTTTGGTTGTATATGTGGCGTGCTGACCGGCAACTGACGGGTAACCCGCAGGTGCATTACCGCGACCGCCGGGGCCGTGACAAGCGATGCAGGCACTGATGTTGTTTTCTTTGTCGCCGCCTTGATACAGACGTTCACCGGCTGCAACCAGATCCGGGTCGGCTACTTTGCCGGCCATTTTCTGATCAGCGAAAAATGCGCCGATATCAGCCATGTCTTGTTCTGACAGAGGAATGGCCTGGCCACTCATGACTACGTCATAACGACCACCTTCCGCACCGTTAGGCTGTTTGAAAGCTTGCAGTGTTTTAACGATATAGGCTTCGTGCTGACCGGCGAGACTAGGCCATGCAGGATTAACGCTATTGCCGTTTACGCCATGACAAGCAACGCAGGTAGCTGCTTTAGAAGCACCCTGAGTCGCATCACCGGCGGCAAATGCTGTTGATAAGAAGGTGCTGATTGCGATCAGTGCTGCTGACTGACCGATGATTTTAAAAAGTTTCTGCATCACGCTCACGAACCTGTCTGAACTGATTGTTAGGTAGTTATTTGTAGCCCCATGCTACACTTGGAACAGCGGCGGATTCTACACTAAAAACAGTCTGGAATCGGTCATTTCATGCGTTTTCCGGGCTTTTTCATGTCTCATTATCCACAGGCAAGTTTTATCAAGAGTGCCCATCTGGCCAGTCAGTTCGTTGCTGACCAAGGTGTTGAGGTCGCTTTCGCCGGACGTTCTAATGCAGGTAAATCCAGCGCTATCAATACAATCGTTAATCGCCGGGGCTTTGCCAAGACCAGTAAAACACCCGGCAGGACGCAGCTAATCAATTTCTTTGCGCTAGGCGAAGATCAGCGTCTGGTTGATCTGCCCGGTTACGGTTATGCCAGGGTGGCAGCCAGTAAGCAGGACCATTGGCGCGAGTTGATGCAGGAGTATTTTTCTACCCGCGCATCGTTGGTCGGAATATTCCTGATGGTTGATATCCGCCGTGGTTTGGGTGATTTCGATTGGCTGATGGTTGATTGGGGGCTGCAGGTTGGCAGTCCGGTTCATATCTTGCTAACCAAGTCAGATAAGTTAAAGCGCGGCCCCGCGAAGAGCGCGATGTTGAAGATACAAAAAGAGCTGGGCGATCAGGCAACTGTGCAGTTGTTTTCTTCCCTTAAGAAAGACGGTGCGGATGAGGCACGGCAGGTGTTGGGCAGGATGTTACAGCTTCCCGAAAGTGATATGCCCGCAGATGATGTGCAGCAGGCAGCGGATTAGTTAATTCTCCGGCGATTAACCGGTAGTTTGAATAACGTTAAATAAAAAGGCCCGGACAGATGTCCGGGCCTTTTTGAATTTAAAGTGCCCCGGGTGTTGAGTACAGGGGTTACACCCGGAGCGACAGTAAGTGGCTTGGGGTAACCGACTTACTGTCCCGCTTAGGGAGGCAAGCGGGGGATGCAAAGCATCCAAACTGTAGGATACCAGTTTGTGTGGAAAGTTCCGATATCTGAAAGAAAAAATATTCTCTTTTTACTTCAGTTATTTAGTGCGCTTCGTCCCAATTTTCACCGGTACCGACATCGACTTTCAGAGGCACTTTGAGCTGTGTTGCGGCAGACATCAACTGCCCGACCTGTTCCGCTACGGTTTCGAGTAACTCGTCTTTGACCTCGAGCACCAGTTCATCGTGTACCTGCATGATGATGCGGGCATCAACACCGGAGTCATCCAGGTAGTTTTGAACGGCGTGCATCGCAAGCTTAATAATATCGGCAGCTGTACCCTGCATCGGTGCGTTAATGGCGCTACGTTCAGCGTATTGGCGACGTTGGCCATTGCTGGCATTGATGTCGGGTAAATACAGTCTGCGCCCGGCAACCGTTTCGACGTAGCCTTGTGCTTTGGCCTGTTCGCGGGTGCTATCCATGAAGGCTTTAACGCCGGGGTACCGTTCGAAATAGGTGTCGATGTAATCCTGTGCCTCATAACGCCCGACATTCAGTTGTTTGGCGAGCCCGAATGCCGACATGCCATACATCAGACCAAAGTTAATGGCTTTGGCAGCGCGTCGCTGCTCTTGTGAGACGTCGGATGTCTCGACACCGAATACTTCTGCTGCAGTTGCCTGATGAACGTCTCTGTCTTCTGAGAATGCTTCGAGCAAGCTCTCGTCGCCTGACAAGTGAGCCATGATTCGCAGTTCGATCTGTGAGTAATCGGCTGCGATCAGTTTGTACCCGTTTTCCGGAACAAAAGCCTGACGGATGCGCCGGCCTTCTTCGGTGCGAATAGGAATGTTCTGCAGGTTAGGATCAGAGGAAGACAGTCGCCCGGTGGCGGTAACAGCCTGATGGTAGGACGTATGTATGCGTCCGGTGCGCGGTGAGACCATGCCGGGCAGTTTGTCGGTATAGGTGCTCTTAAGTTTGGCGAGGCCGCGCCATTCGAGAATCAGGCGCGGTAGTTCGAACTCTTCGGCCAATTCCTGCAGTACATCCTCGGCTGTGGATGGCTGGCCTTTAGGGGTTTTGCGAATGACCGGCAATTCCATTTCTTCAAACAGAATGGCTTGCAGTTGTTTAGGTGATGACAGGTTGAAGCTGTGACCAACCAACTCATGCGCTTTGAGTTCGAAATCCTGCAGTTTCTTTTCTATCTCGCTGCTTTGGGCTGACAGCTGGAAGTCGTCAATCCGGACGCCGGTTTCTTCAACGGTTTGCAGGGCCTTAACCAGTGGCTGCTCGATCTCCAGATACAGTTTCTTCAGTGTCTCCGTTTGTTCGAGCCGGGACCACAGGTGCTCATGCAGTTGCAGGCAAATATCGGCATCTTCGGCAGCGTAGGGTGCGGCAGTATCCAGCGGTACTTCATCGAAGCGCAGCTGCTTAGCGCCCTTGCCCGCAACATCTTCATAGTGAATCGTTTCAACGTTCAGATAACGCAGAGCGACGGAGTCTAAGTCGTGGCGGCCGGCGGTGCTGTTGAGCACATAGGATTCAAGCATCGTGTCAAATGCCATGCCCCCCAGACTGATGTCGTAGTTCGCAAGAACGTGGGCGTCATATTTCAGATGATGACCGACTTTCTTGTGCTCATCACTCTCAAGCCAGGGTTTTAACTTTTTCAGTACGGCGTCACGGTTAAGTTGATCAGGTGCATCGGGGTAGCTATGTGCTACCGGCAGATACGCGGCCGTGCCGGCTTCTGTTGAAAATGACAGGCCGACAAGTTCAGCCTCCATGTATTTGATGCTGGTGGTTTCGGTGTCAAATGCGGTGAGCCCGGCCTTCTTGATTTTGCCGAGCCACGCATCGAGTTGCTTCTCGGTAAAGATAACCTCGTAATCACGTTCGCGATTTACATCGGGTGCGTCGGCCGGCTCAGTGTCCCCGGCGGCCCCTGTACCCGGGCCCGGATTGGCAGCGCCAGGCAGGGTTTTCAGCAGTGATTTGAGACCCGTCTGGTCACGCAAGGCTTCCAATGCTTTGGTGTCAGCTTCGCCTACTATGAGCTCGGCCGGCTTTACGTCTAACTCGACAGCAGTGTCTATGGTCACCAGTTGGCGTGACAGCTCGAGGCCGTCGAGCGCATTCCGCAAGCTCTCACCAATCTTGCCGCCGATGTCATCGGCGTTCTCTTTCAACTTGTTCAGTGTTTCGTACTGACCCAGCCACTTGGCCGCCGTCTTGGGGCCGCATTTGGGTACGCCTGGTACGTTGTCCGACGTGTCACCAACCAGAGTCAGGTAGTCGATAATCTGTTCGGGCGTTACGCCGAACTTCTCGACTACGCCTTCTGCATCGGTGCGGCGTGTCGGGTTGTGCATGGTGTCGATGAGCGTGACCTGCCCGTTGACCAGCTGGGCCATGTCTTTGTCGCCGGTGCTTATGACCGTGTTGATTCCGGCCTTAGAAGCCAGCACCGACAGAGTACCGATGACATCGTCCGCTTCGACGCCCGGAACCCTTAGGAACGGCAGCCCAAGCATCTGAATAGCATCGTTCAACGTATCAACCTGCGACCGTAGATCATCCGGCATAGGCGGACGGTTGGCTTTGTACTCGGAGTACATCTCATGCCGGAAGTTTTTTCCCGGGGCATCCATGACTATGGCAACCAGGTCAGCCTGTTGCTCACGCAATGTCCGCTGCAACATATTCAGCATCACGTGAATTGCACCGGTTGGACTACCGTCGGGTGCGGTCAGCGGGGGTGCGGCGTGAAATGCACGGTAAAGATAGGATGAGCCGTCTACAAGAAGTAAAGACTTCGGCTTGCTCATTCCAGGGTGTCCGTAACCGGAGGTGACACTGTGGCAGAGTCATCACCCGTATTGAGTGTTTCATCAGTACTTGGCGAATCGGTTTGAGATGACTCGACCGTGCCGGACTGTCCGCTGGTTACCACTACGGCATCTTCCGGAAGAAACAAAGCACCCTTCTGGCCGCAGCCGCTTAAGCAAACTGCAGTCAGAAGGATTAACTTGAGTTTTGTCTGGTTCATTTTTTGAATGACTCGCCAACGCGCCGATAGGCATCGCGGAAGCTGATACCTTCTTCCACTACCATCTTGTTTGCGTCACCCGCGGCATGCACGGAAGGGTCCAGCTGGATGTTGTCCGGCTGGAACTCAACGCCACCAATCAGACTCGCCATAATCTCGCAGCTGTCATCACACAGGTCGATGGCCTTGAACAAGGGCGGTTTGATCCGTTGTAAATCACGCTGATAGCCTGATGGCAGCTTCGCGGTAATGCCCATGATTTCAAGCAGTGCGCCTTGCATTGTGCCTGTCGCAGCCCGCACCAGCTCCAGTACATCAGGGTTCCGCTTTTGCGGCATGATGGACGAGCCGGTGGTCATGTTTCCGGGCAGGCTGATGTACGCAAACTCCTGCGTATAGAACAGCAACAAGTCTGCAGACAGCCGGCCTAAGTCCTGCACCAGCAAGCTCAGTTCGAATACCAGTGCAGCTTCAGCTTTACCCCGTGATAACTGTACTGCTGTCACCGGGTCATGTGGTTTATCAAAGCCCAGCGCATCGCTGGTTGCATCCCGGTCGATAGGAATGTTCGGGGTGCCGTAACCCGCAGCACTGCCGAGCGGACATTTGTTGATCCGTGCGACAGTCCGGTTGATAGCTTCAGCATCGTCTTCAAGCTCGGTTGCGAATGCGCCCGCCCACAGTGCTACCGAACTCGGCATGCCCTGTTGCATGTGTGTGTAGCCAGGTAGCTTAATATCACCTTGGGCATCACTTAATTGCTTTAACGCTGCGGCAACTTTGCCGGCTCCTTCAGCGAGACCAGCGGCTGCTTCCCGCAAATATAAACGCAAGGCGACCAGCACCTGATCATTACGGGACCGGCCCAGATGAATTCGCTTGCCGGCTTCGCCAATCTTCTCGATGAGCCGTCCTTCCAAAGCGGTATGGCAGTCTTCATCGGCCAGACTGATTTCCCACTCACCGTTGGCGTGAGCTTCAGCGAGTTCCTGCAGCCCTTTATCAATAGCGGCAAAGTCTTCGTCGGATAACAAGCCTTGTTTGTTGAGCATGCCGGCGTGAGCAATAGACGCCCGCACGTCATGCTGCACCAGTCGTGCATCCAGTTGATGGTCTTCGCCTGCGGTGTACCGCAGAATCCGCTCATCGAGAGGTTGTCCTTTGTCCCAGAGTCGTTTCACTGTTCCGGCCTCTTAAGCGTTTTGCCCTTGTTCAGCGGCAGACAACGCATTGATATGTTTGACGACGAGCGTGCCCGTGCCTTCGTTGGTAAAGATTTCGAGTAGCAAGCTATCCGGAATCTTGTAAGAGATCATATGCACACGCGGTACGCCACCATGGATGGCAGTTTCCATGGCAATCGCCTTAGGCAGCATGCCTGCTTTGAGTGAGCCTTTGTCCCTCAATTCCTGCAGTCCATCAATGTCGACGTATGAAATCAGCGAACCGATATCTTCCGCATCATCTAGGATGCCTGGTGCGCCCGTGGTCATGATGAACTTCTCAGCGCCCAGTGCAGATGCAATTTCAGCCGCCACAGTATCTGCGTTGATATTGAGCAGCGTCCCGTTCTCATCAGATGACAAAGGGCTAACTACCGGAACGAGTCCACTTTCGAGTTGTACTTTAAGCACTTCGACATCAACTGAATCGATGTTACCGACCTGTCCGTAGTCGACGGTGGTGCCGTTTACATCAACGGGCGGCCGCTTGCTGGCTTTGACCAGTCCGCAATCGACACCGCTGACACCAATAGCAGGCACACCGACAGCCCGGCAGGCAGCCAGTATCTGTGTATTGATCTCACCATTAAGAATCATGGTCGAAACCTTAAGCGTGGCCGCATCGGTTACCCGACGGCCTTCAACCATATTGGTTTCAAGGCCAAGCTCGCCTGACAGTTTGGTGGACTGTGGCCCGCCGCCATGAACGACCACGATCCGTATGCCTATCTGGTGAAGGATCGCTATCTGTTCGACAAGCGCGCGCGCACTGGCGGCGTCCTGAAACAGTTCGCCGCCGGCTTTAATGACAAAAGTCTTCCGTTTGTACATCCGGATGTAGGGTGCTGCGTGTTTCAGCGCCGCTACGACTATGTCCCTGTTTGTATTGTTATCGATCATGATCGATGTCCGTCCGGTAAAAATTATTAAGCCTGTGACAGCAGACTGTGCAATACAGCCATCTGGGCATACATACGGTTACGCGCTTCCTGAATAACGATGCTGCGCGGACCGTCCAAAACTTCATCTGCAACAACCACGCCACGCCGCACAGGCAGGCAGTGCATAAACCGCGCATCGTCCTGAGCTGTGTCGAACCAGCTGTTATCAACACACCAGTCGGTCAGCTCGCTGCGCAGTTTTTCGTCATTAGGGCCGTGGCCGTAATGTCTAGTCGATGACCAGGACTTGGCATAAACAACATGCGCACCTTCCAGTGCTTCAGCACGGTCATCCGTTTCAGTTACTGAACCGCCGGAGAAGTTCGCCGCTGTGCGTGCTTTTTCCATTACGGCATCCGGTAGTTCAAAACCTTCCGGCCGCAGTACCGTGACATCCATGCCGCGCATTGCAGCCATGTGGACAGTCGCAGAGGGCACAGCCAACGGCAGCGCCTTAGGATGGTAAGCCCAGCTCAATACGAACTTGCCTTTGTTTCTTGGCATGCCGATATCGTCCATGGTTTTCCAGTCCGCCAGACTCTGACAGGGGTGGTTAATAGCCGACTCCATATTAATCAGCGGTATATCAACCAGCTCCCGTAACGCCATGTAGTCTTTGTCAGCAACGTCGTCATCAATATCTTCACGTTGCGCAAACGCACGGATACCAATGGCATCAGCGTAAGACGCGATAACCGGCACAGCTTCCTTGATGTGCTCAGCCGCCTGGCCATCCATTGTGATACCAAGGCGTGTTTCCAAGCCATGAATCGACATGTCCGGTGAGATCACAAATGAGCCGCCTCCCAGACGAGCCATGGCTGCCTGAAAAGATGCCAACGTGCGCAGGCTGGGATTCAGGAACAGCAACGCCAGTATTTTTCCTTCAAGCGCGCGTGGTTCCGGGTGTTTTTCCAACCGGCGGGCAAGCGCCAGAAGCTGTTCAACCTCTTCGGGTCCGACCAGTGATAGATCCTGAAACTCATTCATAGTGATGCCTTTCGTTCTTAAACGTTCCGTATTTCAATTCGTATGCTGACTACTTGCTACTGAATAGCGGCCAATGCCGTTAGCAGTTGTTCAATATGTTCCTTCTGCAGTGTCAGCGGCGGTAGCAGTCTGACCACGTTGGGGTCTGAACTACCACCTACCAGTATGTTCTGTTCCAGCAAGGCAGCGCTTACTTCCTTCGCCGGACGGTCGCATACCAGGCCGGTTAAAAAGCCATGCCCTTGAACTGCGACCACCGGACCAACCGGACAGTTTTCTTTCAGGAAGCTAATCTGCTGCTGCACGTTCTCAAGCAGTTTCTCTTCCCGGATAGTGTCTATAACCGCTGCAATCATGGCGCAGGCAAGCGGGCCGCCACCAAATGTGGTGCCTAAGTCGCCATTGCCGGCAACCGCTGCCAGCTTGTCGTTGGCAATGACTGCACCGACGGGGAAACCGCCGCCTAATGATTTGGCGGTGGTAATGATGTCAGCATCTACGTCATAAAGCTCAGCCGCAAAGGCGGTACCACAACGGCCGATGCCGGTTTGCACTTCGTCAATAATCAGCACCGCGCCGGTTTCTTTGCAACGGCTGTTTATTGCAGCGACAAAATCCTGATTCAGATCATAGGCACCTGCAACACCCTGAACCAGCTCCACGATAACTGCCGCAGTATCATCGTCGATGTGATCGCTAACCGCCGCCACATCATCGCGCGGCAAAAACTCCACATCAAAAGGAGTCTGCGGGAAGGCATACCATTTTTCGGAGCCCCAGGTGCAGGCACCCGCTGCCGCTGTCCTGCCGTGAAAACCTTTTTCAATGGCAACAACTTTATTGCGGCCGGTTTTCTTAAAGGCAAGCCGGAGAGCATTCTCATTCGCTTCGGCACCGCTGTTCACCAAAAAGACCTGATCCATACCTGCAGGTGCAAACGCCGCTAATTTATTAGCCGCTTCGGCCCGCACGTTGAGTGCAACCGCGTTGCTTTGAAAGAACAGGGTGTTGGCCTGATTCTCCAGCGCAGCAACCAGTTTCGGATGACTGTATCCCAGTGCGGCAACAGCATGACCGCCATAAAGATCGAGTAATTCCCGGTCTTTGCATTGAATATGTACGCCCTTGGCAGACTCGGGTTCAAAGCTCCATTGACCGTACACCTGCATCAGGTGTTCAGCTTCTGCCAGTTGAGCTGCACTTTTAGGTGTGTTCATCGTCCTTGCCTCTACCAGCCCAGTCCCGGAGCCGTCAGGCCTTCGGTTTCATCAAGGCCGAGCTTGATATTCATCCATTGCACCGCGCCGCCGGCCGCACCTTTAATCAGGTTGTCGATTGCGCTGAATACCACAACTGAATCACCTTCGGCGACTACGCCGATGTGTGCGTAGTTGGTGCCGGTAACATTTTTCAGCTTGGGCTGGCCTTCAACCACTTTTACAAACTCATCGTGGTTGTAGAAATCTTCGAATTCTTTCCGAAGGTCTTCAGTACTTTTCGGTTGCTTCAGTTTTGCCTGCACCGTCATGTGAATACCCCGGGCAAACGGCCCTGAGTGCGGTACGAAATGAAGCTGGCTATCTTGCCCGGAAAGCGCTTTACAGACTGCCATGACTTCTGGCGCGTGCCGGTGCGACAACGGCTTATATGCATACAGGTTCGAATGCCTTACCGGATGGTGGGTGCCTGCGGCGGGTGCTTGTCCGGAACCGGTGCTGCCGGTAATACCAAACGCATACAGATCGGACTCAACCAGATCCAGTTGCAGCAGGGGTACAGCCGCCAGCAGCATGGCCGTAGCAAAACAGCCGGGGTGTCCTACATGCGGGTGCTCGCTGTTGGCGATGTGTTCCGGTAGCGCGCAGACAAAATCCTTAAGCAAGTCAGGCGCTCCGTGGGCGCCGTAAATATCAGCATAGGCATCAGCGTCACTGAACCGGAAGTCGGCAGAGACATCAACGACATGAGCTTCAGCACCGTTTGCGGCAGCTTTTTCCAATACGTTGCTCACCAGTGCAGCGCTGGCACCGTGTGGTGCTGCAGAAAATATTGCGACCTTGCCATTCAGGTGTTGGTCAATGGCATCCAGGCCAACAAACTGCTGCGCACCGAACAGGTTCTGCAGGTGCGGGAACACTGAATTAATAGCGGCGCCGGAGTTTGACTCTGAAACAGCTGCAACAAGTTCCAGCGAAGGGTGGCTGCCAATCAGGCGCAGCAGTTCGCCGCCGACGTAGCCGGAGCTTCCTAATACCACTGTGCTTATTTTGTTAGTCATCTCGTTCTACCTTCAGCAGACTGTCAGTCTGTTTTGTTATCCAGCTTGAGCACATCCATTACAGCGCCGCCTAAATCGGTGCTGTCGGTCAGTGCATTAAATGCCGGAACGTTCAGTCGTTCATTAATCAGTTTCTTGCCGACAAGATTGTCGGTTGCAGGCCCCGTTACAATATCTGTATCAAGGCCGTAATCCTGTTGCATTAGCTTGACGCCACCCCATGCTGCTACCGGGTCATTGGCACACAAGACGATGCATGACAAAGCTTTCTGAATTTCTTCATCAGCCAGGATTGCCTGCACACCGTAGGTGCCCAGCAGGCCATCACCCAATTCAAATACGATGGCATCCGGTTTTTGCTCGCACAGTGAGTTGATCATCGTGCGTGTTACTGCCGGGCCGTTCTCGTTCGAGCTTGCGACAACACCAAAATCACTAAAGATCAGGGTGTTTCTGGCGCCCGCATCTTCCATTGCCAGCACATCCCTGCGCAACGCTACGCCGGTCGCTTTAAATGCATCAACGGTAAGACCCTGATGCCGCAAGCGACTGACGATGGCGCAGGCTGCTGCAGTCTTGCCTGAGTCCATGCAGGTACCTGCAAGTGCAACCAACGGCACGCCTTTGGTATCCAGCGGTGGCAGCCCTTCCAGCTTCTCTGCGCCGACGCGTGCCGGCACACCGATGCGTTCACCCAAATGCGGGAAGTTCAGCACCGCGCCGAGCACTTTCACATCGAAAGGCTGACCGAAATTGGTATTGACCGAATCGCATACACCGATCACGCCACCAATGTTCAGCAGTTGCAGTACGTCTCCGGTGTTTACCTGTTCAGGTAAATGACCGGAGTAGCCAAACAACGCATTCCTGTGACCGAGAGCGCCGACAATAACGTCGCCTCGTTTCAGCTGCGCCATACGGCCGCTGGTCAGTTCCAGTTTGTTGTAACTGGCCTTGTTGTTCAGCACCTCAACGGCGAGCAGGATGCCTTCTTCACAGATGATGTCATCCGCGAGATGTAATTCCTGTTTCAGCCCGAGGTGTTGAGCGACCGAACCTATTTTGTCTGCGATTACTGTTTTCATTGTCTTAGCTTCTAATTACTTTTGTCCGGCACGGGTTTGCAACATACCCGGCAGAGACAGAATTGTTGAGTAGCCCAGCGCATCGCGCGGACTCCATTCACCGGCCGCTTCGCCGTATACGCCTTTAGTGGCAGCCATCAGCGAATAGTCTGACTGAACGCCTTCTACAAACAGGTTGCCCGGACGCAGCTTAAGTTTTACCGAACCGGTGACACGCTCCTGTGACGAATCGAGTAGCGCTTCTATATCGCGGCATACCGGATCAAGTTGTTTGCCTTCGTGCACAAAGTTGCCGTAGTACAGTGACACCGACTCTTTGATGGTCATCTGTAGCGAGCTTAGTACGAGCTTCTCCAGTTCCCGGTGCGCAATCAGCAGCACTTCAGCAGCCGGTGCCTCAAACGCCACGCGGCCTTTGGTGCCCAGCACAGTGTCACCGAGGTGAATGCCGCGACCAATGCCGTATGCACCGGCAATCAGTTCCAGCTTCTCAATCAGATCCACAGGCGAAAGTTCTTCACCATCGATGCTGACGGGCACACCGTTGGCAAAACCGATGTTCAGTTCACGCGGTTCAGCGGGATTAGTGAAAGCACCTTCTGACAATACCCACGCTTCTTCAGGAATGGTGTCAAAAGATTCCAGTGTTTCCTTACCACCGATACTGATTCCCCAGAGTCCCCGGTTGATAGAGTACTCGGCACCTGAAGGAGGCATCGGGTAATCGTGCTTCTTCAGATAGGCGACCTGCTCTTCACGCACAAATGACTGATCACGCACCGGAGCAAGAATTTCCAGACCCGGATTAATCGTCTTCAGCGCCACTTCGAATCGCACCTGATCGTTGCCCGCTGCAGTACAGCCGTGCGCTACGGTAGTTGCTCCGCGTTCTTTAGCCAGCTTGGCTAGCAAGGTAGCTTGAATGCCACGCTCTGCGCCAACACTCATAGGGTAGAACTGCCCACGACGAACGTTGCCGGCGATCAGATACTTGATCACTTCGTTGAAGAAAATGTCACGTGCTTCGATCAGCACG
>Ga0070729_10003896_pt1 | contig 16730 bp, 10 predicted proteins | sample tdDd472_FD_66725 | JGI IMG/M metagenome (GOLD analysis project Ga0070729, IMG submission 66725) | Marine sediment microbial communities from the Atlantic coast under amendment with organic carbon and nitrate - tdDd47.2 | ecosystem: Environmental > Aquatic > Marine > Coastal > Sediment | place... | reverse complement strand
CAAAGTGGTGCAACAAGGGGCACTAGATCGGATAATGGATGAAATTAGAGAAGGGGAGTTCACACATGATACGGTAGCTGTTTCCTTTCCCAAAGCGAAAGATGGCATTAGTTATCCTGCGTTCACACTTAGTTTCGATAGTTACCACCAACCTACGATCAATGGTTTCTCTGGTTTGATTCCGGTCTTAGGGATTGAAGGCTTTGGTGCAGATTTGGAAACCTTGTTCATTAGCTTGGAGGAAAACATTCGACTTGACTTTGCCCGTAAGCGCAAATTGAATGCCGTGCAGCACATTTTGGCTAGCATGTGGTTTGAACATACCTCTTTGCATACGGGACAGATAGATTTGGCCGTCCCTTCTCTAAGAGCTTTAAATGATCAAACTACGCAGAATCAGGATAGCATTCTTAAGAAGGTAGCGACCCAGCTTCAAATTCGGAAGAAGGTATTATATGGCTTCGAGGAGGAACTCGCCCAACTCTACAAGGGACTGCAGAGTAAATTCAACAAAAACATCCTGCTAGTAGGTCCACATGGCGTTGGAAAAACCACTTTGATATGGGAATTAGCGCTCCTCCGTAAAAGGCGAAAGCAAAAAGGGCAGATTTGGGAGACGACCGCCTCGACCATGATCAAGGAGTTGATGGGAGAAACGGGCTGGCAAGATAACCTCTCCATCCTCTGTAAAGAACTATCAGATACAGAAGACTTCTTGTACATCCGAAGTTTGATGGAGTTATTTGAAGTTGGCAAATCTGAAGGTAATCAAGTATCGATGGCTCAATACATGCGTACCTTTATCAGTCGGGGAGAAATTAATGTCATAGCAGAGTGTACGGAGGAGGAAATGGCCAATATTGAGTTACGCAGCCCAAATTACCTATCCTTCTTTCAGGTCATCAATTTACGAGCGCCTAGTGGGGAGCAGCTGGACCAGATTATTGTCAAGAAGGTCAAAGACATCGCTTCCAATAAACGGATAGAGATCGAAGAGGATGCGATCCGTGAGGTAATTCGCCTGAATCAACGTTTCAACCCCTATTCAGGGATGCCTGGTAAGCCGATTCACTTTTTTGAGAGTATTCTCATTAATAAAAAACACGCCAGTGAAGGGTCTAGTGGTGGCCCTATCAATATTTCTAAGAAAGAAGTGATTCGCCACTTCTGTGAAGATTCGGGCATGCCGCTATTTATGGTTGATCCTGCTTTGCCGATGGAGACAGAAAAAATCAAAGCAGATTTCAATAGCAGGATTTATGGCCAAGAGGGGGCGGTGAATGGCTTAGTCGAAATTCTAGCTGCAGTCAAAACAGCCCTGGCCAAAAAAGGCCAACCGATTGCCTCTTTACTTTTTGTGGGACCGACGGGAGTGGGTAAAACGGAATTAGCGAAAGTATTAGCTGGCTTTATGTTTGGCAATGCTAGTAATTTGGTACGTTTTGACATGAGCGAGTATTCCAATTACTATGCTACACTGCGATTAATTGGTACGGATTATTTTACCGAAGGCCTATTAACTTCCGCCATCAGAAAGTCTCCTTTTTGCGTGCTACTATTTGATGAAATTGAAAAAGCTCATCCTACCTTTTTCGATCTGCTACTACAGGTTTTGAGTGAAGGAAGATTATCCGATAATCAGGGAAAAACCGTTAACTTCTGTAGTACAATTATCATCATGACCTCCAATATCGGAGCCGAGAAGCTACAACGCGGAACCATCGGTTGGGATACCCAGGATGAAAGTTCTTCTTCTGAACTCTACATATCGGCCATCGAGAATTATTTCCGCCCTGAATTATTTAATAGGATCGATCGGGTCATTCCGTTTGGCGCTTTGAATCAGCCCTTGGTCAGAAAAGTGGTAGAAAGAGAGATTGCCTTATTCAAGGCTAGAGAGGGAATCAAGTATCGTCGCATGGATCTTTTTATTGATGATAAAGTGCTAAACTACTTAGCCAAAGTGGGTTTTCATCCCAAATATGGCGCACGACAATTGCAACGAAGTATTCAAGATGAATTGGTTATTCCACTGGCTCGGCAACTCAATCAGCAAGACTATGATGAGCAAATTATCGTTAATGTCGGGATGCGAAAGGATAAAATCACTTTTAAAATACAACTCGATCCCCTGGGATTAGACCTTCTGATTGAAGAACTGGAAAAAGATAGTTACGCCGACTATGCTAGCAAATTGCGCCTAGAAATCAATTTATTTAGGGAAGGGCATTTCTTTATACAAATTTTGAATGAACTCGAAAATTTAGAACAGTTACGCCAAACCGAAAAGCAAAAATTCTGGAATAAGGCAGAGGAGGTGCGCAAGTACAATAATTTTTCAACTGTTGTACATAAAGTAGGTCAATTGGAAGAAACTATTCAAAGTTATGAACTCAACTTGAGTTTGGCATCTCTGAACTTGACCCAGTACCAGCCTAGCAAGGTGGATGACCTGAAAGTTTTTGAAGAAGAGTTTTTCAATGCCAAAAAAGAGATCTACGGACTGCTAAACCCCACCAGTAATACTTGCCACTTCAGTATATATGGATATGATCCAATGCCGGTTTTTGAATTTTATCACAAGTTATTTCGCCTCAATCACTTTGAGATTACCATTCAAACGGTATGGTTTAGAGACAGCTACTATAATGAAGAAATTTGGGTAGAGCAAGAAGATCAACGTATTCGACAACGAAGAAGAGAGTATATAAAGAAAGATTATTTCCACGAGCCGGATAGTGAGATGGAGGCGCCAAAAGAAGGCGATCAATTATATGGTCTGGAGATGACGGTGAGCGGCCCAAGTTCATACCTCTACTTAGAAGGAGAATTGGGCGCTCAAAAATGGATGTCAAAATCAGCGGAGGCGGAAATATATCTCATCAGCGTACATAAGAAAGCTACCGCTACTCCAGATAAAATTCATCGACAAGATCATTATCGAAAAGCCAATATTCGCCGTACGATAACGGCTACACATGTTCGCGATAATATCTTAAGGTTAGATCGAGAATACCATAAAGGGGAACTCGTCGAGTTACTAAAAGATCGGCTAGATGCAGACTTCAAAATGAGTCTAAATGCAGAGATGTTGTAGTTAAACTATCTAATCGCCTGCAAAAACGCTGCCGTACATCTCATTCATACACGTACCACCATAGGCTGTTGTGATGGTACTACACTTCTCGTGCTCCATCAATCAGGGTAAAGTTTTAGTTTACTTTTCGACTAAGTCAGCTTTCATATTTGCTTGATAAAAAGCAACTTATTCAAATTAATACGAGTATAATGGTGTAGATGATGTTATGATGGTATAAATGAGTGGTTTAGGAAGAATTATGTTATTTTTGGCACCCTATTGACTTGAACTACTAGCAATTATATTCAGCCTAATAAAAATAACGATCATCCTTTTGGTTAAAATAACCTTGCATTAATCCTCAAATCCGTTTCAGATGGATACCCGATTGGCTTTACTATTACTCTTATTCCTTTCTGTCAATTGTTCCAATGATTCAAGTGACGATCTCTTTATTGATTGCAGATACAGTGCACCGGAACAGTTATTCTCCAAAGATTTGCCAGAAATAGAAAATCATCAATTTCTGGTGGATCAGATGACTAGTGAGGAAATCTTACACTTTACAGATGGCAGTAAGCTTCGATTAATACAGTCAGGCTGTGATTACCTCAAACAAGAATTTGAGTTTTCGGCCCCTGCCTTTGATCAACAGAAGTCTATGGCTTATTGGCTAGAAAACACGCTATCTCTGTTACATAAATTGAGTAGTCTGGGCCCCGAATATATCACTTACCGACAATGGGCTGCTGCCATAAAACAAAAAGCCAATAACTTTGAATTGGATAAGAACATAAAATTGGCACAGGATTCTTATGTTCGTATTAGTCGCGCCAATCACAGGGGCGATGCCATTCTAATGCTTACACTTTCAGAAAAACCTTGAACACAAAGTCAAAATACAAAATATTTATACTGCTTTGTTTTTCAGGGGGTTTCACAATAGCCCAACATACAATTATTAATTATTTAATTATATAAACATCAATTAATCATCATTTTAATCAAAAAAATTACAAACGAGTGTTTTAGATTTCCAAATAAAATTTTGCGCTTTTTTTTTGCCAGGTAGATTCAATTTTTCTACTTTTACATAGTAATTCAGACAGCGTAGTTAAACGCGAAGGATAAATTCAAAAACATGAGCATCTAGATTTAGTTCCCTTCCCTATATGCTCGTTGAGGTGTCTCATGGTATTAGTAGCAATTTTCCTATCCTTTGTAGCAGTCACAAACAATTGTTGAAGATCAACCATCAAAAGATATTAGTATCAGTAAGTTAGATGAGCCCCGCTGTGCGTTTCGCGCGGTGGGGTTTTTTAATATTCTTTATTTTGCAGTCTTGCCCACTAATAATATTTGTTCCTTTCTTTTCTATCAGTATATTTGCGGGGTTTTTCAGGTCAGCGCTTTTGAGCTATTTTATTAAAAGCGGATCATACGAAACACTGGAGTCTCCTGTGTTGTTCCCATTGGAGACTTGCACCTAAAATTTCATCTTCACAAAAGAAAAATTGACCATATGAATTTTGATCTCATCGTAATTGGAACCGGCCCAGGTGGATATGTGGCAGCAATCAGGGCTTCTCAATTGGGAATGAAAGTAGCCGTTGTGGAGCGCGAGAGCCTCGGTGGCATCTGCCTCAACTGGGGATGTATTCCTACAAAAGCATTACTAAAAAGCGCACAAGTCTTCGAATACATTCAGCACGCGGAAGATTATGGAATCAAGGTGGAAAAAGCCGAAGCTGATTTCGAGGGCATGATCAAGAGGAGTCGTGGAGTAGCTGACGGAATGAGTAAAGGAATTAACTTCCTTTTCCGCAAAAATAAAATCACGGTTATCAATGGTACCGGAAAGTTAGCTCGAGGCAAGAAAGTAGAGGTAACAGATGCAGAAGGCAAAGTAAAAGAATATTCGGCCAACCATATTATAGTAGCCACGGGAGCCCGTGCCAAGGCATTGCCTAATATTCCTATTGATGGCAAGAAAATCATTGAATACCGTAAAGCGATGTCTCTTCCTAAACAACCCAAGAGAATGGTTGTCGTTGGAGCGGGCGCTATCGGTGTAGAATTTGCTTACTTCTATCATTCTATTGGTACCGAGGTTACAGTAGTGGAATTCATGGAGCAAGGACTTGTTCCTCGCGAAGACCCTGACATATCTAAAGAGTTGGGGAGAACCTACAAGAAGAAAGGCATCAAAGTATTGGGGAATACCGCGGTAGAAACGGTGGATACTAAAGGACGGGGCTGTAAGGTTACCGTAAAGAATCGGAAGACAGGCAAGGTAGAAGAGATTGTTTGCGATGTCGTGCTTTCAGCTGCCGGCGTAGCTCCGAATACGGAGAATATCGGATTGGAAACTTTAGGAATCAAAACCGATCGAGGCTTGATCCTAGTCGATGAGTATTACCAAACGAACGTTCCTGGCATTTATGCGATTGGTGATGTTGTTCCTGGACCTGCCCTAGCACACGTAGCGAGTGCAGAAGGCATTACCTGTGTTGAAAAAATTGCTGGTCACCATCCAGAGCCTATTGACTACAATAACATTCCTGGTTGTACGTATTGCTCGCCTGAAGTAGCATCAGTAGGCTATACCGAGAAAGCAGCAAAAGAGGCAGGTTATGAAATCAAAGTCGGGAAATTCCCGTTCTCTGCCTCAGGTAAGGCCAAAGCCTCCGGAGCTCCCGGTGGTTTTGTAAAAGTGATTTTTGATGCTAAATATGGCGAGTGGCTAGGTGCTCATATGATTGGTTATAATGTAACTGAATTGGTGGCCGAAGTAGTAGCCGCCAGAAAGTTGGAAACAACTGGTCATGAAATCATCAAATCCATTCACCCCCACCCTACTATGAGTGAGGCCATCATGGAAGCCACAGCAGCTGCCTATGATGAAGTGATCCATTTGTAAGATTTACTTCAATAGATATAAAAAAAGAGCCTTCAATTGCGGCATGCAATGAAGGCTCTTTTTATGGAAGCTTCACACCAGCTTAGCACATATTTGGGCAGCGTTTCTGGCCATAAAAAGATGCTTTTAGCCCAATGGTACTGCCAAAAAATGTTCTTAATTGATAGACCAGCGTACCCGCTCAAATACCCACTCAATAAATCGTTTCTCTTCGGTAATGATTTGTCCCTTTCCTAGCATAAATTGAGAAGGTTCGATGATGTCTCCCGTGGTCGTATGAAGTCCATCTGGAAATCGGACTTCAATTTGTATTTTCTTGTTGTTAGGAATTTTACCCTTCCGAGCCACTACTCCTTCTACTGCACCGAATTCCTGAAAAGGATAGCTAGCAAACTTCACAATCACCTTTTGCCCTTCTTTGACCTTTCCAGAACCTTCAATCTCTAAATCCATTCGCCCCAAAATGCCGGAGTTCCCCGCTGGAATAATCACCAGTAGGTTTTCATCTTTTTCCACAAAAATCTTCTCATTGATTCCCATGGGAATAGCGGCTACGCCGTTGATGGGTGCGATGACCAAGTATTGCTTTTTCCAGTTATCCAAACGGTTTTGCAATTCGATAAAACTTTCTTTTACCTGATTGGCCAAACTGCTTTTACTCTGTTTGGAGCCTTCCTCGTACCCATCAATTTCTTTTCTAATCGCCGCAATCTCAAATTCTCGATTCTTGATATTAGATTCCGTGCCTTGCAATAATCGTTCTTTGGTCAATGCCTCCTCCTGGGCTTGTCGAACCTTACTGATTGAAGATCGACGTCCTTGATATAGGTTCTGTTCCCTGATGAAGTTTTCATTGGCAATCGCCAATTCTTTCTCTAAAGTCTCCTTGTTCCGTTTTTCGTATTGGATAGTATTACGTGCTCGTCGAATTTGCTGATTCAATTGACTGATGCTGAGTTTTTCCAGTTTGCCGGATGCCCCTAGTTCATAAGCTTCCTTTTTTTCAAAAAAATCATACAGGGCATCTTGGATTTCACCCAAGATGAGATCTTTTGGCGGGTTGAATTTTTCCAGATTGGAAATATTGATATCCTTAACGCTGGCAATTTGATCTTCTAGAATGTGAATATCTTCAAATTTGGCTTTGCTTTGAAAAGCCATCAAAGTTTGCCCTGCCTCTACCGTATCTTCGTGTGCCACCAAGATATCTGAAATAAAAAAAGAACCCTCAGCTACAATGGGACGAGGAGGTTCCACGGATGAAACGATGATCTCGGCTTTCACAGTATCTGGATATTTCACAAAGTAAGACATCCAGCCGATGATCACGATCGTTACTAAAGCAATTGTGGTACCATAACTCACCAACCAGCTGGGTGGCGTTCCCAAAATCTCCTGTACCTCTTCACTTCTGATTTCGATATTATCTCTAACTGACATTGGATTTGGAATTATTGCTATTAGGCGCCTAGTTCGAGTTGATTTCGAACCAATTGAAAATACGCGCCTCTAACATAGGTAAGCTCTTCGTGTGTTCCTTGTTCTACAATCTCGCCACTTTCGATCACAATGATATTGTCGGCATTCATAACGGTACTCAATCTATGGGCTACAATAACGACCGTTTTGCCCCGGAAGAAATCTTCCAGGTTTTCCATGATAACCATTTCGTTGTAAGAGTCTAGTGCAGTAGTAGCTTCATCAAAGAAGATGTAGTCAGGGTCCTTATAGACCGCTCTAGCAATTAGCATTCGCTGGCGTTGGCCCTGGCTTAAGCCCAAACCTTCCCGACCAATCTTAGTATTATAGCCTAAAGGCAAGGATTCAATGAAATTTTGGATATTAGCCACCTTGACCGCATTCAGCAATTTTTGCTTGTTCACAATTTCATCCCCCAAGGCAATATTCTTAGCAATGGAGTCATTGAAAATGTAACCGTCTTGGCGAACTACACCACACTTACTTCGCCACAATCGATTGTGAAGGTTTTTCAAATTCACATCCCCCAATCGGATCGTTCCTTCTGTCGGAGAATAAAAATTCAAAAGTAACTTCAAGATGGTAGTCTTGCCGCTACCACTCGTTCCTACTATGGCAGTTGTTTTACCTTTAGGAATCCGTAGATTCACCCCTTTTAGAATGACCGGTGAATGCGGCCCGCTATATTGGAAAAAGACTTTTTCCATGGACAAATCACCAAATTCTGGTAAGAGGGTAATCTTATCTTCTATGTTTTCTTCATCTTCTTTAGAATGAATTTCATTCATCCGCTCCAAACTGATTTTTGCATCCTGAAGGGAACGAATAAATTCGATAAAGCGATTAAGTGGTGCATTGAGTTGCCCAATGATATATTGGATAGCTACTAACATTCCCAAGGTCATGATCCCATCTAAAACCGCCTTAGCTACAATAAAAATGATGAAAATATTCTTGGTCTCATTGATAAAAGAAGCCCCTGATCGTTGTAGCTGTTCAATTCTAAGCGCACTCATACTGGTACGGAAAAGCTTAGCTTGTATTCTTTCCCAAGCCCAACGTTTTTGTCGCTCCGCATTATGCAGCTTAATTTCTTGCATTCCACTGATCATCTCGATCAGATTCCCTTGATTTTCGGCCGATTGATCAAAGCGCTTGTAATCCAATTCACGTCTCCTCTTTTGAAAGAAAAAGACCCAAGCTAGATTAGCCATCGTGCCGATCAGGAATAAGAAGAAGACTTCCGTATTCCAAGAAAAGAGAATCAAAGAGAAAACCAAGAAAGTAAAAAAAGAAAATATCGACTCTAAGGTCGTTGAGGTTAGGAAGCGTTGAACTCGTTCATGATCTGTAATGCGCTGCATCAAATCCCCCGTCATCTTAGAATCAAAAAACCGCAAGGGTAATCGCGTCAATTTGATCAAGAAATCAGAAATCAGGCTAATATTCACCCGGACTCCCACATGCAAAAAGATCCATGAACGGAATAATTCCACAGCACCATTGGTAATGAATAGTACCAATTGAGCGATCACAATTAACCAAATAAAAGTAAGGTCAATATTACCAATACCAATATCTACAATTGCCTTGATAAAGAATGGGGCTATGACCTGTAATATACTGCCAAGCACCAATCCGATGAAGAGTTGAAAGATCAGGCCTTTAAATTTCCTGAAGTAGGAGAAAACATACTTAAAGCCCGATTTATCTATTTTGTCTCCATCTCTTTCAAAGAATTCAGGCGTAGTTTCCATCAAAAGCAAGACCCCTAATTCTTCGCCTTCCTCTTGGTCACTCAACCAATTTTCTAGAAATTCTTCTTTGGTCAGTTTAAACTTGCCTGCCGCAGGATCTGCTACCCAGACATATTTTTGATTGGCCTTGTATACTACCACAAAATGATCCTGACGCCAGTGTGCAATACAAGGCATCGGAATATCTCTACTCAGACGATCAAAGGTAGTTTTAACGGCAAGAGATTGGATGCCAATATGCTCTGCAGCGTCACTAATCCCTAGTAAAGAGACCCCCTGTTTCCCCATATAGGTCAACTCTCGAAGGTACTCCAAGGAGTAGTATCGTCCAAAATATCTCGCAACCATCCGAAGGCAGGTGGCCCCACAGTCCATGGCATCAAGTTGCTGATAGAATGGAAAATTATTTGCCATATAATTGGATCCTACTGTTTATAATAAACTATGAAAATAAGGTGTTACAAGGAAATTTTTATAAAATGATGGCATTTTTTTGCATTTATCCCCTGTAGTAGAGACGTTGTTTGCTTGACATAGTTACTTTTGTAAGTGGTTTAAAGCAAAAATAATGTCGTAATTTGATTCTTTTGTCCTCCTAATAACTGACCATATTAAGCCCATGTATAGTACTTTCATTTCTTTAATTAGCGTTGTTCAAAAACCAGCAGATATCCGAGTATTGCCTGGTTTTCTTGAACGGGTTGATACCGAACTAAGTCAGCATTTTGCAGATTATGAAATCATATTAATCAATAATCTGCCAGGGTATGAATTAGGAGAAGAAATCAAAAATATAAAGAAAGAGATTAAAAACCAGATATTTATACTTAACCTTTCTAACTCAATCAACAAAAACCACGCCATTATTGCGGGACTGGATCGCTCCAATGGAGACTACACGGTGGTATTTGAATTGGATTTCGCCGATCACCCCCAATTAATTCTCCAGCTTTTTGAAAAAACCACCCAGAATTTCGACGTAGTATACCTTCGCGGTAAAGGTCAAAAGGTAAGTCGTCGCTACCAGCTATTCTACCGAATTTTCTATTTTTTGTTGCGTAATTACTCTTCACTTAAGATCGATGCCAGGGCATTCAACACCCGAATCATCTCTCGGCGAGCCCTCAATTCCCTCCTAAAACTCCGGGAAAACCTCCGGTATATGAAAGCCCTCTACTCCATTGTAGGTTATAATACTTCTTATTTGGAGACGGATGTTACGCCTCCTAAAGAAGGTGAAGAGAGTTTTTCCGAGCGCTTCAAAACTTCTTTGATTGCTATTACTTCCTTCACCACTTTCCTCAATTCTTTTATGCTCTGGCTTTTCCTGCTGTCACTCGCATTCTTAATTGGCGTGGTCACGAATGCCCTCTACTTCAAGTTTTCAGGAGCCGACTTCTTTGGGAATACGCAGGAGGCCGCACCAGGGTGGACTTTTTTGGTCATCCTGATTTCTATTTTCTTTGCCGTCACCTGTCTCAATCTTTATATCATGTCGATCTATTTGGCCAATATCTATCATGAAATCAAAAAGCGACCACTTTACATCATCGCTTCCGTGCAAAGACCTTAACCTGTGTCGAGTCCAGTATATTTTACCTATCCGGGATTCAAAGATTTATGCCTTGATCAGGCCATTCAACTTTAAACCTTCAACTTTAAACGCCCCCCGAATCAACAGTCTTTATCCAGGAGTATTCCCTACTGTCTTTTTCCATCCTCAAAGCCAACGACTTTAGCTTGTGGATACTCATTGGCGAGAAGCGCATCAACATATAATTGAGCATCTTCTTGTTCTTTAAAATGACCAATCAGGTATGAAAAATGCGTATCGTCTACTTGTTGGACATACACATTCTTGTACTGATCAAATAACTTATGGTCTTTGTCAAGATAAGTGCTTGCCGAAAGAATTTCAATCTTATAACCTACATAAGTGTCCTTTATGTCCAAGAAGTCATAGTGCTCGTCTGGGGCTGGCTTCTCTTCCACTGTCTTTGGCTTACTTTCCGCCGGAGGTAGGACAGCTTCGGATGTAACTTCTTCTTCCACCTGTTTTTCCGCTGGTCTCTTTTCCACCAGGGCAACAGATCGGGCTTGCCTTTGTTCTTCCTTATCTACTCGCTTGGCCAAGGAAACCGTCTTTGCCTCTTGTTCTCGTTTAACGGGAACCTGTACCACCTCTCCCCGAAGTACCTCCCGCAATAGCACTTCTTCTCTTTCCTTGCTAAGTATATCGGCCAGGCTAAGCCGCTCAATCGGATCACTATCGGCATAACCGATAATTTTCAGCTCAGTTCGCCTATTTTCCTGGTGTTCCTTGTCCGTACACTCTACATCATCCACACAACGGTTGATAATCTGACTTTCTCCATATCCTTTGGCACTCAAGCGCTCAAAAGCTATTTCTCCATTTTTGACAATATAAGCTAGAGCTGCATCCGCTCTGGCCTGGGAAAGTTTCCGGTTATCTCGCTTCTGCCCCTTAGAATCAGTATGTGATCCCAATTCCATCAGCAAAACAGGATTAGCCTTCAGCAAAGTGATGACCTTGTCCAATTCCACAGCGGCATCTGGACGAATGACAGCACTATTGTAATCATAGTAGATGTGTTCTAAAGCAATAACCTGATCCAATCCCGCTTTTTCTAATTCTAAATTGGCTAGCAAAGTGCCCATTTCAAAACCTTGTGTCAGGTTATCTGAAACACCGGGTCCGGGGCCAATCTCCTTCACGCCGTCAATACAGACGATGCAACCCTTCACATCTACATAGGCTTCGATTCGTTTATTGAAATAGCCTTCTTTTCGAATTAGGAAGGTATAATGGTTTCCACGTTGCAGCGTATACTTGAACTCAGGACTTGGATAAATCGGGATGTCCAATTCTTGTTCATTCGTCGTATTATTATACACCTCGATATGCGTATCGGTGATAGAGATCGCAGAATCTGCTTTTTGCTTAGCCTCCGCCAAGGTGAGTTCTAGTAAATAACCGGGGCGGCGTTTAAGCTTGATTTTGGAGAAAACCTTCTTCTCATCCCCAAGCTTATGAGTGGAAATAACTTGTTCGGTAGAAAAAAAGAGATTCTTGCTTGCTTTTAGCAATAAATCCTTATTCATTGGCAAGGAAAAGGTAAAGAAACCATCTTGATTACTAAAGGTTTCCGCGAGAATTTGCTCCGTCGCCTGATCAATCAATTTGACACTTACTTCATTTAGAAAGCCACGATTATCATCTTCGAAAACGTAAGCTTCTAAGGTGACCGTTTGAGCTTGAATTAGGCTACTCAACAGCAGGAAGCTGCTAGCCAAAAATAAGAATAGTTTGTTCATGTGTAGTTGACCTTTGTATATTCAGTTTAATGCGCTCAGCATTTCTTTCTCATAAATACCTAGGAAGTAAGAAACAAATAGCAATAGTTATCAATATTATTTTTTACTTCGCGTTGGTAGATGATAAAAAATCACCTTCACTGAGGCGGGATATAGATTTCTAAAGTTTCTCTAAGAGGTTAGGCTGCTTTAGAAGTCATTCCAATACACTGTACGGGAAAAGATTAGTTCGGTTTCCAATTTTGTAAAACTAGTATCTCTTTGCCAGCTAAAATCAGTTCTTAGTATTGTACCATGGCCAGAGAAAGTAAAATAAATCCAATTACATGAGTTTGAAAATAGTTTTCATGGGTACGCCAGCCTTTGCCGTACCATCCTTAGCCATTTTGTTAGAACACGACTATGAAGTCGTAGGGGTCATCACGGCAACGGATAAATATGGAGGCAGAGGAAATAAAGTTTTATTGGAATCTGCTGTGAAAAAATTTGCGCAAGAAAAGGACTTAAAAATACTTCAACCTAAAAATTTAAAAGACCCTGCCTTCTTAGAAGAGCTAGCCGCATTAAAAGCAGATCTCCAGATTGTAGTAGCCTTCCGCATGTTGCCGGCGAGTGTATGGGATATGCCTCCTTTGGGAACCTTCAATTTACATGGTTCATTACTCCCCAAATACCGAGGAGCTGCCCCCATTAACTGGGCCGTTATACGAGGTGAAGAAGAGACCGGCGTAACCACTTTCTTTATTCGACATCAAATTGATACCGGCGATATTATTCTACAGAAGTGGATTCCTATCGGAGAGAATGAGACAGCCGGAGAGCTGCACGATCGCATGATGGATATAGGAGCAAAGACTGTGCTGGAAACGGTTCGAAGAATTGAGGCAGGCGATGTCGACTTACAAATTCAAGATCACAGTGCCGCCACCAAAGCGCCCAAACTCCACAAAGAAAATTGCCAAATCAATTTTAACCAAAGTAGTGAGGAAGTTCATAACTTTATTAGAGGACTCAGCCCCTACCCTGCCGCTTGGACCACCTTGGATGGTAAACAATTGAAAATCACTAGAAGTGAAATCGTTATGACGATGGACATGCCTAGCTCTCCGCCAGGTACCTTTTCTTCAGATAACAAGCATTTCATCCAGGTTTCAACCATCAACGGATATATCAACATCCTAGAGCTTCAAATCCAAGGTCGTAAACGAATGAAGGTCAAAGACTTTCTGAATGGCTACCAATTTGAGGTGAATGGGTGAGCCGGTGAATGGGTGAGTCGGTGAGCGGGTGAATGGGTGAGTCGGGAAACTAAGGACTTATCCTTATATTAGCTACCTTACTACCCAGTATTCGTTTTCTGATCTATTAAAGACATAGCATGAAACTCAGCAGAAAAGGTTTTTTCAAAGGATTAGCGTTAGGAACCATTTCCTTACCCTTATTCTTACGATCTATCCTGAATGAAAACATCGCGCAAGATAGCCAATCTGGCCCCAGCTCTATCAGCGGAAAACGATATGATTGGAAAATGGTAACGACTTGGCCGCCCAATTTTCCGATTCTGGGAGAGGCTTGTGTGCGGTATGCTGAAATCGTACGTGAAATGTCTGGGGGGAGAATCAATATTCAAGTTTTTGGTGGTGGAGAATTGGTTCCTCCACTAGAAACCTTTGATACCGTTCGAAATGGGGGTGCTGAAATGGGACATGGTGCAGCCTACTATTGGGCGGGAAAAATACCAGCGGGTCAGTTTTTTGGCTCCGTGCCTTTTGGCATGAATGCCCAGCAGCTCACCGCCTGGATTCTTACCGGTGGTGGTATGGAAATGTGGGAAGATCTTTACAAAGACTACAACCTTGTTCCCATGTTAGGGGGTAATACTGGTGTGCAAATGGGTGGATGGTTCAATAGAGAAATCAATTCCATTGCCGACCTGAAAGGTTTGAAAATGCGGATTCCAGGACTAGGTGGAAAGGTGCTAGAGAAGGCAGGTGGTTCTCCGGTGCTATTGGCTGGAAGCGAAATTTATACGGGGCTCGAACGGGGTGTAATTGATGCCACAGAGTGGATAGGTCCATCTCACGATTCTCAAATGGGTTTTCAGGATATTGCGAAATACTACTATTCTCCCGGTTGGCATGAAATGGGTACGGCCTTAGAAATGATTGTCAACAAAGAAAAATTTGATAGTCTTCCGGTGGATCTACAGGCCATCCTCCGCTCCGCTTCTTTGGCAGTAAGCACCTGGGTATTAAGCGAAATGGAAACGAAAAATGCAGAGTCACTAGCTACCTTGGTAGACAAGGGAATCGACATTCGGCCTTTCCCAACCGAAGTACTGGACCAACTGCGGATTTATACGGAGGAAGTTATTGCTGAAATCGTGGCCAAGGATCCCGTCGCAGCCAAGGTATATGCCTCATATGATGCCTATCGCAAACGGGCAGCGGCCTGGTCCGTCTGGACGGAAAAACTGTTCTATACACAAATCCAGAAAACCTAGTAATCCCCTCAAAGAGAAAAATTAAGCAAATTAATAAGGTTCGGAAATAAAATCACCAAGCCTAGAAACACCAATTGAATCACGACAAAGGGAATAATACCTCGATACAAATGTTGTGTCGTGACCGATGGTGGAGCCACTCCTTTAAGGTAAAACAACGAAAAGCCAAAAGGAGGAGATAAGAATGAGGTCTGTAAATTTAGCGCCAATAAAATACCAATCCAAACAAGATCGATCTCCAACTCTATAAAGACGGGCGCAACCACAGGAACAATAATAAAGATGATCTCTATGAAGTCAATAAAGAAGCCGGCTATAAAAACCACTAACATGACCAGCAAAAGAAAACCCATTGCAGGTAGATCTGCTTCTCGAATTAGATTAACCAAGTAATCATCTCCGTGCATTTCACGAAAGACGAAGGTGAAAGTAGTAGCACCCAAAAGTATGATAAAGACCATACTGGTCAAATGGGTAGTCTCACGGAGTACAGACTTTAAAACATCAAGACTAAATTTCCCTTGAAATATCGTTAGGAGGGTCGCCCCCAAGGCGCCAACTGCAGCCGCCTCCGTCGGCGTAGCAATACCGGTAAAAATAGATCCTAAGACCGATAGGATTAACAGAAAGGGAAGCACAAATGCCTTAACGACCTTAGCCTTAAAATCCTTGTCTTTAAAAGCTTTGATTTCTTCAGCGGAAATACTCGGTGCAGATTCCGGATGGATACGCGCCTTAATCATGATATATAAAATATAGCAAACCACTAGCAGCATACCCGGTAAAAAGGCTGCCGCAAAGAGCTTCCCCACTGACACATTCAACACACTAGCCAAAAGTACCAGCACCACAGAGGGCGGAATGATTTGGCCTAAAGTACCAGAGGCAGCTATCGTCCCAGTCGCCAACTCAGGGCTGTAACCACGTTTCAACATAGTCGGTAGACTAATCAATCCCATCGTAATGACTGTTGCTCCCACAATACCTGTAGAGGCTGCAAGCAGAGCCCCCACAATTACCACAGAAATAGCTAATCCTCCTTTAATCTTACCCAATAATATGGCCATCGTTTCCAGCAGGCTCTCGGCGAGCCCCGATTTCTCCAGCATAATCCCCATGAAGATGAATAGCGGAACGGCAATCAAAACATAGTTGGTCATCACGCCCATGATACGGGGTGGCAATGTGCTAAAACTACCTGCATCCAAAAAGCACAAAGCATAGATCATAGATATCCCGCCCAAAGTAAAAGCAACCGGAAATCCGTAGAGAATTAAAACAAAAATACTAATGAAGAGAATGATCGCTAATACTTCCATAAGTGCTTATTCTGAACTAGGTTGAGTAGGTTCGCGCCAAGTTTGGTAGGATCGCAGCGCTTGGGCTATTGCCTGTAGCAAAAGCAGAAAAACACCCAAAGTAATGGCAAATTTGATAAGGTAACGTGCTGGCAAGCCCCCAGGATCGGGAGAAGTTTCACCAATGCGAAATGAAGTCATCGCATATTCAAAAGAATACACGATTATGATAATACACCAGGGAATCAAGAAAATGACATTTCCCACCAAATCAACCAAGGCTTTATCCTTGGCTGAAAACTTCGAATAAAACAAATCCACCCTGACATGTCGGTCGTGTTTAAACGCATAGGCCGCC
>Ga0070729_10003895_pt1 | contig 16731 bp, 15 predicted proteins | sample tdDd472_FD_66725 | JGI IMG/M metagenome (GOLD analysis project Ga0070729, IMG submission 66725) | Marine sediment microbial communities from the Atlantic coast under amendment with organic carbon and nitrate - tdDd47.2 | ecosystem: Environmental > Aquatic > Marine > Coastal > Sediment | place... | reverse complement strand
TCGTAGGCGCCGCCGCGATCTCGGCGCTGCCGCCGCTCAACGGCTTCGCTTCCGAATGGCTGACCTTTCAGGCGATCCTGATCAGTCCCGACCTGCCGCAATGGGGCCTGAAATTCTCGATCCCGACCGTCGGCGCGCTGCTGGCGCTGGCCGCGGCGCTCGCTGCGGCCTGTTTCGTCCGCGCCTACGGCATCACCTTCCTCGGCCGACCCCGGTCGGACGCGGCGGCCAAGTCGGCCGAGGTCGACCGCTTCGCCGTCGCCGCGATGCTGGCGACGGCCGCCTGCTGCGTTCTCGCAGGGATCTTCCCCGGCTGGATCATCGACAGCCTGTCGCCGATCACAACCGGCCTGCTCGGCGGCCGCATGCCGGCGCAATCCGAGGTCTCGTGGCTGACGATCGTGCCGATCGCGGAGAGCCGCAGTTCCTATAACGGCCTGCTGGTCTTCGTCTTCATCGGCGTCTCCGCCCTCCTCGCCGCCGGTTTCATCCACCGGCTCGCCTCGCGCGCGGTGCGCCGATCAGATCCGTGGGATTGCGGCTTCCCGAACGCCGACCCGCTGGCGCAGTATTCCGCCGGCAGCTTCGCCCAGCCGATCCGGCGGGTGTTCGGCACGCTGGTCTTCGCCGCCCGCGAGACGGTCGACATGCCGCGACCCGGCGAGACGCGACCGGCCCGCTTCGAAGCGACCGTGCACGATCGGATCTGGGACTGGATATACGCGCCCCTCGCCGCCGGCATCTGGCGCGCCTCGGGGCGCATGAACGCCCTGCAATTTCTGACGATCCGGCGCTATCTCGCCCTTGTGCTCGTCACCCTGGTCGCGCTTCTGACGGTGTTGACGCTATGGAGCTGATCGGCAATCTCCTCGTCCAGGGCGTCCAGATGGCGCTGGTACTGCTGGTCGCGCCGCTGTTGACCGGGCTGGTGCGCAAGATGAAGGCGCGGCTGACCCGGCGGCGCGGCGCCTCGGTCTTCCAGCCCTATCGCGACCTCCTCCGGCTGCTGCGCAAGGACGTGGTGCTCGCCCACAATGCCTCGTGGCTTTTCCGGGTGACGCCTTACGTGGTGTTCGCGGCGACCTGGGTGGCCGCGGCGCTGGTACCGACCTTCGCCACGGGGCTGTACTTCTCCTGGTCGGCCGACCTCATCGCCATCGTCGCGCTGATCGGAACCGCCCGCTTCTTTCTGGCGCTTGCCGGGATGGACATCGGCACCAGCTTCGGCGGCATCGGCGCGAGCCGCGAAGTGATGATCGCCTCGCTGGCCGAGCCGGCCATGATCATGTTCACCTTCTCGCTGGCGCTGCTCGCCGGCTCCTCGCAGCTTTCCTCCATCGCCCAGTTCATGCTTTCGGAACAGGCGGGGCTCAACGTGTCGCTGGGGCTGGCGCTGGTGGCGCTGCTGATCGTGGCGCTGGCGGAGAACGCCCGCATCCCGGTCGACAACCCCTCGACCCATCTGGAACTGACCATGGTGCACGAGGCGATGGTGCTCGAATATTCCGGCCGCCACCTGGCGATGATCGAGTTCGCCGCCTCGCTGAAGCTCGCCCTCTACGTCTCGCTGATCGCCTGCATCTTCGCCCCCTGGGGAATGGCCGGCGCCGGTTCGGGCGCGGCGGCGCTGGTCATCGGCATGGGCGTCTATCTGGTCAAGATCGTCATCGGCGCCGGACTTCTCGGCCTGTTCGAGACGGCGATCGCCAAGATGCGGGTGTTCCGGGTGCCGGAATTCCTCGGCGGCGCCTTCATGCTCGGCCTGCTCGCCAGCCTTCTGCTGTTTGTGGTGCAAAGCCGATGACAGAGCGTTTCGTCCTCGACGTCGCCCATCTGCTGGCCGGCAGCCTGGTGCTGATCAGCCTGACCATGCTCTACCAGCGGCGGCTCTACACCCTGCTCAACGTCTTCGCCCTGCACGCGCTGGTTCTGGCGGCCTCGGTCGCCTGGCAGGCCTATATCCAGTCCCAGCCGGAACTCTACATCACCGCGACCATCGCGCTGGTGTTCAAGGGACTGGTCATTCCCTTCGCGCTCCACAACATGATCGTGCGGCTCGGCATTCACCGCGAGATCGAGACCGTGGGCGGCATCGGGCCGACCATGCTGATCGGCATGGCGCTGGTGGTGCTCTCAACCGTGGTGATGCTGAAGGTCACCGGGACGGCCGATCCGCTCGCCCGCGAGGACCTCGCCTTCGCCCTGTCGGTGGTGCTGCTGGGGCTTCTGGTCATGGTCACCCGCCGCAATGCGGTGAGCCAGGTGGTCGGCTTCATGTCGCTCGAGAACGGGCTGGTGCTGGCGGCTACCGGCGCCAAGGGCATGCCCTTCGTGGTCGAGATCTCGGTCGGCTTCTCGATCCTGATCGCCTTCATCGTCATCGGCATCTTCCTGTTCCGCATCCGCGAACGCTTCGACACGGTCGACATCCAGGAACTCGACCGCTTCCGGGGGGAACGGCAGTGAGCGCGTTCGGTATCGATCCGGTGACGGCAATCCTCGTCATCCCGCTCGTAGCGGCGGCGATCCTGGCGCTGACGTCGAATTTCCGTCTGGCGGCGCGGATCAACGAGATCGCTTCCGCCGTCACCTTCCTCGCCGCCCTCGGCCTGTTTGCCGCCCGTCCCGAGCCGGGCGAATACATCGTCGTCGACGACCTCAACATCGTCTTCGTGGTGCTCTCGACCTTCATCGGCGCGACGACCGCCGTGTTCTCGGCGAGCTATATCGCCCACGAGGTGGAGACCGGCCATCTGACGCCGGCTTACTTGCGCTTCTACCACGCCATGTACCAGGTTCTGATGTTCGCCATGAACCTGTCGCTGATCGCCAACAATATCGGGCTGATGTGGGTGGCGATCGAGATCGCGACGCTGACGACGGTGGTGATGGTCGGCATCTACCGCACCCACCAGGCGCTGGAAGCGGCGTGGAAATATTTCATCCTCGGCTCGGTCGGCATCGCGCTGGCGCTTTTCGGCACCATCCTGGTCTACATGGCGGCGCGGCCGGTGGTCGGCGAAGGCTCGGCCGGCATGGTGTGGACCGTGCTGGCGGAACGGGCGAAGGATTTCGACCCGGCGATGCTCGACCTCGCCTTCGTCTTCCTGCTGCTCGGCTACGGCACCAAGGTCGGCCTCGCTCCGCTGCATGCCTGGCTGCCCGACGCCCATGCGGAAGGCCCGACGCCGATCTCGGCGGTGCTGTCGGGACTGCTGCTCAACGTTGCCCTCTACGCGGTGCTGCGCTTCAAGATCCTGCTCGCCGCCAATCCGGCCGCCTTCGCGCCCGGGCCGCTGATGATCGTCATGGGGCTGATGTCGCTGTCGTTCGCGGCGATCATGCTGTACCGGCGGCGCGACATCAAACGGATGTTCGCCTACTCGTCGATCGAGCATATGGGGATCATCGTCTTCGCCTTCGGTATCGGCGGGCCGCTGGCGAATTTCGCCGGTCTGCTGCACATGACCATGCATTCGCTGACCAAGTCGGCGATCTTCTTTTCCGTCGGCCATATCGCGCAAGCCAAGGGCACCCAGAAGATCTCGCAGATGGGCGGTCTGACCGTCACCCATCCATGGCTCGGCTGGGGGCTGGTGGTCGGCGTGGTCGCCATCGCCGGGCTGCCGCCGCTGGGCATCTTCATGAGCGAGTTCCTGGTGGTCTCCTCGACCTTCGCCCGCCAGCCGCTGCTCGCCATCCCGCTCGTCGCCGGCATCCTGATGGCGCTCGGCGCCCTGTTCCTGCGTCTCAACGAGGTCGCCTTCGGCGAGCCGAAAGGCGCGTCCGAGCCGGTCACCGCCTCCTATGCGCCGATGTTCGTCCACCTGGCGCTGGTGCTCTGCGCCGGCATCTACCTGCCCGGCCCTATGGTCGAGTGGTTCCAGTCCGTCGCGAAACTGCTGGGGTGATCTGGATGCCGCAGGACATCGCCTTCGCCGAACAATCCTCGCCGGACTTCCGGACCGGGCCGTTTTCGCGCCGCAAGCTCGACGCGAAGGCATGGAAACGGGCGGCGGAGGAGGCTGCGGGCGGAGCGCTGACGCTGACGGGATTGTGGGCGCATCGCGGCTCGGTGCATATGGCGCTGCTCGACGAGACGGCGAAACGGATCGGCATCGTCAGCCTCGAGAACCGGCGCAAGGGGTTTCCTTCGGTGGGAGCCATCCACGCGCCGGCTCAGCGGCTCGAACGCGCCATCGCCGATCTCAACGGGCTGGTGCCCGAAGGCTCGCCCGATCCACGCGCCTGGCTCGATCACGGCCGCTGGGAGATTGCCCATCCGCTCGGCAAGGGCGAGCCGGCAACCGACATGCCGCCCTACGAATTCCTGCCGGCCGAGGGCGACAGCCTGCACCGGATCCCGGTCGGCCCGGTGCATGCGGGGATCATCGAACCGGGACATTTCCGCTTCACCGCGCAAGGCGAAACGCTGGTGCGGCTCGAGGCCCGGCTCGGCTACACCCACAAGGGCATCGAGACGTTGATGGCGGGCGCGGAGATCGATCGCGGGCTCAAGCTCGCCGGCCGCACTTCCGGCGACAGCGTGGTTGCCTATCAATGGGCCTTCTCGCAGGCGGTCGAGGCGGCGCTCGGCGTCGCGGTGCCAACGCGGGCGCTTTATGTCCGGGCGATCATGGCCGAGCTCGAACGGCTCGCCAATCATCTGGGGGATTTCGGCGCTATCTGCAACGACGCCGCCTTCGCGATGATGCTGGCGCAGGCCGGCGTGCTGCGCGAGAAGGTGCTGCGCGCGGCGGACACCGCCTTCGGCCATCGCTTCATGCGCGATTGCATCGCGCCCGGCGGCGTCGACGTGGATCTGGCGAGCACCGGTGCGTCGGCGATCCGCACGCTTGTCGACGATGTCGCCGGTCACTTCCCCAAGCTGGCCGCCCTCTACGACAACACCGCCTCGCTGCTCGACCGGACGGTTGCGACCGGCTTCCTCGACCCCGATCTCGCCCGCCGGTTCGGCGCGGGCGGTTTCGTCGGCCGCGCCTCGGGACGGGATTTCGATACGCGGCGCGATCTCGTCTACGCCCCCTATGACCGGCTCGATTTCGACGTTCCGGTGCGCGAGGACGGCGACGTCAACGCCCGGGTCTGGATCCGTATCGAGGAGATCCGCCAGAGCCTGTCGCTGATCGGGCAATGCCTCGACGCCCTGCCCGACGGCCCGATCCGCGCCGAGCTGCCGGCGGCCGGCGAGGCGCGCGAGGGACTGGGTCTGGTCGAAGGGTTTCGGGGCGACGTGCTGGTCTGGCTCGCGCTCGACGGCCGAGGCCGCATCGCCCGCTGCCACCTGCGCGATCCGTCGTGGTTCCAGTGGCCGCTGCTCGAAGCGGCGGTCGAAGGCAACATCGTCGCCGACTTCCCGCTCTGCAACAAGAGCTTCAACTGTTCCTATTCCGGACACGATCTATAGGCCCAGGACCGTTTCATGCGCCGTTTCCTGCTCGAAGGACTGCTCCGAAAGCCGCTGACCGAGGCGGCGCCCGACGCGGCGCTGGCTAAACTCGGCGAGACTGTCGGGACCGCGGCGCGGAAGCGGCTGGGGCGCAGCCTGGCGATCCGCGAGGTCGACGCGGGCTCCTGCAACGGCTGCGAGCTCGAGATCCACGCGCTCGGCAACGCCTATTACGACCTCGAACGCTTCGGCCTGCATTTCGTCGCCTCGCCGCGCCATGCCGACGTGCTGCTGGTCACCGGTCCGGTGACGCGCAACATGGCGCAAGCCCTGAAGCGTACCTACGACGCGATGCCGGACCCGAAATGGGTCGTCTCCGCCGGCGACTGCGGGCTCGACGGCGGCTGCTTCGCGGGGAGCTACGCGGTCATGGGCGGCGTTTCGACCGTGGTGCCGGTCGACGTCCACGTCGCCGGCTGCCCGCCGACACCGACCGCGCTGCTCGAGGGGTTGCTGGCGGTGCTGGAAGAGTCGGCGAACGGCAGGCGCGCGTAGCCCCTCACCTTGCCGGCTTGCGTAGCAGGAAGGCGATCGGCAGGGCGGCGACGGTGAACAGCATCATCAGCAGGAAATTGTCGACATAGGCGATCATCGCCGCCTGCCGGGTGACGACGCCGTCGATCATCCTGGCATAGACCGGATTGCCGGTCAGCAGAGCCGGCACCTGGCGGGCCACTTGCGGCGCGGTCGCGGTCAGGCGCGCGGCCAGTTCCTCGTGATTGACCGTCGTCATCCGCGACAGCACCGTGGTGACGATGGAGATGCCGACGCCGGAGCCGACATTGCGCACCAGGCTGAACAACGAGGTGGCGTCGCCGCGGAACCGCGCGGCAAGGGTTCCGAAGGTCAGCGTCGACAGCGGCACGAAGACGAAGCCGAGCCCGAGCCCCTGGACGATGCCGGAGGTGACGATCGGCCAGCGGTCCATGGTGATGTCGAAGCCGGCCATCATCCATTGCGACCAGGCCGAAAGGATCAGGCCGAAGATCACCAGAATGCGCGGATCGTGGCGCGAGACCAGGCGGCCGACCAGGATCATCGAGATCATCGTTCCGACGCCGCGCGGCGCCATCACCAGCCCGGTGGTGACGACCGGATAGCCGAGCAGCTTCTGCAGCATCGGCGGCAACAGCGCGAGGCCCGAAAACAGGGTCAGGCCGATCATGAAGATGAAGATCAAGCCCATGGAGAAATTGCGATCGGCGAAGATCCTGAGGTCGATGAACGGCTCGTCGGCGGTCCAGCAATGGATGACGAACACCCAGAAGCCGCTGATCGACAGGCCGAGATAGATCCAGGTTTCGAGCGAGTCGAACCAGTCCACCGCCTCGCCGCGGTCGAGCATCAGCTGCAACGCGCCGATGGCGATCGCGAGCATGGCGAAGCCGAAGAAGTCGAAGCGGCGGAGCTTGATCGGATCGCGCGGCATGAAGACGAGCACCCCTGCGAGTGCCGCGGCGCCGACCGGCAGGTTGACGAAGAACACGTAGCGCCAGTTGAAAACGTCGGTCAGCCAGCCGCCGAGCGTCGGCCCGACGATCGGCCCGACCATGATGCCCGCGCCGTAGATCGCCATCGCCTGGCCGATCTTCTCGCGCGGATTGATGTCGAGGATCACGGCCTGCGCAAGCGGAATGATGACGGCGCCGAAGATGCCTTGGGCGATGCGGAAGGCCACCATCTCCTCGAGCCCCTGCGCGATGCCGCAGAGCAGCGAGGCGGCGGTGAAGCCTCCGATGGCGATGGCGAACACCGCGCGGCGGCCGAGGCGGTCGGATACCCAGCCGGTCAGCGGCGTGGCGATCGCCACGGCGACGATATAGGAGGTCAGTACCCATGAAATCTCGTCCTGCGACGCACCGAGGCTCGCCGCCATGTGCGGCAGCGCCACGTTGGCGATGGTGGTGTCGAGCACCTGCATCACCGTCGCCGCCATGATCGCGGCGGTCAGCCAGCCCGGATGGGCGACGAAGACGTTCGGCTTCGACACAGCCGGGACGTTCATTTCATCAGGTCCAGCCTGTCATGTCCGGTATCGACGGAAACATGGGCGCTCATGCCGTCGCGCAAGGGGTGCGCCGGGTCGGGCTCGACATGGATGCGGACCGCCAGCCGCTGCACCACCTTGACCCAGTTGCCGGTGGCGTTCTGGGTCGGGATCAGCGAGAACTGCGAACCGGTGGCCGAGCCGAAGCTCTCGACCTTCCCATGCAGCGTGAAGTCCGGATAGGCGTCGACGACGATTTCGACCGGCTGGCCGATCTTCAGCTTGGCGAGCTGGGTTTCCTTGTAGTTCGCCTCGATCCAGGTGTCGTCCCCGCGGACGACGCTCGCCACCGTCGTGCCGGGGGCGACATAGACGCCGGGCGAGAGCCCCTCGATCTGGCTGACGACCCCGGTAGCCGGCGCCGCAATCGTGGTCTTCCTGAGGTCGCGCTTCGCCGCCTCGAGCCTGGCGAGCGCGGCGCGGACGGCGGGGAAGTCGTCGGTCTCGATCCCGGGGTCGCCACCCAGCGCGGCGCGTGCCGCCTCCAGTCCGTCATGGGCGAGATGGACGTCGTTCTCGGCGGAGCGCAGCGCGATCGTCGCCTGGTCGAGCACGGCCTGCGAGGCGATGCCGCGGGCGGCGAGCTTCTGCTGACGGCCGTATTCCTGCTGGCGGATGCTCCTGATGGTCTCGACCGCGGCGAGCCTGGTCTTCGCCGTGGCGTAGGCCGCGCGCAACTGCTTGACCTGAAGCCGGGCGGCGGCGAGCGACGCCTCCACCTGGTCGACCGCGATCCGGTAGGGTTCGGGATCGAGGCTGAACATCGGCGCGCCGGCCTCGACCGTCTGGTTCTCCTTCACGTCCACCCTGGCGACGCGGCCGGCGAGATCGGAGGACACCGCCACCATCGGCTGGTGCACATAGGCGTTGTCGGTGGCGATGTAGCGGCCGCCGGTCAGCCAGCTGTAACCGCCGCCGCCGGCGATGAGCAGCGGCACCGCCAGCATCAGCATGCGCCGACCGCGCTTTTTCTTCGTGGTCAGTTTCATCTGCTTGGGAACCACGCCCATGTCATTGTCGGGCCTGGCAACCTGCTTTCCCGTGTCCGTCTTCGCGGCCTCCCGCTTTGCGGGCGCCGGCTCGGAAGAGGCCCCGGCACGCTCGCCCTTCTCGGCGACGCCACTCATGATTTCGTCAACTCCGGTTCGGCCATGCCGTTCAGGTTCGCGCTGATCCTGCCGAGCATCCGCACGAGCGCCTCGCGATCGTCCGCCCCGAGACCGGCAAGCGCGGTGTCGTAGACCTCGGCCGCGATTTCCTTCATTTCCCCGATCACCCTGCGGCCCGGTCCGGTGAGCCAGACGAGCTTGGCGCGGCCGTCGTTCGGATCGGTCTCCCGGCGTACCAGCTTCAGGCATTCGAGCCGGTCGACGATATCGCTCATCGTCATGTGGCTGGCTTCGACCTGGGTGGCGAGAGCGGCCTGCGTCACCCCGTCGCCGCGCGACAGGGTGCCAAGCGTCCGCCACTGCATCAGCGAGAGCTTGTGGTGGCGCGCGCGCCGCTCGAATTCGCTTTTCAACAGCCGGGCGCAATCGTGAAGGAGGAGTCCGAGGCTTTGCATGGAGGGAGGGGTTCCGACTTGTACGGATCGCTATAATATGTGTACGTAGTATTAAATTAGTATAGGAACGTAGTAATTTCAACGTTAATTCCAAAAGAGGAAAATTCCGGGCGTCGCGACGGCTCGCCGGGAGATTTGAACACTCAATCCGCGAGCGACGTGCCGCTTTCCAGCCCGGTCAGAAGCTTGGCGAGCAGGCGCGCAATGGTCCGCCTCTCGTCGGCGGAGAGCGGCGCCAGCATCTCCTCCTCTACCGCCATGTCTTCCGCATAGGCCGTGTCGATCAGCGCCCTGCCCGCCCCGGTCAGGCAGGCGAGGCTGCTGCGGCGGTCGCCCGCGGCGATGCGGCGTTCGATCAGGCCCTTGCGCTCGAGCCGGTTGAGCCGGTCGGTCAGGCCGCCGGAAGAGATCATCAGATCCGTCATCAGTTCGGTCGGACGCAATTCGAACGGATCTCCGGAGCGGCGCAGGGTCGCCAGCACGTCGAACTCGCCTGTATCGAGGCCGTGGCGGGCGAAGACCCCCTCGATGACCGGCCGCGACAGGATCGTCAGCCGACGGGCGCGGCCAAAAACCTCCATTCCGTCGAGCGGGACTTCGGGCGTCTCGGCGCGGCGGCGTGCCACCAGCCGGGCGATGTGATCGCGGGGAGTGTCAGGTTCTTCAATCATGCGCGATGCCTAGCAAATATTTATCTTGACGTCGAGATATAATTGAACTATCTCGACGTCAAGATAAATCAAGGAGGCCACCATGGACCGCACATCGAAACCGCTTCACACCAAAGATCTGCCCTGGATGCCGCTGGAACCCGGCGTTTCGGCGCGCCTGTTGCGCCTTGCCGGCAAGGACCGGACACTACAGCTCAAGGTCGAGCCCGGGGTTACCATAGAAACGCACGCCCATGGCGGCGAAGTCCATGCCTTCAACGTTTCCGGCAGCAGGCGGCTCGGCAATGGCGACATCGCCGGTCCGGGCGCCTATGTCTACGAACCGGCAGGAAATATGGACAGCTGGGCTTGCGTTGGCGACGAGCCGGTGGTCGTGCAGATCACCATGACCGGATCGCTGGCCTATCTGGGCGAGGACGGCCGGCCGGTCGAGGTTACGGATACGCCGAAGCTGCGCGCGCTTTATCTGGACTGGTGCGCCCGCGAGGGCCACGATCCGGTGGCGCTCGGCGCCTGACCGCGCCTCGGCGAGGCCTGCCTACGAGAGCGCGCCGACCTCGAGCTCGCGGCGCAGGTTCTCGCCGAATTCCTTCCACAGCCGGTCGATCTTGGTCTTCATGACGCTGAGGCCGAAGCTGCCCAGCCGGCCGAAGACCTGGGCGTCGGCCTTGACCTTGATCTCGGTGCCGCCGTCATCGGTCTCGGCGAGGAAGAGTTCGCTGTCGTGCTTCATCGAGCTCGCGACCTTGGAATCCTCGCCCGCGCCCTCGCAGCGCAGGTAGCGGGGCGCGTCCTGCTCGGTGATCGTCGTTTTGACCTTGAAGGTCGCCGAGATGAACGAGATCTTGACCTTGACCACCGCCCGGTACTCGGTCGCGCTCAGTTCCTCGACCGATTGCGTGCCCGGCACCGAGGCCGCCATGCGCTTGGGGTCCAGCAGGAATTCCCAGACATCCGCGATCGGCGCGGCGACGGTCATCGACTTCTCAACCTTCATTCATCTTCTCCGCGGCCGCTTCGATGGATTCGATAATGCCCATATAGCCGGTGCACCGGCACAGGTTGCCGCCCAGCCCGGCGCGGATCTCCTCGCGGGTGGGCTTCGGGTTTTGGCTCAACAGCCCGAAGGCCGCCATGATCATGCCCGGGGTGCAATAGCCGCATTGCAGCCCGCCATTGTTCATGAACGCTTCCTGCAAGGGATGCAGGTCGGCACCTTCGGCCAGCCCTTCGATCGTGGTGATCTCGCTGCCGCGCGCCTGCGCCGCGAGGCTGAGGCAGGACTTGACCACGCGCCCGTCCTTGATCACCGAGCAGGCGCCGCAGGTGCCGGATTCGCAGCCGCGCTTGGTGCCGGTCAGGTGCAGGTCCTCGCGCAGATAGTCCGACAGCATGCGGTGGGCGGGGACCTCGGCGCTGCACGCGCGGCCGTTGACGGTCGCCTCGACCTTGATCTTCGTCATCGGCTTACTCCGTGGTGAGGTCGAACAGGGACGAAAGCGTGCGCCGGGCGACCACCGCGATCATCGCCCGGCGATAGTCCTCCGAGCCGCGCTGGTCGTCGATGATCTCGAGATCGCCGAGCGCCGCGCCGACCGCCTCCTCGACGAGGGCGGCCGTCACTGCGTTTCCGCGCAGTCGGTCCTCGATGACCGTCAGGCGGACCGGCACCGGGGTGCTGGCGCCGACGGCGATGCGGATATCGCCGCAGGTCCCGTCGGCCGCCTTTTCCAGCGTCACCGCGAGATTGATCAGCGGCCGGTGCTCGGCGGCGGTGCGCTTGAAGCGAACGTGGCGACCGATGGTCCGGGTTGTGGCGGGAACGACGATCTCGACGACGATCTCGTCTTCTTCCAGAGCCACCTCGAAATAGTCGACCAGGAACTCCTCGATCGCCAAATCGCGGCTGCCGCCGGTGCCCTGGACGACGATGCGCGCGTCATGGGCGAGCAGGCAGGCGGGCGGATCGGTGGCCGGGTCGCCGTAGCAGAGATTGCCTCCGACGGTGCCCTGGTTGCGCACCTGCGGATTGGCGAGGATCCCCGCCATCTCGGCGATGGCCGGCCAGCCCTTTCTCACCGCTTCCGATCCGGCGATCTCGGCATGCAGGGTGAGCGCGCCGATATGCAGGGCGCCGTCGCCGTCGACGCGGATGCCGCGCAAACGCTCGAGCTTCGCCAGCGATATGATGGTGCCCGGCGCGAGCATCCGCTGGCGCAGCGCCAGCATCAGCGCGGTGGCGCCGGCCATGACCCTTGCGTCGTCGCCGAATTCCGCCTTGAGCCTGCAGGCCTCTTCCAGCGTCTCCGGTTCCAGATAGTCGAACCCTCGCATGGTCAGGCGCCTCCCTTCGCGGCCGGATCGACGGGATCGGCGAGCGCCGCCAGTATTTTCTCCGGCGTGATCGGCAGCGTGTCGATGCGCACGCCGATGGCGTCGTAGACAGCGTTGGCGATGGCGCCGGCGCCGGGGACGATGGCCGTCTCACTGGCGCCCTTGGCGCCGAACGGGCCGTTGGGATCGATGGTCTCGACCACGCCGACGCCGATATCGGGCAGGGATTCCGTCGTCGGCATGGTGTAGTCGGCGAAGCTGCCGTTGAGGATCATCCCCTCCTCGATCAGCGGCGTCTCGTAGAGCGTCCAGCCGATCGCCTGCACCACCGCGCCGCAGGACTGGCCGTGGACGGCGGCCGGATTCAGCGCCCGGCCGCAATCGTCGGCGAGATAGGTATCGAGCACCCTGACCTGACCGGTCTCGGTGTCGACCTCGACCTCGACCGCCTGGGCGGCGAAGCTGTAGGCGGGGGCGACGTCGCCATAGAGGGTTTCGTGGTCGGGGGTGACGGTCGGCGCGTCGTAGCTGCCGGTGACCTGCAGGCCCGAGCCGCCGTGACGCCAGATATGCATGCGGGCGATCTCGCCGTAGCTCAGTTTCTGGTTGGCGCCCGGCGTGGCGCAGACCACGAAGCCGTCGCTCAGTTCCAGCGTGCCCGGATCGACGTCGAAATGGTCGGCGGCGACCTCGATCATCGCATCGCGACACAAAGACGCCGCCTTGAGCGCGGCGTTGCCGCCGGTGATCGTCACCCGCGAGGCGATCGAGCCGATGGCCCAGGGGGCGGAATCGGTGTCGGGGGCGGGGACGCGGATCTTCGAAACCGGAATGTCGAGCTCCTGGGCGACGACCTGGGCGAGCATGGTATAGGCGCCCTGGCCGATATCGGCCTCGCCGGTGAACAGGGTAACGCCGCCGGAATTGTCGACCTTGAGGATGACGGTCGAGCCGTCCCAGTTGCCCATGGTGCGGTTGCCGCTGACATGGATGGCCGAGCCGAGGCCGAGACCGCGCCGGCGGGTGCCGGTATCGGGAGCCCGCTTCTTCTTGGCCGTCCAGTCGAGCGCGCCGGCCGCCGCGTCGAGGCATTGCGGCAGGCCGCCGGAGCGAATCTGCCAGCCGTGCACGGAGACGTCGCCGGTGCGGATGGCGTTGCGCTGGTGGATCTCCAACTCGTCGATGCCGGCCATGCGGGCGAGCACCGCCAGATGGCTGTTGACGCAGAAGGTCATCTGCGGACCGCCGAAGCCTCGAAAGGCGCCGCGCGGCGGGTTGTTGGTATAGGCGAGCACCGCGTGGGAGCGGACGTTCTCGATCCGGTGCATGTTGTCGGACCGCATCAGCGAGACGTGCAGCACCTCGTTGGAAAGCCCGGCATAGGCGCCGCAATCGCCGATCAGCCTGGCGTCCTTGGCGACGATCAGGCCGTCCTTGTCGATCCCCATCTTAAGCCGGATCGTCTCGGGCAGGCTCATGCGCGCGCCCTGGATGTCCTCGAGCCGGCTGTTGACGAAGCGCACCGGCCGGTTGGTGCGGGCGGCGACGAAGGCGGTGATCAGGCTGTTGCATTCCTCGACCATCTTGGCGCCGAAGGAGCCGCCGGTGGTGGTCTGGATGACGCGGATATCGGTCGCCGGCATGCCGAGCGCCTCGGCGAAGCGCTGGCGGGCGAGGAAGATCGAATGGTTGGGCAGCCACACCGTCAGCCGGCCGTCGGGTCCCATCTCGGCGACCGTGGCCATCGGTTCCAGATAGCCGGGATATTGCGGATGGGTGCGGTAGGTCGCCTCGTAGACGTAAGCGGCGTCGCGGAAGGCGGCGTCGACATCGCCGCGCTCGACCTTGAATTCCTTGGCGACATTGTTGCGATCGCCGGCGACCCGGTCGTCATGGACGCTGACGTCGAAGCGCGCCATCGCCTCTTCCGGGTCGAACACCGCGTCGAGCGGGTCGTATTCGACCTCGACGAGATCGAGCGCGTCGCGGGCGATGTCCTCGCTCTCGGCGACGACCGCGACCACTTCCTCGCCGATATGTCGGACCTTGCCCCGGGCGAGGATGCGATGCTCCTTGCGAACGACGCCGGTGGGGATGTCGGGCACGTCGTCGCCGCTGAGGACCAGATGCACGCCCGGAAGGTCGCGGGCGGCGGAGGCGTCGACGGAAACAATGCGGGCGTGGGCGTAGGGGCTGCGCAGGACCTTCACATGCAGCGCATTCAACCGCTGGATGTCGCCGGCATATTGCGCCCGGCCGGTGACCTTTTCGCGGAAATTGATCTGCGGGATGTCTTTACCGATGACCTTCATGGGCCGATCACTTTCATCTGCATGAAACCTCCCCGGTTTTCGGCCCGGCATCGCGGCCGTCCGCATTGCGTTCGACAAGCCTGCCGACGGCTCTCGGATCGCATCGATCGGGCCGGCTGTCCCCAAAAATCTGTTGAGAACGGTCTGTTTATATGGCAGGTTCAATATTATGCAAAATGTTCATTATTGAACATTCGAAAACGGGAGAACCTCATGACACTTCGCAAAGGCACCATCTCGCGGCGCGGCCTCATGGTGGCCGGCGGCGCCTCCGTGCTGTCCGCAACCGTGCTCAGGCGGCCGCTCTGGGCCGCCGGCAAGACGGTGAAGATCGGCGTGCTGCTGCCGACCTCCGGCTATCTCGCCCATCCGGGACAATCCTCCCGGCGCGGCATCGACCTCGCCGCCAAACTGCTCGAGGGCAAGGCCGGAATGCCGGTCGAAGTGGTTCACGTGGATACCGAGTCCAAGCCCGAGAACGGCCGCCTCGCCGCCGAGCGCCTGATCCAGGAAGGCTGCACCGTGCTGATCGGCGCCTTCGATTCCGGCGCCACGATCTCCGCCGCCCAGGCTTGCGAGGAAGCCGGCGTGCCGCTGATCGTCAACATCGCCTCGGCGCCGCAGGTCACCGAGCAGGGCTATACCCAGGTGTTCCGCAACTTCACACCGGCGGCGACGCTGGTGGCCAATGCGGTCAAGCGCATCAAGGACGTCACCGCGGGCGCCTCGACGAAACCAAAGACGGCGGTGGTGCTGCATGTCAACGACACGTTCGGCCAGGCGGTCAACAAGGGTGTCGGCATCCTTTGGAAGAAGCTCGGCGTTCCCATCGAGATCCTCGACACCATCTCCTACGACATCCGCGCTCGCGACCTGAAGACCGAGATCGCCCGCGCCAAGGCGGCCAAGCCCGACCTGGTGCTGCCGATCACCCGCGTCAACGACGCCATCGCCATCGTCCGCGAGATGGTCAAGCAGAAGTTCAACCCGATGGGCATCATCGGACCGGGCAGCCCCGGCCCCTACGAGAAGGCCTTCACCGACGCCACCGGCAAGTACGGCAACGAGTACATGGTCAGCGTGCCCTGGTACGACCCGACCCGCGACACCACCAAGGCGGTGATCAAGGCGTTCAACGAGATGAACCCGGACAAGCGGTTCGAGCTCAATGTCGGCTTCTCCTACGAGGCGATGGAGATCGCCTACGACGCGATCAAGCGCGCCGGCTCGGGCGATCCGAAGGCGATCCAGGCGGCTCTGAAGACCACCAATCTGGAAGACCACGTCATGCTCGGCGGCCCGATCCAGTTCAACGAGAAGGGCCAGAACACCAATATCGGCGGCGCCATGCTGCAGATCCAGAACGGCGAGCCGGTGGTGGTCGCGCCGGAAAGCGCGGCGGTGGCCAAGCCGATCTTTCCGATGACTCCGTTCAACGAGCGCTGATAGCGTCCTCCCAGAAGACCCCGGTCGCGGATCTCGGTCCGCGGCCGGCCTCCCTCCCCTCCTCGACGAGGATCCGGGCCTTTGACCGAACTCTATATCAGCACCATCCTCAGCGGCATATTGAACGGCGTGATCTACGCCCTCATCGCCGTGGGGCTGAGCGTCATCTTCGGTGTCATGCGGCTGGTGAACTTCGCCCATGGCGAGTTCGTGGTCGTCGGCATGTATTGCGGCTACTGGGGCTTCCAGCTCCTCGGCCTGTCGCCAGTGCTGGCGACGCCGGCGGTGGCGCTGGCCATGTTCTTCGTCGGCTACGCGCTTCAACGGAGCTACATCAACCGCTTCACCACCCAGCCGCACCACGTCCAGTTCATCGTCTTCATCGGCTTCGCGCTGGTGATCACCGGCCTCAACGTCATGCTGTTCGGGCCGTCGCCGCGCGGCATCTTCTCCGACACCAGCTTCGCCACCTATGACGCCCTCGGCTTCAGCTTCGACGCGACGCGGGTGCAGGCGGCGCTGGGCGCGATACTGCTGCTGGCGCTGCTCACCGCCTTCCTGCGCTGGTCGCGCACCGGCCGGTCGCTGCGCGCCGCCGCCGACAACCGCACCGGCGCCGAGGTGATCGGCATCCCGATCCCGCATGTCTTCGCGGTCGCCGCCGGCATCGGGCTCGCCAGCGCCGGGGCCGCCGGATCGCTGATCGCGCCGATGTTCGAGACCCAGCCCTTCCTGGCGCCGGAATTCACCATGCTCGCCTTCATCATCGTCATCGTCGGAGGCCTCGGCAGCCTGCCCGGCGCCATCGTCGGCGGCATCCTGATCGGCGTCGTCGAGGGCGTCGCCGCGCTGATGCTCAACCCGTCGATGAAGAGCCTCTATTCCTA
>Ga0070729_10003894_pt1 | contig 16736 bp, 12 predicted proteins | sample tdDd472_FD_66725 | JGI IMG/M metagenome (GOLD analysis project Ga0070729, IMG submission 66725) | Marine sediment microbial communities from the Atlantic coast under amendment with organic carbon and nitrate - tdDd47.2 | ecosystem: Environmental > Aquatic > Marine > Coastal > Sediment | place... | reverse complement strand
TTGAACACAGCTCGCAGTGCACTGGAGGCTGCTCCCTTTGGATAACCGGGCATGCCCGTGTTTCGCCAACCAAACATGTCGATGTGAATCCAGTTTTTGTAAGGCTTGACAAAGTCCCAGAGGTAGAGTGAAGCCGTGATCGAACCAGCTAAGGGTGTGTTCGCTGCATTTTGCATGTCTGCTACATCGCTATTGAGATGTTTGCGGTACGGTTCCCAGATCGGCATATGCCAAAGCGGCTCTCGAACATGTTCAGAAGCCTCCATCAACTCGGACATCAGCGCATTGTCTGCTGCGTAGCATGCGGGTAAGTCCTCGCCCAGGGCAACGCGAGCTGCGCCTGTCAAGGTGGCAAAATCGATCAAAAGATCTGGATCTTCCTCAACTGCAAGGGCAAGCGCATCGCACAAGATGACTCGACCTTCAGCATCCGTATTTTCAATTTCAACACTTAACCCTTTTCGGGTCTTGATGATATCGCCAGGACGGTAACCGTGCCATCCTGGATTATTCTCAACCGTGGGAACGAGAAGCCTAAGGCGAACGGGTAACTCCTGATCCATGATCAACTGAGCCAGCGAGATGGCCACAGCCGCTCCACCCATGTCTTTTTTCATATTTCGCATACCTGATGCAGGCTTAAGGTTATTGCCGCCTGTATCAAAAACAACACCTTTCCCGACCAGAGTCACCTTTGGATGCGTGTCCTTACCCCAGGTTAGATCGAGAAGGGCTGCCGGACTCGGGCTGCCCTTCCCTACCTCGTAGATGGCTGGGAAGCCTTCCAGCAGAAGGTCTGCTCCTTTTGTAAGCTGGAATTCGGCGCCGTGCTCTTTGGCAAGATCTTCAACGACTTTTGCCATTGTAAGTGTTGTCAGCAGGTTGGCAGGCGTGTTGATAAGGTCACGTCCTTTGAAAACGGCTTTCAGTGCATCGTTAATGGCCTTGACAGGGGCATCTTTATCTACCTGCAAAACGTTAGGCTCCAGGTCAGCGGAATCGCTCTTAAATTCGGAAAAACGGTAGTGCGCCAGGCCCCAACCTAGCATCGCATCGTAAAGTCTACCCTCAGGAATGTTTTCAATGAAGTAAACCTTATCGGGCAGTTCCGTTGCCAGTTTAGCGAACAGAATCACCCAGTTCCGCGGATCATCTGTCTCAAATTCGGTACCTGCATACACTCGGGCCAAGTTACCTTGTTCGTCCGTTTCCGTAAAAACCTGAAACCCCTTTCCCTGGAACTTATAGATTTCATTTTGGTTTTCAATCGAGTCATTTAGTTTCTTTGCGGCCCAGTCTGCCTCATCACAAAGTATTATTGGTATGCCATCTGGTTTTTGTGCGACAGTCGAAAAAAAATTCAAGGATCTCCTCCAGTAGAACGTGTTTACTCATCCATTCAAATGCGCTCCCTAAAGCCTGTATTGGGCTTGTTTTAGTTCGCCCTGCACCGGCACCAAGGGGTTCAAATTGATTCCCACAATTCTCCGGATAACGAGCGAATCAGGAGCTGACGAACATGACTCATTCTAGCAGACAAACCCATGATCAAAGCACGAACATTCACATCGAAGCCATCTTTGTCGTCTCAAGTTTACCGTTTTGCTGACTGAGGCAAGCGACCATGAACCTCGCTATCCAACTCTGGTTCCATAGGTCATGACTGATGAAAGAATCAACCATACCTTTTCAAAGAGGCGCTTTTTGAATAATATTTTGCTATTCACGGCCTACAGGAGACAAAGACATGAATTTCGATGTGCTCAATCAGAAAATTTCAGAAGCCACTGGCACGTTATTTAAAGGACGATTTTCAGAGCACATTCACGGTGGGTGCATCAGTGAGACTTTTAAAATCATGGATGGCGTTCGATCATTTTTTGTGAAAGCCGCCCCTTCTTCACAAGCTTCGACCCTCAACGGGGAATGGGTCAGCCTGTGTGAATTGGCCAATAACGGTTACGTCAAGACGCCTAAACCCATTACACTGACCAACGAACATTTTTCAGCGGATTTAAATTTCCTTGTACTTGAATGGCTCGAATTCTCAAATAACTCTCCCTTAGAAGGATACAGGACCCTTGGTGAAAACCTGGCCAACATGCATTTGCACTGTAGAGCATCCGAATTCGGGCTGAAGGAACACAACACCATTGGGGGTACTTTTCAGAACAATAGTCCCGAAACGAATTGGTCGCGCTTCTTTTTGGAAAGACGCCTAATTCCTCAACTTGACATGGCACAAGCACGCGGTGGCATTTTGAAACATCGTTCTGGTTTGGAGAAGCGCGTCGAATCCATCTTAAAGGGACATGACGTAAGACCAAGCCTTTTGCACGGCGACCTCTGGGGTGGAAACGCAGCCATTTGTTCCGATGGTACCCCCGTAATATTCGACCCAGCTTCCTACTACGGGGATCCCGAGGCTGATATGGCAATGACAACTCTGTTCGGTGGTTTCCCCAATGCGTTTTATGCAGCTTACCACGACATTCGTCCACGCCAACCGGGCTGGAGAATTCGCCATATCATCTACAACCTCTACCACATCCTGAACCATTACAATTTATTTGGCGGTGGCTACTTGACTCAGGCCCAACAAATGGCAGATCAGATCATTTGAGGTTCGATCCGAGATTTTCGCGAGGTCGTTTTACACATAAAAGCTCACCATCTCAAGCAATTAATTGATCGGTTTATCTTTTTTAGAAATTGACAAAAGGTACTGAATGGGATATGCTGCCTTCGTCAGTCAAAAGAGGTTTTGATGCTTTCACTTACTTGTGAGTATGCGATTCGGGCACTGACATTTTTAGCCACACAGAACCCGGAATCGACCACTTTATCAACTCAAATTTCTAAAGAAGCAAATATCCCATCGGCCTACCTGTCAAAAATTTTATTAATCCTCAAAGATCACGGAATATTGGATTCATTAAAAGGGCCAGGTGGTGGTTTCTTTTTCATTGTCGAACCAACAGAGCTCACCCTAAAAGAGGTTGTCGCCTTGTTCGACCCGGCAATTACCAGTGACAACAACTGCATCATGGGACTGGAAGAATGCGGTGGCGATTTCCCCTGCCCCATTCATGATATCTGGGGCCCCTTTCGAGACCGTTTTTTTAAGATTTTATCTAGTACATCTATCGCCACGATGGCCGAAGATGTCAAGATGAAACGCGCCTTTCTCGACGACGTGGCAACCATGAGGAAGCGGATCCATCGCGTTCACTAGTACAACTGGCTCAATGCCCGCTGAATGTGAACTCTTCGCAACGATAGTTGATGCATTTCAAAATAGATAATGCGCTTCACCATGTCTGCATATTCTTCGCTTTTAGGACCCGATTAAGGCGGTCGCTTCCAAATTCAGGAACGGTTGGTGCAGGCCATCAATAAACGAGACCCGCACCGTGTGTTGGAAGAATTTACATGGAAGCACGAAGTGCCTGATCTAAGTCAGCGATCAGATCATCCACATTTTCGATGCCCACGGAAAGTCGCACGAGGCCATCTGTTATTCCCGCCTGCTCGCGAATTTCCTTCGGCATGGAGGCGTGGGTCATGGAGGCTGGATGCTGGATAAGAGATTCCACACCACCGAGACTAACTGCCAGTTGGGCCATGGTCACGTGCTCCATCATTTTCTTGCCGGCTTCATAACCACCTTTCAATTCAAAACTGATCATTCCGCCATAGCCTTTCATCTGCTTTTTGGCAATGTGGTGTTGCGGATGGCTCTCAAAACCAGGGTAACTCAAGCTCGCAACTGCCGCGTGTTGATCGAGAAAACTGGCTACCTTTTCTCCGTTTAGGCAATGCCGTTCCATGCGTATGGCCAGGGTCCGAATTCCGCGCATGACCAGGAAAGACTCAAAGGGTGGAATGGTTCCGCCGTGATGGTTCAGCATATTTCGACATTTTCGGTAGTCTTCGTCATTTTGCACAACAATCATGCCAGCCACTACATCCGCATGGCCATTCAAGTATTTGGTCATTGAGTGGACCACCACATTAGCACCCAATTCAAACGGGTGCTGCAAAATGGGGCTGCAGAATGTGTTGTCAACAATGAGTTTTGCCCCATGCTTTCGACTAAGCTCAGCAATCTCCTCTATGTCTGATATGACCAAAGTGGGATTCCCAGGAGTTTCAACAAAAACCACTTTGGTTTGCTCACAAAATGCGTTTGAAACCGCCTCCAGGTCTGAGGTATCCACGAAACTTGCTTTTACCCCAAATTCACTCAAAACCGATTTAAGCAGCGTGGTCGTTGGTCCGTAAACCGACTCACTACAAATTACGTGATCACCAGATTTCACGAAGGACATAAACGCAGTAGATATTGCTGCCATTCCGCTGCCACAACCGAGGCCCTTGTAGCCACCTTCCAACTCGGCAACGGCGTTTTCGAGCGCTTCAACCGTTGGGTTCAATAATCGCGAATAAATGTAGCCTTCGCCACGACCGGCAAAGAGATCCGCACCGTGATCTGCATTTCTGAATTTAAACGTAGATGTCTGATAAATGGGAGGTGCCACGGCAAGATGTTCATTGTCTTCCAATCCCGCGTGCACACATCGCGTTTCTATATGATGAGTCATAATCGATTCTCCTTATAAATATCAATTGAGCCAGAACCATGCAGGTCATACCTGAATTTCTGACCACTTTATTCATGATTCAGACTACGCCTCTTGCAGACCAAATTCAAGAAGAAAAGAGCAAATGCTCAATTAGTCCACTTTTTTTGAAAAAGAGGAATAGTTGAGGAAGCGAAATTGTTTCAGGGAACAGGTTTTCCGCTACACATTCCAACACAAAAACTGAGGAATGAGTGTGGGAACACCAATTTTATTCTTTGGAGATTCAAATGAAAGCAATACTGATAGCAGGCCTTATGACTATGTCCTGTCTTTTTTTAGTAGCAGGTCCTGAACCGAGCCCGGTTGGCGGGGAAGAAACCGCCAAAGAACAAGTGGTGCTCTGCGGTGGATGCGGTGAAGTCAAAGGCGGTGAAGCCTGCTGCAAGGCCGACGCAAAAAAATGCGGTCACTGCCAACTCAGTAAAGGAAGCCCCGGTTGTTGCAACATGGAAAAAGGCAAAGACGCCAAACTCTGTGCCTGCGGCGAAGTTGCCGGCGGTGAAAGCTGTTGCAAAATGGAAGGCCGGGAAAAGTGTGGACATTGTAAGAAGTTGAAGGGATCGCCTGGCTGTAAAATGGAGTGTGGCGGTCATGCTAAAAAGGCCCACAGTCATGGAGGCAAGAAGCACACGCACTAACTTGCATTAACGATCAGGACGGGTGTTAACCGCCCGTCCTGGCGCAAAGAATTGGCTGTTCAGAGCGTAAAAGGAATTCATTCCACAATGATTTACTTGCTTAGTCATGCAAGCGAGATAATCTTTTTTAAACACGATGATTCAGATTTGGCAGGCAAATGAGGTCCGTATTCAAAAATGGGCTAATGTCACCTTATCCTTCTCTGTTTCCTCTGAATTTCTGCAGGTTGAATCATTCCCATAGGGTTACCTTGCATCAAACAGTGTCATAAATCCTAATTTTTTCTCAGATTCAGAGTATCTTTATTTGATTGGGCCCCACAACTTATTATATTCTTCATGAACTTGGCGCCTTCTTGTCATAAAAAAACAGAACTGGCCAAATATTAAGGTTCGATTGAGACCATGTTCAGATGAAAAACACCTCAAATCGTGCGGTTGAGTTTGAGATCGTAGCCATCGCTTCAGTAGTGACCTATTCCCTTTCAGTCCAGTTCGATCTCATGGAACTAATTTTCACCTTTTCCCAAGATCATGAAGGTTGGGAAATTGATGAACTGATCATGGTATCCATGTCGATCACGCTATGCTCGCTTTATTTCCTTTTGAAACGAAATCGTGAGTTCAGTATTCTTACCAAAAAACTGGAAGCGCAAAACGATCAGTTAAGCAGAACCCTTGGGGAATTGGAGGTGATGCAAGGCATCATTCCCATCTGTTCGCATTGCAAATGCATTCGAGATGATGAGGGTTACTGGGAACGGGTCGAGACCTATATTGCCAAACATTCCGGTGCGCGTTTCAGCCATGGTGTATGCCCGGATTGCCTTAAGGAACACTATCCAAATATCGACCTGAAAGACCCAAGCTGAATTTTCAGTTCAGCCAATTGCCCCCACTGTATTCAGAGCGTTTTGAAGGCAAAGCCGTTAAACCCTCATAGAGTCTGTTCGCGATCCAAGAATCGAGCAAACGGCCTCTTCATAAATATGGCATTTGGTCTTGCCGTTCATTGCAATAATCGCCTATTGCATGAGTAGAAAGGCCTTTGGTTCGTTTTTAACAAATCGAAAGGCCTCACTCATCCGTTGCTAAAAGATCAACCATCTTAATAGTAGTAGTGGACCAACCCCGGGTAGGCCTGGTACAACGCATCGGAGCTTGGTCGAACTCTAACGTTGATACCCTGAACCCCATGGCCTTTCAAGCCGAGTGTTCCGTAGAATTTGGCAACCGAATCGGGGTACTTTTCTACGAACTCGAGTTTTTTGACCTCAACTTCTTCCTCGTTCAGCAGATAAACCAACTCCACGCTGAGCATGTCCGAGTTACAATCCCCAAGGTTCACGTAGACATCTACATTCAGGTCCATACCTGCGCAGAACGCATCTTTACTTTCCTTGGGAAGCACATCTTTTACAGACACTTTGTCCCATTTTGCCTGAATTTCTTTGTACTGAGATTCGAGAAGCTTGAGTGCAGCAAAATCATCAGCGGCAACCTGTCCAATTTCGGTAATTTCAGGCAGGTAAAATTTGCGGTAATAATCTTTGAGCATGCGGTGCATATTGAAGCCTTTACCAACCGTTCGAATGGCATTCTTCATTTTCTGCACCCATTCTTCTGAAAAATGGTTCCCCGCGAATTGATAGTAACATGGGGCGATTTCGTCCTCAATAAGCTGGTAGATCTGGCTTGCTTCAGCTACGCGTTTCATTTCAGGGTTTTGATACGCATCACCCGCGTTGATGGTCCAACCATTTTCACCGTTATAGCATTCAGGCCACCATCCATCGGGTACACTCAAATTGAGAACCCCGTTCATACCAGCTTTCATGCCTGACGTACCACTAGCTTCCATGGGCTTTATGGGCGTATTGAGCCACACATCGACACCTTGAACCAAGTGCTTGGCCACGCCCATGCTATAGTTTTCCATGAAAACAAATCGGTCTTCAACATTGTATTCTTTGGCAAATTCAATAATTTCTTTAATAAGGCCTTTTCCATTGCCATCAGCTGGATGGGCCTTTCCTGCAAAAACAAACTGAACCGGCATACTCGGGTTCTTGAGAATATTAACGAGCCGTTCCTTGTCCTGAAGGATCAGGTTGGCGCGTTTATAGGATGCAAATCGTCGGGCAAAGCCAATGGTCAGGTATTCTGGATTCAACACGTTTTCCGCAGCTTTTATCTGCTTCAACGAAGCGCCACGTTCGACGAGGCGTTTGACCTTCTGGCGTCGCACGAACGTGATCAATTGACCTTTGGTGCGGCGATGGGCTTCCCACACCTCCGCGTCGGGCATATGATCCACGTTTTTCCAAATTTCACCACGCTGGCCATGATGCAAGTAGTCTGGGCCTACATAGCGATCAAAGAGATACGTGAGTTCCGTGCTGAGCCAAGTCTGTAAGTGAACCCCATTTGTCACATACCCAATGGGCACTTCCCTCTCATCCAACGTGGGATACAGCGCTTTCCACATGCCCCTGGAGACTTCGCCGTGAAGTTTGCTGACCCCGTTGCTGAATCGGGCAAAAAGAACGGCAAATGCTGGCAACCAGAAATAGTTGGAGCCTTCAATTCGACCGAATTCCAAGAATTGATCCATGGTTAGCCCGAGACGCTTCACGTCATCTTTGAGGTACTCACGAATAAGGTCAATGTGAAAATGCTCATTGCCTTCTACAACCGGTGTGTGAGTCGTGAAAACGGTGGTCTGACGAATCCACTGTTTGGCAACCTCAAAGCTCATTTTCTTTTCTTGCATGAGACGTTGCAGGCGTTCCACGATGAGGAATGCGGAATGTCCCTCATTGAGATGGTAGATTTTTGGCGCGATCTTAAGCATAGACAATGCAATTTCAGCACCTTCGCCCAATAGTATTTCCTGCTCTAAGCGCCTGCGTCGATCCGATACGTAGAGATGATCTGTTATTCCCCTGGCGTAGTCGCTATTTTCGGGCAGGTTTGTGTCAAGGAGATAGAGAGGTACTTTGCCGACCTGAATGCACCAAATTTTAACATTCAGGTCGAAATCCTTGATCTTCATTTTGAAAGTGAGTGCATTACCCTGATCATCTTTAACTTCTTTGATGGGTTTCAAATACCAATTATTCTGGGTATAGCGTTCCTCTTGAAATCCGTTGAGGTTGATTTCCTGATCGAAATAGCCAAACTTGTAAAGAAGACCAATGCCCACCAAGGGAAAGCCCAGGTCGGATGCGGCCTTAAGGTGATCACCTGAAAGGACGCCCAAACCGCCTGAATAGATGGGAAGGCTTTCGTGGAGACCGTATTCCATGGACAGGTAGGCAATCACATCGCCTTGGCCAAAGAGTTTGGAATCGTTACCGTTTTTCTCATAAGTGCTGCGAAAACCCATGTAATCTGAAAACTTATCGTAGACTTTCTGCATTTCGTAAAGAAAGCCCTTGTCTTCGGCCAATTCGGATAACCGATCAGCTCCCACTTCGTGAAAAAGGGCTATGGGGTTGCGATTCACCTTATCATAGGCGTGAGGATTCATCCTGCGGAACAGGCGGCCTGCATCTTTATCCCAGGTCGCCCACACGTTGTAGGACATTTCAAAAAGTGGCTTTAGGGCTTCGGGGATATTGGGACGTACATAAAAATCTTTAAATTTCATAACCACCTCGTGTCTCAATTGAGATTCAAATTTCTGTGCATCTCAGCTTGTTGAATTGGTTGCCTAACATAGCTGATAGCGGCCTCGTGGTCAATGAGATTCAGATTGGAACAAGGTCCAATGCCGCAATGGCGGCAATTTTTATCCTTTTCTAACGCAGCCTTTAAATCAATAAGGTCGAGGCGCATTTGGAGAGTTGCATAATTCAACGCTAGTTCGCCCCAAGTCGCGATGAAATTGAGCTGAGGCATAACAGTAATCGTACAGAAACCAACGCCAAGCTGCGTGCAGTTCCGCCCAGGGAGCACGCCTTACGGCTCGTTGCAGGTACCTGCGAAGAGGATTCACTAAATCCACAAAATCGTTGTAATGCTGAACTTCATGGTCGAGTACTTCTTCACGTGCAGTGGGGTCCAGTCCCGATGCAAGGAAAATAACAGGGTCAAAATTCACAACCAGACGTTCTTGTCCCGCCTGACCGCCAGGAACGTTAAATGAACCATTGTGATTGAAGAAACCGCGGTTCTCACGTCCCCTGCTGATACGCCGCATGTCGGTTGCAGCAACCTGTTCCGTCCGATACCTGCGTGGCAGGTGAAATTCCAATCGATACAAATTGTTCCTCGCTTTTTACTCAAAATCTAAGCGATGAAGAAAGACTGGTCAAGCAAAAGTGACTTAATTTCTGGAATCGTGAGGCAGTTGACACTGGTGGCGTTTCCCAAACCAGCTGTAACGGTTTGCCGCTACCCAGGCATAAAGTCTGTCGCGCCATGCTTTTGGGAACCATTTTATGGCTCGAAACCATCTCCAGGGCAATGGCATAAACGTAAGTAAGCTGATAATGGCATCACTGCGCTCGCTGACTTGGGAGCCATCCCAAAAGAGTACGCTATCGAGACAGCCCGGATCCAAACCATGTTGCAGCATGAATGTCTGGCCATCTGCGGCTTGAAGCGAAACCAGACGGCATCGGTGCTTTCGATCAATTCGAATCAGAAACTGGACCCAGAAATGGCAGAGCTGGCATTCACCATCATAATATAAAATCGGTCTATCTCGTTTTGTACCAGCATATTCAGCCATGTCTAATTTGCCTGTTCAGCATCATTCTTCGCAAGTCAAGCATCCCCGGCGATTTCCAAAGGTCGTGGTGCGCGTCTCGCAAGTTTTTAGGTCCGACCAGGCGTTTTGATCGGACCTAGCACTTAGAATTTTCGACCTATCCAGAAGCTGAAGCGGGTGCCTTCGGGGAATTCCTGGAAATTCGTCCGTTTGGCCCAGGCCCAGTGAAGCTCGAGCCCCATGAAGAACATGCTGACATCGAGACCATAGGACCCGATTAGGTAGGGATAAGGCGTCAGGTATTCGAGCTCAAAACGGTCTGGATCCCAGGTGTCGCCCTCAAACTCGAAGTTAAAATCACCACCTTCAAACCAAGTACCACCAGCCTCAACAAAAAAGGCGCCGCGAATATTACCGAGTGTGAGTCCGATTGGGAAACGCACGGCATCGAGTATGGGGAAACGCAATTCAAAGGTACTGAGAAATTTGCGAGTGCCCGCGAATTGATTGTAGTAATAGTCGCCCCTTAAGTTATCGGTGCCACCCAGGAAGAAGAGGTCCGGCGTATCGCCATCGCTTAAGTCGCCTTCAATTCGGAAGGCAAGCAACGAGCGTCGCGTTAGCTCTTTGTAGCCGCGAAGTCGCAGCCTGAAGGAGTCGTTGACATCCAACATGTGTTCGGCCGTCAGGTCCACGCCATATCCATGTTGCGGACCATAACTGGAGTAGCGAATGCTATCAAAAGAAAAGGCGGCATAGGCAAAAGGTTTGGTGTGGTCAACCGGTTTGTAGTAAGGAATTTCTCCATTTTGAAATGCCAGTGTGTAGAAATCCTGATCACGATAACCGATGCCGAAATCAAAACGGGTAAACATATTGATGGGATAACGCCCAAACATGGTTAGGGAAGCGTTCTTATACAACCGATCCAACCTGTTTCCAGGTTGGTAGAAATAGTCGATAAAGAAGTACTGGTAATACGATGCAGATGTTCCCCACTGGAACCTTCCCTTTCTGTTGATGTAAGAGACATAGTAGCTATCGTAGCTTGAGATGCTCTGCACATCGACATTGAGGTTGTGAATGTTGAGCACATCGCTGAAGGTTAGATTACCCGAAGAGAGGAATCGACCATCGTCTGTAACCCCAGCCGTCAGGCCGACATTACTGACCATGAAGTGCTTCTTGGGCTTGTAGGTCGTGTGGTTGGCCGGTGTCAGTTCAAATTCCAGGTAGTCTGGATTTACCCTAAACGCGGAATAATTGTCGTTTTTGACTTCGTAGGCTACAGCTCGTTCCTCTGGTTTTTCCATGCGATAGATACGGTAGCGGCCTTCGTAGTAGGAGGTAAAAACAAGCTGCTTGGTCTCTTCAGATTCTTTATGGTCGAAAATGACTCGTTCCTGGGGAGCAAATGCACCCGTTAGAACATCGGTAAACTGTTCGAGCGTTCCTTTCTCCAAATCCAGAGCATAAACATTATAGATATCGTCAAAGCGATCCGAGCTGTAGTAGACCTTTGACATATCTTGACTGTAATTTGGCTGAATGTCATTGCCCTGACCAGATGTGAGCTGGGACTTTTCTTGAGTTGCCAGGTCGATTGCAAAGACTTTGAAGAATCCATCGCGGCTGGAGGAGTAGACGAGTTCTTTGCCGTCGGGGGACACTTTTGGGTTGCGATCCACAAAGTCATCGTCGGTCAAGTTGCGTGATTGCCCACCGTCACGCTGATATTCAAACAGGTCAAATTGGCCGTTCTTATTTCCCACAAAGTAAAGCGTTCTTCCGTTTTTGGAAAAGCATGGCGATTGAATATCTCTAACGGTAGGAATTTTAATAGATTCCACGATTTTCTTTGTCAAAACATTGACAACAAAAAGATGGGACGTACCTTCTTTTCGAGCTGTAAAAGCTATCTCATTGCCGTCAGAACTCCAGGCGAGATCGTTCTTACCTTCAAAAGCTCCGAGCATGATTTCGGTATATCGTCCTGTGTATCCTTTCGTTAGATTCGAAAATATACGACCATCTTTTGTTGAGATCAGAACCAAATCCAATTCGTTCTTAATGGGTACGATTGCAGCGAACAAGTCGCCACTGGGCGAGAGCTCAGGGGAAAGGGTGGTAAACACCTTGCGGGTTCGAATCTCCCGAGCGTGATCGTCGGGCTCTTCCTTTTTTGGAAGCAGATCGATGTATTTTTTTCGAAGATACTTACGGAACATGCGATCAAACTCCTCAGGCTGCACCTCAAAGGCTTTATTGATCGCAATCCCAATTCGACCGGTAATATTCTTTCGATATTGCCATAGGAAGTTGCGAATTCCTTCGATACCCCACTCCTCTTCCATGAAGTCAAAAGCAGAGTGACCAATCCTATAGGCTAAGAAAGAAAGACCAGCCACCTGGTTCAGGCTTCGGAAATCAGCATTGAGGGCGGCATCGCGCAGTACCATTTTGTCAAAAGTCGTCTCATCATCTCCAAAATAGGAGGCCATACCTTCCCGGAACCAGGTTGGCGATTGAGACCGGATTATGGTGCTAATTCGGTTGTTGTATAACATGTCGAATTGGAAGATATGCGTCATCTCATGCTGAATCAGCGCGTGCAACTCTTCATCCGACAAATCAATCGGTAAAACCATCCGGCTCTGGAACGGATCGGCAAATGCACCTACCGCTCGTGGAACAAACCCTGGGAATATGTTCGTCATCTCGAATTCTTCGTGGGTCTTGTACATGACGAAAGGAATTTTGAAATTTATTTCGTGCTGAAGCTGTCGAGAGAGAAAGGCGTAGCTGGTCTCGATGAGCTCAACGACCCGGTCTACCATGTGGGCTTCTTCATCATAGTAAAAGACATAGAAATGTTCCGATTCATAACGCTGCCAGTTAAAATCTTCGTAAGGGATTTTGTTTTTCCCTGCGGCAAAAACTGCACTCGCGATACTAGTTAGGATCAGAATAAACAGCCATCGATTGGTCATGAGGTACTCCTTTCTTTTTTGGTTCATAACAGAGCTCGTTCAGCCTTTACTTCCGTATCCGTAAAGAGGCTGATGATGCGATTGGACATACGCTGAACGAGGTCGTAAAAAGCGAGTCGGTTATCGGAGGTGGGTCCGTCGATATCCAACTCATCTTCCATGGTCTCCTTGTGCAATAACTTGCCCGTCTCCAGGTCATAAATGACGACCATCATTTTCAACTTGTAGCCTGTCTGTTCAACGAACATGGTTCGATTGTACATGCGGCCGAAGCGGTCCACGTCGGCGACCGTTCGAAAGCCGCTTTTGTCGCTCACAAGGAATTCGACCGTTCCACTTAAGGCAATCGTCTCTTTTGCATTGGTAAAATCGGGTTTTGCGAAGAAGGGCTGCTGTTCGATAAAAAACGTTTCGGGTTCTTTGGATGAGAAATCCACCCTCGGAATTTCCACCCAGGAGATATTTCCATTTTTCTCGATTTCACGCTGGAAAAAATTTACAGCCTCAAATTCTATATTCACCCCTTGACCAACCTCTTTGGTAGGCACTTTGTAAAAGCCGGGTACAATGAGGTATTTATACTGACCGACATCCAGTTTCGGAGGTAATGGTAACTCGACCTGAACTTTGTCTTTCCCCGTTCCCGTCGAGCACCCAATTGTCACCACGGCGAGGCTAATTGCGATCAACCATCCGTATTTCATGGTGTTTTCTCCTTCTTCTGGGAACCTTCTGCCGCCCCCTTGTCTTCTGTAGGTTTGGCTTCGGCCTCAGGTTGCTTCTCAGCAGACACCGGTGATTCTTCCTGTGAATCACCAGACGCTTTCGCTTTGGCCTTTTCCAACCGTTCCTGATTGCGCATGTGACGCTTATAGAAATGTAGGAAACGTTTGTAATTATTTCTGAGAGCCGTAACATCTTCATCGATCTCGAGTGCTTTCTCATAATGCGCTCTGGCTCGTTCAAAGTCGCCAATGGCTTCGTAGGCGACAGCCAGATTATTGAAGGCCTGAACATTTTCTGCATCGGCTTTGACAACCTTTTCCCACCTGAAAATGGCTTCGTTCCACAATTCATACTTGGCCGCCTTGCGCCCAAATTCAATCTCCTCACCCATTAAATCGCGATCAAACTCTGGATCATCGGTCAAACTGACCGAGGCGACATCGGGTTTTGTGATGGGAACCGGTTCTCGAACGGTCGATTTTGAACACCCCAGAATCAGGATGCAAAATAACGCAACAGAAAGGACCGAATAACGCTTTTTCATAATGCCTCTCGTGAAAAGAATGATGAGACCATTTTCTGCCTAGCACTTTCAATTGTCAATGACAAAACAATTTACGTGCCACAGGTATCTCTGTACCCAATCAAAACCGAGCCAGAAATCGACGAAGAGTTCCGTGTGAACCAGGTTCTCTACCACCTCTATGAGAGCCGGGAACGGACCTGAACTCCACGCTTCCTGACGTTGAGGTTTTGAAAGGGAATTAGAGACGCACATCATCATTTACGAAGAAGAGTCTTGACGGTTTCTGATTCCATCATTTATCTTCTTCCTCTATGACAACAGCACAGGCGGAAAAAAAATTCTCGATCCTTGCCGAAATTTTTGAGGGCAAGGGCGTCGTGAGCCTTCAGGGACAATGTCGCAAGGTGGCAAAGGCCCTACCTGAAATGCCGTTTATCGATCGCCTGGACCACATCAAGTGGACCGTACCCTCAGTAAAAGGCGTTGATCTCGAGTCCGACCTCAAACGCAAAAATATCAAATGCGTCACCTTTTTCGATGAGGCTTATCCGGACTTCCTTAAGGAGATCGCCGATCCGCCTCTTGCCCTGTTTTACTGTGGCAGCCTCAAGGCGTTGCATCGTCCCTGTGTCAGCATAATCGGTGCGCGTGCCTGCACGACCTATGGGATCCAGACAACACGTCAGATTGCAGGCGAGTTGGCTCAAATCGGCTTTACGGTCGTCTCAGGTCTTGCCCTCGGAATTGACGCGGTTGCGCATCAGTCAGCCCTCGAAGCAGAAGGTTTGACGGCCAGCGTGCTGGGCTCCGGGGTTTTGGAAATCTACCCCAAACAGCATACCCGCTTGGCGCGCAAAATTGTTCGAACGGGAGGCGCGGTCCTCAGTGAGTTTCCGCCTAATGAGAGCCCGAAGCCCTACCACTTTCCCATGCGAAATCGAATTATCAGTGGTTTGAGTCATGCGACGATTGTCATCGAGGCAGAAAAGAAATCGGGCACGCTGATCACCGCACAGTTTTGCCTGGATCAGGATCGAGAACTCTTCGCCGTTCCGGGGCCCCTGAACCATTCCACTTCCCAGGGCACCCATGATTTAATATCCCGAGGTGAGGCCCATATGTTCACCTCGGTTAACGCTTTTCTGGGCCATTTTGAAGGACTGATTTCCGATGCGATTGAATTTGAAAAAAAACGCAGCCTGAAAATTAATGATCCCATTGAGCGTGCCATTTATGATAGTCTTGACGCTTTTGAGCCGTCCTGTTTCGATTCCCTGTTGGCTGATATAACCGGACATTTCCCCATTACTGCTGGTGAACTTGGCGCCAAAATCGCCAAGCTGGAAACACAGGGCCTGCTCATATCCCTTTCGGGTCAAAAATACCTGAGACATCCCCTTGGAGAAAAAACTGAATGACCTCACTTGTAATTGTAGAATCCCCTGCCAAAGCAAAGACCATTAATAAGTACTTAGGAAAGGACTACCTGGTCCTTGCTTCAATGGGTCACGTGAGGGACCTGCCAAAGAACCAGCTTGGTGTGGACCCCGAAAACGATTTTGAACCCAATTACATTGTTATGCCTTCCAAAAACAAAGTCATGCGTGAACTACAGAGTGCTGCCAAGAAAGCACAATCCGTCTACCTCGCACCTGACCCGGATCGCGAAGGAGAAGCGATCTGTTGGCATCTTGAAGAATCGGTTATCCCTGAGGGAACCCCGGTTTACCGTGTCCAGTTCAACGAAATCACCAAAAAGGCCGTTCAGAATGCCATCGATAATCCTGGCAAAACGGACATGAACCGGGTCCACGCCCAGCAGGCCCGCCGTATCCTAGATCGCCTTGTTGGCTATAAAATCAGTCCCATTTTGTGGAAGAAAGTAAAACGTGGCATTTCTGCGGGCCGTGTCCAATCGGTTGCACTGAGGATGATCGTGGACCGCGAATACCAAATCATCGCCTTTCAGCCGGAAGAGTACTGGACCTTTAATGCCGATCTTGAAGGCGAGCTGCCTCCTTCCTTTAAGGCCAAGCTGGTCAAATGGGATGGCAGTAACCTAAGAGTTTCGGCCAAACAAGCCGCCTTGAACGTGGATCAGGAAGCTCTCGCCCGAACGATCGAAGCACGCTTGAAAACCGCTTCCTACCTGCTCTCCAAAATCCAGAAAAAAGCGCGCTCCCAAAATCCTCCTCCGCCATTCACCACATCTAAACTGCAGCAGGACGCCTCTCGATCGATTGGTTTTTCGGTGAAGAAAACCATGATGATTGCCCAGAAACTCTATGAAGGTATCGACATGCAGGGTGAACGCGTGGGTCTGATAACTTATATGAGAACCGATTCAACGCGCGTTAGTGAGGAAGCCCTGGGAGAAGTTCGGTCCTTCATTCAAGATCAATATGGTCAACCCTATCTGCCTGAAAAGGCTCGATATTTTAAAAATAAGAAGGACAATATTCAGGACGGTCACGAGGCCATTCGTCCCACGCG
>Ga0070729_10003893_pt1 | contig 16739 bp, 16 predicted proteins | sample tdDd472_FD_66725 | JGI IMG/M metagenome (GOLD analysis project Ga0070729, IMG submission 66725) | Marine sediment microbial communities from the Atlantic coast under amendment with organic carbon and nitrate - tdDd47.2 | ecosystem: Environmental > Aquatic > Marine > Coastal > Sediment | place... | reverse complement strand
CTTGATATATCTCGTTCATATGTATCTAGAATTGAAAAGAAAGCAATAAAGATTTTACGTAATGCTATATGCAAAAGATAGGTTGAAGATGACATATAAATAAGGTATTATAATAAAGCAAGGAGATTTGTTTTGAATAGTAAAGTATTGGACAAGCTGAAAGATTTACCTGAAAAAAGCGGTGTATATCTAATGAAGGATATTACAGGTAATGTGATATATGTAGGTAAAGCAAAGGTTCTGAAAAACCGTGTAAAATCCTATTTTAATGGTAATCACATTGGCAAAGTTGCTGTAATGGTATCTAGAATAGAGGATTTAGACTGGATAATAACAGAAAGTGAAAATGAAGCTTTTGCATTAGAAATAAACTTAATAAAAGAATACATGCCTAAGTATAATATTATGCTGAGAGATGATAAGCACTATCCTTATATAAAAATTGATGTAAAAAGTGATTACCCTAAGTTGACAGTAGTAAGACGTGTGAAAAACGATGGTGCTAAATATTATGGTCCATATTTTAGCGGTACAAGCATGCGTAATACAATAGAGGCAATAAGAAAGATATTTCCTATTCGCTCATGCAATAAAAATATAACAGCTATTAAGGGTAAGATACGACCATGCTTGAACTATGATATCGGCAGATGTATTGGTCCTTGTAAAGCTGATGTATCTATGGAAGAGTATAAAGCGCTTATAAATAAAGTTTGCAATTTCTTGGATGGTAATGATGAGAATGTGACAAACGATATGCTTGCTAAAATGCAAGAAGCTGCTAAAAACCAGGATTATGAGTCAGCTGCTAAGTATAGAGACATATTGCAGGATATAACAACAACACTATCGTTCCAACAACGTGTAATATTAGGAAAGTTAGAGAGCTATGATATTATTGGTGTAGCTAGCAAGAATACAAAAGCTATTGCTTGTATCATGGTATTACGTGGTGGAAAAATTATTGGAAGTGAAAACATACCTCTAGATGTACCAATGGACAGTAGTGACAATGAAGTAGTTGAATACTTTATAAAATCATACTATACAAATTCAAATACTGTACCACTTAATATTTTAGTAAGTCATGATGTGGAAAATTCTGAAGGGATGGAGAATTTTTTAGCAAATTTGCGTAGCGGTCCTGTACATATTAAGAAACCTGTGAAAGGTGAGAAGAAAAGGCTTTTGGATATGGCTATAGAGAATGCACTATCTAACATAGATAGGAGTATAGAGCAGGATAAACGTAAATGGGATAGAACTGGTGGTGCAGTTATTGCTTTACAGAATGCTCTTGATTTAAAAAGACAGCCAAAACGTATAGAAGCATATGATATATCTAATATACAAGGTGTAGATTCAGTTGCTTCGATGGTTGTGTTTACTGATGGTGTTGCAAACAAGAAAAGTTATCGTAGATTTAAAATAAAAACTGTTGAGGGAGCAAATGACTTTGCTTCAATGGCAGAGGTTATACATAGACGTTTTAAACGTGGATTAGAAGAAAGAGAGAAGGGTGAGTATAGCTCTAGTAACAAGTTTAGCTATTTTCCTGATCTTGTAGTAATTGATGGTGGTAAAGGACAGTTATCAGCTGCTAGAAAATCTATGGAAGATTTAGGGGTAGGGTACATTGAAACCATAGGGCTTGCTAAAAAAGAAGAGGAAGTATTTTTTCCAAGAAAATCTGAACCCGTAATTATTCCAAAGGCTTCACCATCGTTACATTTACTTCAAAGGATTAGAGATGAAGCACATAGATTTGCTATTACTTATCATCGTTCTTTGAGGCAAAAAGGGTCTTTAATAAGTGAACTAGACAATATTGAAAATATTGGACCTGCTAGGAGAAGAGCTTTGCTTATGGCATTCCCAACTATATCAGCCATAAAAAATGCTTCTGTAGATGAACTCACCAGTGTAAAAGGTATGAATAAAAAATGTGCACAAGCGATTTATGATTATTATCATAATAACAAATAAACCATTGTCCAAGATATTAAGGAGTTATTATTAATCTATAAATACTCAACTTCTTCAAAGTTTGAGGTTGCAACTAGATCTTTGGAAGGGGAGTATGCTGCGATTGGCATGTTATGCAATGGTATTAAGTCTATATAGCTATAATTATCAACATGGATTTTAATGTATTCAGTCATAATAAGATTAATTATATGATAAGAGTTTAACAAAGCATATTTTGCTTCTTTTTTGATGTTCTTTTCACCTTGCATATATTTATTTATAAACTCTTCCATATCTTCAACTAATGTTTCCAAAGATAAGAAAAATCTATTTTTTAATTCGTAGTCTTTTACAAAGATGAAATCAAGATTATTGCGTGTCTTGCGTTCATAGTTTATATGTGAAAATAGATTTCGTTTATTATAGTTCTTGTTTGTATGAAATGGGGAGCAGTAATCAGCAATAAAATGACAAATGAACCCTAGTTTTTTTCCTAAGGTTTTAGAGCAGTGCTCGTTTGATAATATTTCTTCTATTTTATCTTTTACAAATTTAATAGTATCTTCATAGTTATGCCACTTGAAGGCATACTTTAAGTTAGTATCAGGTAAATAAGAACCTTTAATTAAAGAATCCCTATCTATTAAAACTTGTAATTTTACATCTAGCATATCATAAGCAGAGTTTGCTATTTTTTTGTGAGTAGCTATGAACATAGTATTTCCTCCATATATTTTATGGGTAAGATAGTGCCTTAAAATTGTTAATTACATCATAATATATTTGTGTAATAGGAATGGCACAATAATATTATGCTCATGTTAAGCTTTTATATTAAATTGTTAAAAAGATATAAAAAAAGCAAGGATATACCTTGCTTTAGTATCATTATGTAATGCTTTTATTAATCAGTCACCACGCATTTGTGCACGGTTTTGTCTGACTATATCTAGGTTTCTTTGAATATAACTTTCTAAGTCAGCTAATATATCTTCTACATATTCATTAGCACTCATACGGATTTCTTCAGCTTGATGCTGAGCATTCTTTAGAAGTTGTTCTGACTTTTCATATGCCATTTTTGTAACTTCATCTTGTTCAACTAATTGCTCTACTTTAGAGTTAGCATCCTCAATAATTGATTCTGCTTCTCTTTCAGCATCATAAATTATTGTGTCTTTATCATTAATAATGTTTTGTGAATCTAATATTACTTGTGGCATATTATCTAATATATCGCTTATAATATCCAAGCATTTGTCTCTATCTACAACAACCTTGTTAGACATTGGTCTTACTTGTGCTGTTTCAAAATCTTCCTTTAAAATATGTAATAATTCGGCTATATTCATTATTTCCTCCTGTTAATTTGGTTTTTTATTTTAATATGTATTTTATTATTAACTAGCTCTTTAATGTTTCCACCAAGCATAGCTATTTCCTTAACATTACTAGATGATATGCATCTAAACTCTGGATCTGCGCATATAAAGACAGTTTCAATATCTTTATTGAGTTTTTTATTGAGTAATGACATGTTTTGCTCATACTCATAATCACCAACATTTCGTATTCCTCTTAAGATAGCGCTAGCATTTTTGTTTTCTGCATAATCAACCAACAACCCGCCAAAACTTTCTACTACAATATTAGGAATGTGAATAGTGCTTTCCTTAATAAAATCTATTTTCTCATCTAGCGTGAACATAGGGTTCTTTGAGGTATTATTTAGTACAGCGACATATAATGTATCACACATCTTTGCGCCTCGAAATATTATGTTTTCATGGCCTAATGTAATAGGATCAAAGCTACCTGGATATACCCATATGCTCATGATTCACCTTCGTAACTGAAAATACTGATTGTAGTATTTCCATATCGTTTGGTTTGGGTAGTTATGTACCCATTAGCCATATTGATACTGGCTCGTTTGTCATGTTCTATTATAATAGTACCATTATCATTAATCAATGGAACACATTTTTCCAATATGCTATTATAGATATCTGATTTGTATGGTGGATCAATGTAAATTATATCTGCAAGCACTCCATCAGACTGCATCTTCATCAGAGCTCTATTAAAATCCATTGAATATATACTATATTCTTGCTTGTCCACTTCAAATTCATCAAGATATTCTTGAATAGAGCGTATTGCTTTTCTATCATAATCACAGAAACAAACCTTAGAGCATCCTCTACTTAAAGCTTCTAGCCCAAAACCACCAGATCCTGCAAAAAGATCTATTACTATTGCATCATCTACTTTGTTATATAGAATATTAAATAACGCTTCTCTTACTTTGGTTGAAGTAGGTCTAGCTTTAGAACCCTTTGCTGTATAAAAATTACGACCTTTAAAGCGTCCGCTTATTATTTTCATGTATACTCCTTGCTATATAGCCAATGGATATTTTATCATAAATACATTGTAATGTCATGCAGAAATTACATTTTTATTAATTTTTAATTAAAAATCATTGCTATTTTCAAAATTTATTTTAAATACTTGTATATTATTAACTCATTAAGGGAAATATAGTACCAAGAAATAATTTTCATGGAAGGATCAGTACGTAAATAGTTTTTCTTTCCAATTCTCCTCTCCAAGAGACCGTCGTCAGGCGGTCTCTTAACATTTAGAATTAAGTTTTTATAAAACAATAAATTTAAGTAATTAAAAGGACTACCCAAAGCAGTCCTATATAGCTATTATATATAGTTTGTGTCAAAATATTACTTTCAAAACTTTTAGTATAATTTGTGCAAAGTTAACTTGCTAAAAATTTTTGGCATAGTGTATTATTAAAATACACAGCTAAGATATATTGTTGTGCATATAAAAAAAGGACTGCTTATGCAGTCCCATTTTTAAATTTTAGTGCTCTACTTGAATTCTATCAAATGCTTCAATTACATCGCCTTCTTTAATATCATTAAAGTTTTCAATGCCTATACCGCATTCGTAATTTTGTGCAACTTCTTTTACATCATCCTTAAATCTTTTTAGTGATGATATAGCGCCTTCATATATAACTACGCTGTCACGTAGTACTCTTGCAGTTGAAGAACGTCTAATCTTACCGTCGGTTATATAACAACCTGCTATATTACCAACTCCAGTAACTTTAAATACGTTACGTACCTCTGCGTGACCACTAACTTCCTCCTTAAATACAGGAGCCAATAGTCCTTTCATCGCATTTTCAACATCTTGAATTGCTTCATAGATGATGCGATAAGTACGTACATCTACTTTTTCTTTTTCAGCGGCTGCTCTTCCATTTGCATCAGGACGAACGTTAAAGCCGATTATTATAGCATTCGATGCAGTTGCGAGCAATATGTCTCTTTCATTAATACCGCCAACGCCTGTATGAATACATCTGACCCTTACTTCTTCATTAGTAAGCTTCTCTAATGATTGTTTAATAGCTTCTGCACTACCTTGAACGTCAGCTTTTACAATGATGTTTAAGTCTTTTAGCTTTCCTTCTTCAATTTTTCCAAATAGGTCATCTAGTGATACAGTAGAAGAAGATTGTGCCATTTCTTCACGTTTTTTAACTTTACGTTCATCTGCAACTTTACGTATACGCTTATCATCAGCTGCATAGATTATATCACCTGCATCAGGAACTTCAGAAAATCCTATAACCTCAACTGGCATAGCAGGACCTGCTTGATCTACTTTTTCACCTTTATCATTAATCATTGCACGTACTCTGCCTGAAGCAAGACCAGCAACAATAGCATCACCTATATGTAATGTACCATTCTTAACAAGAACAGTAGCTACTGGACCTCTACCAATGTCTAGCTGTGATTCAATAATTGTACCTACAGCTTGACCTTCTGGGTTAGCTCTAAGTTCAAGCATCTCAGATTGCAATAATATCATTTCTAACAAATTGCCTAATCCATCGCCATTAATTGCAGAAACTTCACACATAATGTGATCTCCGCCCCATTCTTCTGCTACTATACCATGTTCTGTTAACTCTTGTTTAACTTTTGCAGGGTTTGCAGTAGGCAAGTCACATTTGTTTATTGCAACAATCATTGGAACTTCAGCTGCCTTTGAGTGGTTAATAGCTTCAATTGTTTGAGGCATAACACTGTCATCAGCTGCAACTACTATAATTGCAATATCTGTAACCTTTGCACCTCTAGCTCGCATTGATGTAAATGCTTGGTGACCAGGTGTATCGATAAATGTAATTTGTTGATCATTTTTAGTTACTGTATAAGCACCGATATGCTGAGTAATACCACCAGCTTCTCCAGCTTGCACGTTAGCTTCACGGATTGCATCAAGCAAGGATGTTTTACCATGGTCAACGTGTCCCATTACTGTAACGATAGGTGCACGTGATTGTAGCAGCTCATCATCGATATGAGATTCTGTATGCTCATCAATCATTTGCTCTTCCTGTGTTTTTGCTATCTCTTGTGTTAGTTCAATACCAAATTCTGAAGCTACAACCTCTGCTGTATCAAAATCAATTGAATTATTAACAGTAGCCATTATACCAAGCTTAAATAGTTGACCTACTATATCACTACTTTGTCTTCCTATCTTTTCCGCTAAATCTTTGATAGCAACAGTTTCAGTAGTTATAATAGCTTTTTCTATAACTATTCTATCTATTTGTTGAGACTGTTGTCTTCTTGACTTCTTACGTCTAGAGCCAGTAGGAACATACATATCTCCATAAGAAAATGTCTTATTGTATCTACCTTGCTTAGGATTAGCAGGAGTCTTTTTAACTCTTGATTGATCTGGCTTCTTATCTTCGCGTTCTTTGTTTTTACGCTTATTGACATAAGGGTTAGTTTTAGTCAAAGGTTTAGCTGCAGTTTTAGTGTCACCAGACCCTGGTCTTTGGTTAGTAGAAGGTCTTTGATTAGTAGAAGGTCTTTGATTAGTAGAAGGTCTTTGATTTGTAGGTCTATTATTCCTATTATCATTAAACCTATTATCAGTACGTTGAGGACCTCTTTGACCACCTGTTCTGTTATCTGGGCGTTGCTGACCTCTTGGTGCGTTATTTCTATTGCCTTGATAACCACCTTGTTTATCACCTTGCCCAGGTCGCTTTCTTGTAACTGCATTAGCTTTTTTGCGCTCTTGATTTCTTTGCTGGAATTTTTCTCTTTCAGCTCTACGCTTTTCTTCTTCTATACGCTTTTCTTCTTTTGTTGGAGCGCGCTTAACAACCCTTATTCCAATTTGTGGAGCTGGGGCAGCTTTCTTAGAAGTTTCAGTTTTAGCTTTGCTTGCAGGTTTCTTTTCAGCTTTAGCTTTCGCATCAGCTTGTTTAGCGGTAACAGCTTTATTAGGTGCTTCTGACTCAGCTTTTTTAATTGGCTTTTTAGACTCTTTTTCTACAGAATTCACTGCCGTTTTCGCTTTTGCTTCTTTAACAGGAGGTTTTTCCTCTGTTTTTTCTACTTTAACTTTAGATACTACAGTTTTCTTTTCAGTAGTAGCTTTAGCAGTAGTAGTAGCAGCTTCTTTTGCAGCAGCTTTCTCTTCTTGCAGTCTTTTGGTTATCTGCTTTTCTAAGTCTTGAAGCTGCCCAATTTGATTGTGCACCTTATCCTTAGACAATCTAACCTTCCCTAATAAATTACCTGCACTACCCTTAGTATCTTTTGTAAGTTTTTGTACGCTTACTTTACTCATTTAAGACCTACGCACTCCTTTATAATATTTCTTTTATTTACTCAATTCTTAAGGTTAAGCTTTTAATCTCCCTAGCAAATCCTTCATCATTAATTGACATAACTTTCATAACATCTTTAGATGTTAGTTGGTAAAACATATCAGTAAAATTATCACAAATCACTTCTACTTGATAATGATTACAAATATCGTTTACATCCTTTTTTGACCTTTGTGATGCATTGTCACACAATAACACCAACTTAGCTTTTTGGCTTCTAATAGATTTTTTAACTCCATCAGAACCGTATGAAACTTTCCTAGCTTTTATGCATAATCCAATCATGCCCTGTACTTTGCTATTCAATTATATCTTCCTTTAGCTGATTTAGCAAATCATCATTTATTTCCACTTCCAAAGCTCTTTGAAGCGCTCTGGTTTTATAAGCTTTTAACAAACAGTCAGGGTTTTTGCATACATAAGCACCACGCCCAGACGTCTTGCCTTTTTTGTCAATTAATATCTCACCATCAGGTGTTCTAACAACGCGAATTAGATCAAGTTTTATAAATCTTTCTCTGCATCCTACACACATTCGTATAGGTTTTTTGCGTATTGGTTTTTGTTGCTTATTACCCATAATACTTAACTATTTATTAATCCTCGTCTTCATCGTCCTCATAATCAATATCTAAATCTAGATCATCATCAATTTCCATATCGTCTAATTCATCTAAACTATCTAATTCATCTTCATCTGAGTCTTCTGACTGCTCATCTCCTTCATTTACTAATTCATCATCATCAGATAGTGAATCTGCATCAAAGTCATCATCCATGGCTATTTCATCTTCAATATCTAAAAGATCCTCGTCGAATATCTCTGCATCTTCTTCATCAATAAAATCATCAATAAAGTTGCCGTCTTCATCAACAAGTTCCATTATTTGAGTCTGGCTCTTAATGTCTATTTTCCATCCTGTTAGCTTAGCAGCTAGTCTTGCATTTTGACCTTCCTTACCAATAGCTAGAGATAAGTGATTATCAGGCACAACAACCCTTGCTTTTTTGCTAGATTCATATAAGTATACCATTACAACTCGTGCAGGACTTAATGCATTAGCTATATATTCAACTGGATCTTCTGACCAATCAATAATGTCTATTTTTTCGCCTCGAAGTTCGTCCACTACACGTTCTACGCGGATACCTCTTTGACCTACGCATGAACCAATTGCATCTATGTTTTCATCAGATGAATAAACTGCAATCTTGGAACGCTGTCCAGCTTCACGAGCTACACTTACTATTTCTACAACACCGGACTGCAATTCAGGAACTTCCATTTCAAAAAGTCTCTTTACTAAGCCTGGATGAGATCTTGAAACAATAATTTGTGGACCTCTCTTAGTTTTTCTGACTTCCATTACATATACTTTTATTCTATCGTTTGCATACAAACGTTCATTGCGCATTTGTTCAGAAGGAGGAAGGTATCCATCGGTTTTGCCTAATTCAACATATACATTATTGTTTTCGACTCTTTGTACTGAAGCTGTTATAACCTCGTCCTTTTTCTCCTCAAATTCTTGAGTGATAATTTCTCTTTCAGCTTCACGGATTTTTTGAACTACAACTTGCTTTGCTGTTTGAGCAGCGGTTCTTCCGAAGTCAACATGTTCTACTTCTGTTTGCCAAATATCATCTATTTCATAATTAGGGTCTGATTTTATAGCATCCTCTAATGTAATTTCGCATTCTTCGTCGATAACTTCTTCTACAACTGTCTTTAATGCATATATTGTAATATCACCTGTTGCCCTGTTTACCACTACCTTTGAATCATGAGCAGGACCAACGCTTTTTTTATATGCAGCGTTTATGGCAGTCTCAATTGCTTCTATCAAAAAGTCTTTACTTATGTTTTTCTCTTTCTCTAACGCATCTAATGCACTTATGAATTCCGCATTCATGTATATGTTCCTTCCTAATAATATATTAAAATTAAAACTCGATTGCTAATTTTGCTTTGCCTATTTCTTTCATCTTTAGTAGTATTTCACCATCTGTATCTTCAACTACTATTTTTTCTTGATCTACTTCTTTAAGTATGCCTGTTATTTTCTTTTTACCATTAACAGGAGCGTATAGGCTAATTTCTATTTTTTTGTTTAAATACCTTTTAAAGTCTGCAAGTGTCTTAAACTCCCTATCTAAACCTGGTGAGGACACCTGAAGAAAGTCATACCTGTCTGCGATACTTTCATGTTCATCTAAAATAGGGTCTAAAGTTTTGGACACCAATTCACAGTCTTTAAAGTTAATACCATCTTCTTTATAAATATATATTATTAATTTCCAAGGTCCACCTGGGTTTTTATATTCGACGTCTACGAGCTCATAGCCTAATTCTTCAATTATAGGTTCAACAACCTCTCTTGCTATAGCTCTTAAGGGTTTCTTTGACAAAATCATACTTCCTTTTTGCTAATATTTCCTATACAAAACTAAAGAGTGGGTTTGCCCACTCCTTACCTTGCTATCATTACTCTAATACTTCCTATAACATTATAGCACAAAAATATTTTTTATCAAGAAATTCTTTCAATATGTCTTATAATTAGGTATTTCATAGTAATCTATTCAGGAGATTGGACAATAATAAGCTTGTAATATATAATATATATCTTTTTATGTCGAAAAATAAATTTATGATATATACGCTTGACAATTGTTATTTATTCAAATAAATTGTATAATATGAAAGTAAACGAGGAAATAGACAAATGAAGAAGATTGATAAATATTCTAATACTCATTTTGGAGTCCAAGTTGAAAGTATAGCCTCAAAAATAAAAAATATTGAGCATTTGAAATTGCAAATCTTATCTTCAACAAATTCATTATTTCAATCAATGGGCGGCGATGATATGGCTGAAGCTGAAGCTGTTGGCGAGACAATTGCATCTATTATTATTTCTTCGTACCGTTTAGGTATTCACTTAGGTATTGACTTAGAGGACATGGATAGACGAATAATGAATCAATTAGAAGTTATTGATATTATTGATGAATCAGTAGTTAAAAAAGATATAATTGCTATGAATAAAAAGTTCAAAGAAGATAGCTAGTATACAATAGTTGAACAAACTAAGCTTATATAATATTATTTTTAATAAAAGCAATAAGAGTGTTAAACTATAATAAAAAGAAAAATAAATGATGCAAGGATAGATTGATGGAAGAAAAAAAGAATAACACTAATTTAAAAGGGGATAACACCCCCTTAATATATATTACCCTTATTTTTATGGGTATGATATTAATAGGATATTTAAGTATATATTCACCAATATTGATATTCTCTTTATTGTTTTTAACACCTATTGCTTTAAAATATGATATGGATACTTCAAAACCAATATTGTCAATAGGATTAGTTGCAATATGTGGACTGTTTCTATATTTAAATCAGTTTAATTACTCAATATACTGGATACTGGTTGTAAGTACTGGTTTAAGCGTGCTTATCAATTTTATTATATGGCGATTTTTAAGAATAGAAAGATTTTCAGATGGAATTAAGTATAGTATTTTGTCTTCAGTATGTATTGGTGTGCTTACTGCACTTGTAGTGTTTTTGTTAAGTGGTAAACAACCATTTGCATTGCAAATTATTAATGATATAGAAAAGTGGATATTTGCAAGCAAATCTGAAATGGTGAATCAGTATCTAGATTCTATGTATATATATGTAACACTACCAGATGGAAATCAAACTGCTAACATTACTGAATTAACTAGAGCAATGTTAGGATTGTCTAATATAACCGAAGGCATTTCAAAAGCTGATAAGTTAGATAAATTAATGCCTTATATTGAATTTACTGTGAATAGATATTCGATCTTTGCTATAGTATTGTATCCAATGTTTGCTGGAATCATTACATGGTGGAGAGGTAATTACAGATATTATAAAAACTCATCTATGAGTGAAGAGATAAAGGACTTAAAACCTAAGCCATTTTCTACATTTACTATTCCTAGATGGCTTTTTGGGACAACAGTATTGGTTTTGATTATATCTCTTGCTATACAAACATCAAATAGTAGCGATGTAATGTTGTATGCAGGAAGTATTATGCAGAACTTTGCCTATATTCTCCTTGCTCTGCAAGGGCTCGCTATAATAGAATATTTTTTGAAAAGAGTTAAAATATTTAGAAATGTAGGATTGCGTCTTGCTTTAATAATAATTATTACAATATTAAGTTCAGGAGTGTTCTTACTACTAGTTGGCGGAGCTGATTTATTTATAAACATTCGTGCTGTATATGCTAAAGTGGATGAGGCAAAGAAGAAAGTTAGGAAGGACAACTTACATAATAAAAATGATAATATAAGGAACAATGATAAAAAATAGAGTATTTGAATTAAGAGGTGAAATATGAAAGTAATATTAACAAAAGATGTAAAAGGATCAGGTAAAAAAGGTGATGTAGTCAAAGTATCAGATGGTTATGCTCGAAATTTCTTGTTTCCTAAAGGATTAGCAAAGGAAGCTACAAAGCAAAATGTAACTGCTATCAATCAAAAAAAAGCAGCTGCAGAACATCAAAAAGAGCTAAATTTACAAGCAGCTAAAGAATTAGCAGGAAAGATAGACAATAAGGATGTCATCATAAAATTAAAAGCTGGAGCTAATGGAAAACTATTTGGTTCAGCAAATACAAAAGATGTTGCAGATGCAGTCAATGCACAACATAACATGAATGTTGATAAAAAGAAGTTAGTTTTAAAAGATAGCATAAAAGAATGTGGTACATATCCTGTTACTATAAAAATTTACCCTAATGTAACTGCAAAGATAAATGTTATAGTAGAGGCTATAGAGGAATAAAATGAGCGAAGCAAAGATATCTGCAGGGAGAATTCCTCCTCATAATATTAATGCAGAAAAGTCTGTTTTAGGTGCTATGATGCTTTCATCTGTTGCCGTTGCAAGTGCTACTGAAAGCTTAAGGGATAGCGACTTTTATCTTTTGGCGCACCAAAAGATATTTTCAGCAATGTTTTCTTTACACACATCAGCTCAAAACATCGATATAGTTACAGTGGCTGATCAACTTGATATGTTAGGAGTACTAGAAACAGTAGGGGGATATGCATATCTTACAGACTTGTCTGATTTTGTACCGGTAATATCTAATATTAGCGAGTACATTAATATTGTTAGAAACGATTCTTTATTAAGGCAGCTTATTGATATATCAGGAAGTATAACAGATGATTGCTTCAACGATGAAAAGGCAACATACGATATTATTGCTGGCGCAGAAAAATCAATATTTGATTTATCTCAATCTGAGGATAAGAAAAAGTTTGTTCATGTAAAGCAGACAGCAAATGAAGTAATAAAAAATGTAGAATTTAGATATAGCCATCCAGATGCTATAACAGGTATTAGGACTGGATTTTCAGCACTTGATACTTTGCTTACAGGTTTACATGGTGGTGAATTAGTACTCATTGCTGCTCGTCCAGGAATGGGTAAGAGTGCTTTTGCACTAAATATTGCGCAACAGGCAGCTGTTTTGGATAAATCAAAGGCAGCTATATTCACATTGGAAATGCCTTGTGAGCAATTGGTTGAAAGACTAATGTCTAGCATAGGTGATTTGGAGTTATCTAAAATAAAAACAGGTGCTCTTACTGACACCGACTGGGACAAAATTAGTGAAGCAGCTGATGAATTAGGGCAGTGTGATATATACATTGATGATACATCAGGTATCAATATACCTGAGATATTCAGCAAATGTAGAAGGCTTAAGGCAGAGTTTGGTTTGGATTTAGTAGTTATTGACTACTTGCAGTTACTTTCATCATTTGGTAGAAAGGAATCAAGACTACAGGAAATATCTGAAATGACCAGAATGTTAAAGGTTATGTCTATGGATCTAGATGTTCCGATATTATTGCTTTCACAACTTTCACGTGCCCCTGAGCTAAGACAAAATCACAGACCAATTTTAAGTGACTTACGTGAATCAGGATCTATTGAGCAAGACGCTGACGTTGTAATATTTTTATACAGAGATGATTACTATATGCAAGATGAAAAAGAGATACAGCCTGATGCAGTGGCTAACGAAGCTGAGGTAATTGTAGCTAAACATAGAAGTGGTCCAACAGGAGTCATAAAACTTGTGTGGCATGGAGAGACCGTACGTTATGTTGATGTAGATAATAGACACACATTTAATTAAAGATTAAGGATATCAATATAGATATCCTTAAATTAATTATTCAAATATTGATTGAACATATTTTTTTTGCTTATATAGTTAGTGTTAGTTAATATCCAAGCTAAAGAAATGAGGAAAACATATGAGAAAAGTTGTTTTTATAGATTTTCATGGTACAGTTGCATATAAATCATATTCAGATACATTATATCAAGTATTAACAGAATTTCATCCTGATAACATTCACACAAAGAGTGCATTTCGTGATTTATTAGATGGTAGCTATTTATGGGATAATCCTCAAATAGCACACCCTCAATATAATAAAACTGAAAAATGGTGGAAGTATATGGGTGGAAAGCTATCTGAAGCCTACGTTCAGCTAGGATATAAAGATGATGCTGAAAAGATGACACAAAGATTTAGAGAGCTTTATACTGATGCTAATGAGTATCTTGTATACGAAGATTCGTTGGAAGGGCTTAAAAAGATAAGACAAATGGGATGGAAGATAGTAGTTGTATCTAACCATATGCCAGAGCTTAAAAAAGTTGTAAGAAATATGCCTTTTAGTAAATACATTAGAAGAGTTATTTCTTCTGCATGTATTGGATATGAAAAGCCAAATATCAAATTTTTTGAATATGTATTAAAAAAGACGCTATACCCTAAAAAAAGAATTATGATAGGAGATAGCATCTTGGCTGACATTCAAGGGGCTACTGCAGCTAATATACCAGCTATTTTAGTTCGCAATTCATTGTTTAAAGATAATGAGAACTGCAAATATTTTGCAAAGGATATGTTAGAAGCTGCAGATATTATTGAAAAGAATTTTTAATATTAACCTGTAGCGTCATCATCAGTTGGAGCTGGTGTTGGTGTCGCTGGAACAGGTGTAGGATTGATATAACCTTCATAGTCAGCAGGATTTACGTGGAGTTCAGGTGCATAGTATTTGTATACATCTGTGTATAGAAGCTCACTAGCTAGTTGCTTACCATCTTGGTCTTTGTATATTTTGTAAACTTCGCATGTTATTCCTTTATGTCCCTTTAAAAGCTTTGGTTCAGATCCAGCAGGAACTGTAGAGTCTTTTACATAAATAGGATCACCGACAGGGATAGTTTTTTTGGTTTTTACCCAAATTGATATATAGTCGCAATTTGTTAGTGGAGCACCATATATCTCTGCATATACTTTTAATCCATCTGTATACATTGCGATATAAACAGGATAGTCATGATTATTCATGAATTTTAAATCAGCTGTACCATAGTTAACTGTAGCATCACGACCTCTTGTTAAATAACCTAATTCAAATGAATGATGATATCGTTCGGTTATTTCAAGGTCAGCCATTAATGCAGCATTAAACAATGTACCTGATACTTGGCAAACACCGCCAGCAATACCTGGAACAAGTTCATTTCCACCTACTATTGTATTAGCTTCTTTAAAACCTTTTTCTTTTGTTCTTTCACCTGTTGTGTTGTTCATTGAAAATTCTTCACCAGGCATTAAAACTGTACCATTTATCATGGAGCTGGCAAGAGCAATATTATGCTCTCTATTAGAGTTTCTAGCTTGTGTGGTTTTAAAAGATATGATTTGCTGAGTTATCTCACGTAAATCTATTTCTTCATCAGGTTTAATTTCCCATTTAGGCACTGGTACTACGCCATAAGTTTCTGCTTCAAATTCATTAACTACACTATTCCACAATGCTTCATGATCCGTTTCTATACCTGGAACAGGATCTGAATATATAAACCACTCTTCTTTAGGTGTGTCTTTATCAGGAACAAATTCAACAGCAGGTTCAGATACCTCCTGAGCTTTTGATATGGCTATATTACGTACCATATCTTCAATAGGAGAGGGGTCAACTTCTCTAGAAGTTGTATAGTGCACATTGTTTTCCTGTAGTCCCATAACAATTTTATACCGTTCAGCATTAGTACCGCTACGACCAACTTGATATGCATCATTAAGGATTTGCTCTGAATCATAGGATATACTTACATCTGTACTGTAGAATACAAACTCTTCTTCTTCATCCCATGCTACAGTAACTTTTATTTCCTGCTCATTCGTTTTTTGCAGAGCAGATACTTGACTCATGGCTTGTTCTTTAGTTAACCCACCAAGATGTATGTTATCTACATATATTCCATTGTAATATGTATCATAATCAATAGCTGCTAAGTACTTTTCGTTTTGTAAAAAGCTAAACAAATAAATAGCAGCAACACTAGCTAAAATAACAAGGCAGATAATAAAAATTTTATAAACTGTATTTTTAGGCTTTTTAGGGTTTCTTCTTCTAGATCTTGTACTATCTAGAGTATCTTCGATAACCTCTTGATCATCTTCAATATTTTCATTATCAAGAATAATATCACCTTGCATAGAGTTATCTATGCTTTCTCCATTTAGTAAAGGATTATCTATTTTCTCTTTATTATTGTCATCACTAATTAGAACTTCCCCATTTGAAAGTTCTTTATTATCAAAGTCCTGTTTAGTTGTATTGTTATCTAAATTATCGTTTTGATTACCATTTTTATTGTTTTCCTTATTTGGCATATGTATTCTCCTTCATAAGGTTAATCTTAAAGTTTAATTTAAATTCATATCATATATTATAACCAAAGAATATATAACTTATGTATGAATTAGCATAATTAATTTAATTTTACTACACCTAATTATTGTATGCAAAAAGTCATCATATTATACCATGTATATACGATATTATAAACATATCTATATCTTTTTTTGCATATTTTAATTTTATTTTTATTATTCTAAAAATATGCTATAATTAACAAAAACTTAAAAGAGGA
>Ga0070729_10003891_pt1 | contig 16755 bp, 12 predicted proteins | sample tdDd472_FD_66725 | JGI IMG/M metagenome (GOLD analysis project Ga0070729, IMG submission 66725) | Marine sediment microbial communities from the Atlantic coast under amendment with organic carbon and nitrate - tdDd47.2 | ecosystem: Environmental > Aquatic > Marine > Coastal > Sediment | place... | reverse complement strand
CGCCGGCCAGTCACGTGGCGATCATCGCCCGTGCGCTGGATATCCCGGTTATCGGGCATGCGCGCGATGTGCTGTCCACCGTCGATGCCGGCGATACGGTGGTGGTCGATGCCACGCACGGCCATGTCTACCTGCGGCCCAGCCCCGATATCCTGAACGCCTTCGAGGCCGGGCTCCGGAGCTATCAGGAAGAGCGCGAACGCTACGCCGAGTTGCGCGACAAACCGGCCGTCACGGTGGACGGCCAGGACGTGGAACTGCACATCAACGCCGGCCTGATGGTCGACATGCCCAACCTGGAACGCTCCGGTGCCGTCGGGGTCGGGCTGTTCCGCACCGAGGTGGCGTTCATGGCGCGCTCCAAGTTCCTGGGCGTCGACGAGCAGACGGAGCTCTATACCCAGGTGCTCGACGGTGCCGAAGGCAAGCCCGTTACTTTCCGCACCCTGGATATCGGCGGCGACAAGGTGCTGCCGCACTGGGGCGGCGCCGACGGCGAAAACCCGGCCATGGGCTGGCGTGCCATCCGCGTGTCGCTGGACCGTCCGGCGTTGCTGCGTCAGCAATTGCGCGGCATGATCCGCGCCGCCGCCGGGCGGGAGCTCAAGGTGATGTTCCCGATGGTTGCCGAGGTGGCGGAGTTCAATGCGGCGCGCGCGCTCCTGGACAAGGAGTGGCAGCGCGAGAAGGGGCGCGGCAACAAGCTGCCGGAGAAACTGGCGGTCGGCGCCATGCTTGAGGTGCCGAGCCTCGCTTTCCAATTGCCCGCCCTGTTGAAGGTCGCGGATTTCGTCGCCGTCGGCTCCAATGACCTGGGCCAGTTTCTGTTCGCCCAGGACCGGGGCGACGCGCGCCTGGCCGGGCGCTATGACATGCTGTCGCCGATCATCTTGAAGTTCTTCAAGGGCGTCGTCGAGCAATGCGATGCCGCTGGTGTGCCGGTCAGCCTGTGTGGCGAAATGGCCGGACGGCCGCTGGAGGCGATGGCGCTGGTCGGTGTCGGTTTCCGGCGCATGTCGATGGCGGCGACGGCGGTTGGACGCATCAAGGCGGTGGTGCGCGCGCTCGACGCTGCTGCGCTGGCGGCGTTTGTCGAGGAACTGCTGGATTCGCCCGAGCACACCATCCGCGACCGGTTGGAAGCCTTTGCCGGCGAGCACGATATTTCGCTCTGATCGGGCGCGGATTGTGTCTTGGACATGACGGGATTTCGAGTAAGGTAGGGCGCATGAGCGAAGAGACGGTGACGCAAGGCGCCGAACACTCGGAAAACGCCGGGGTCGGGCCTCTTTTGCGCGCTTCCCGCCAACGGGTCGGGGAGGAGCTGCGCGATGTCGCCGAGATGCTGCGCATCCGATATCCTTACCTGGAAGCGATCGAGGACGGGCGTTTCAAGGACCTGCCGGGCCAGACCTATGCGGTCGGTTTCGTGCGCGCCTATGCCGAGCACCTGGGCCTCGACAGCGAAGAAGTCGTGCGGCGCTTCAAGATCGAGGTCGAAGCCGGCGGCGCGCGGCATGACCTGCATTTCCCCACGCCGGTGGCGGAAACCGGATTTCCCGGCGGCGCCATCGTCTTCGTCGGCCTAGTGGTGGCGGTGCTTGCCTATGGCGGCTGGTATTTGAGCACCACCAAGGACGGTTTCTTCTCGGACCTGGTGGCGCCCCTGCCGGAACGCCTGGCGGCACTGGTCGACGGCAGCAGCGACGAAGCCGCAAAGCCGGCCGATCCGGTCTCGGATCAGGCCGCCGGCAATAGCGAGAACGAGGAGGCCGCCACCCCGCCGCCGGAAATGAAACCGGAATCCGGCACCGAAACCGCCGACAAGCCCGATGTTGAAACAGGGGCCGAACCCGGGGCCGCCCGGACGGCGGAAACGGCTTCGCCCGCACCGGAGACGGGCGCACAGGAACAAGCCGCGGCCGTTCAGACCGAGGCGGCTGCCGCCGAAGCCGCGCGGGCGGAAGCCGAAGCCGCCGCCGGCAAAGCACGCGAAGCGGCGGAAGAGGCGGCGAAAAAAGCGGCGGCTGAAAAAGCCGCTCAGGAAGCCGCCGAAAAAGCGGCTCGGGAGGCTGCGGAAAAAGCCGCTCAAGAGGCCGCCGCGAAAGCCGAGGCATTGGCAAAGGCTCAAGCCGAGGCAGAGGCTCGAGCCGTCAGCGCAGCCGCCGCCCAGATGGAAACCCAGACGGCGACCCCGCCGCCGGCACCGCCCGCTCCGGTGGTCGAAGCGCCGGTACCGGCCCCCGCCGAGACCGCCAGCACGGAAGCACCACAGCCGGCACCGGCGGCGGACGAACCGGTGTCGCGCATCATCGTCCGCGCCACCGCCAACAGCTGGATCGAGGTGCGCGACGATTTCTCCAACACCATGCTGGTTTCGCGCCTGCTCAAGGCCGGCGAACGCTACGCGGTGCCGGACAAGGCCGGGCTCAGCCTGCACACCGGCAATGCCGGCGCGCTGGAGATTCTGGTCGACGGTGCTGTGGTGCCGGCGATCGGTGCCGGTGGCGCGGTACTGCGTGGCGTGCAACTGGACCCAGGTCTTTTGAAATCCGGCACGGCGGCGCAATAAGGGGGCGCGTGCGGTCATGAGCATCACGTCAGGCCCCCTGCAGCGCAGAAGTAGCGTCGGCGTCAAGGTCGGGCACGTCACCATTGGCGGCGGCGCGCCGGTTGTCGTGCAGTCCATGACCAATACCGACACCGCCGATGCCGAGGCTACCGCCAAGCAGGTTGCCGAACTCGCCCGCGCCGGGTCGGAGCTGGTGCGCATCACCGTCGACCGTGCGGCGGCGGCGGCGGCGGTCCCGCATATCCGCGACGCGCTGGATAAAAAGGGCGTCAATGTGCCGCTGGTGGGCGATTTCCACTACATCGGCCATAAGCTCCTGACCGACCACCCGGCCTGTGCCGAGGCGCTGGCCAAGTACCGCATCAATCCCGGCAACGTCGGCCACCGGGCGAAGCGTGACAGCCAGTTCTCGACCATGATCGAGGTGGCGTTGAAACACGACAAGCCGGTGCGCATCGGCGTCAACTGGGGCAGCCTCGACCAGGACCTGGCGATCGAGATGATGGACGCCAATGCCAAGTTGGCCGAACCCCGCGACGCCGCCGAGGTGACCCGCAATGCCCTCATTCAGTCCGCCGTCGGCAGCGCCGAACGGGCCGAGGAACTGGGCATGGGGCGCGACAGGATCGTGCTGTCGGCTAAGGTCAGCGACGTGCAGGCGTTGATTGCCGTTTACCGGGGGCTGGCGGCGCGCGGCGACTACGCGCTGCATCTGGGGCTCACCGAGGCCGGCATGGGGTCCAAGGGCATCGTCGCGTCGGTGGCCGGCATGGGGGTTTTGTTGCAGGAAGGTATCGGCGATACCATCCGCGTGTCGCTGACCCCGGAGCCCGGCGGCGACCGCACCCGCGAAGTCATCGTCGCTCAGGAGCTGTTGCAGACCATGGGGCTGCGCGCCTTCGTGCCGCTGGTGACGGCCTGCCCCGGCTGCGGGCGCACCACCTCGACCGTGTTTCAGGAACTGGCCGACCGCATCCAGAGCTTTATCCGCGCCGAGATGCCGGCTTGGCGCGAGCGCTATCCCGGTGTCGAGGACATGAACGTCGCGGTCATGGGTTGCATCGTCAACGGTCCCGGCGAGAGCAAGCACTCTGACATCGGCATCAGCCTGCCGGGCACCGGCGAGCAGCCGGCCGCGCCGGTGTTCATCGACGGCGAAAAGCGCCTGACGCTGCGCGGTGCCGGTATCGCCGAGGAATTCCAGAAGATCGTCGAGGACTACGTCGCCAAGCGTTATGGCGGTGCCGACAGTTCGCGCGCGGCGGAATAGAAAGGCCCATCCATGAGCACGTTCCAGCCGGTCCGCGGCACCCACGACCTTTTGCCCGACGATTTCCGCCGTCACAAGTGGGTTACCGATACGGCCCAGGAGATCGCCGAACGCTACGGCTTCGATGAAATGACGCCGCCGGTGTTCGAATTCACGCCGGTGTTCGCGCGCACCATGGGCGAGACCTCCGACGTGGTGACCAAGGAGATGTACACCTTTCCCGACCGCTCCGGCGAGGAAGAGATGACGCTCCGGCCCGAGTTCACCGCCGGCATCTGCCGCGCCTTTGCCTCCAACGCGCTCTACGACCAGGCGCCGTTCAAGGTGTTCGCGCGCGGACCCTTGTTCCGTTACGAACGCCCGCAGAAAGGCCGCCAGCGGCAGTTCCACCAGATCGACGTGGAGATCATCGGCGTCGAGGGGCCGCAGGCCGATATCGAAGTCCTCGCCGTCGGCCAGCATATCCTGGAAGCGCTCGGCGTCGCCCAGGACTGCAAATTGCTGCTGAACACGCTGGGCGATCCCGAGAGCCGGGCCGAGTACCGCGATATCCTGATCCGGCACCTGGAACCCCACAAGGCGGAGCTCTCGGCGGAAAGCCAGGAGCGGCTCCACCGCAACCCCATGCGCATTTTCGATTCCAAGTCGGAACGCGACCAGGAGATCGTCGCCGATGCGCCGTTGCTGCGCGACCACCTCAACGACACCTCGAAGGCCTTCTTCGATCAGGTGCTCGACGGGCTGACGGGTCTCGGGATCGACTACACCATCGAGCCCGGCCTGGTGCGCGGCCTCGACTACTACACCCACACAGCTTTCGAATTCGTCACCGAGACCTTGGGCGCCCAAGGTGCCGTGATCGCCGGCGGGCGCTACGACGGCCTGATCGAACAGTTGGGCGGCCGCCCGACGCCGGGTATCGGCTGGGCCGGCGGCGTCGAACGGCTGGCGATGATGGCCGGTGACGGTCGCGCGCGCCGCCGCCCAGTGGCGCTGGTGCCGTTGGGCGATGCCGCCCAGGCCGAGGCATTGGTTATCGCCCAGGATCTGCGCCGCGCCGGGTATATGGTGGAGATGGGCTATTCCGGCAACATGAAACGCCGCCTGGCGCGCGCCAACAAGGCGAATGCAAGGGCCGCGCTGTTGCTTGGCGACGACGAACTGGCCAAGGGCGTGGCCACTGTCCGGGACATGGAGACGGGCGAACAGACGGAAGCGCCGATCGCTTCCCTTGCCGAACATCTCGTCCAATACCGTTAGCGAGCGAGCATGAGCGAAACCGCCGGCACCCGCCGCCGGCCGCTCGTGGTCGGCGCCAATCATCGCACAAGTTCGCTTGGGCTGCGCGACCGCTTGTTCGTGGAGGACGCCGACGTGCCGGCTTTCCTGGCCGACCTGCGCGCCGCCGGTATCGAGGAAGCGCTGGTGCTTTCCACCTGTGACCGGGTCGAGGTGCAGGCGGCGGCCGCGGACGCCGAGGCGGCGGAACGTATTCTCGCCCGGCTTGCCGATCACGGCGAGGTGCCGCTGGAGGAACTGCGCGCCCAGAGCTACACCCTGAGCGATGCCGAAGCGGTCGATCATGTGTTCAGGGTGGCGGCCTCGTTGGACAGCCTGGTGATCGGCGAGCCGCAGGTGCTCGGCCAGGTGAAGGCGGCGCACCGGTTGGCGCGTGGCGCGGAAATGGTCGGCACCGAGCTCGACGCTTTGCTGCAGGCGGCCTTCAATACCGCCAAGGAGGTCCGCACCGAGACCGCCGTCGGCGAGGGGCCGGTCTCCATCGCCGCCGTGGCGGTGCAGGTGGCGGGCGATTTGCACGGTGATTTGTCCGAGCGCCGCGCGGTACTGATCGGTGCCGGCGAGATGGGGCAACTGGTCGGCGAGTACCTGCTCGCGGCCGGGTTGGGTTATCTCGCCGTGACCCATCCGGCCGCCGCCCGGGCCGAGCCCTTGGCGCGCGCGCTTGAGTGCCACAGCGCGCCTTTCGACGCGCTTTCCGAACAGATGGCGGAGGCCGATATCGTGCTCGCCGCGCTCGGCCGGCGCGAGCCGGTGCTGGCCGCCGACATGGTGCGTGCGGCACTTCGCCGACGCCGCTGGCGGCCCATGTTCATCGTCGATCTGGCGGTGCCGGGAGATGTCGATCCGGCGGTCAACCGCATCGACGACGCCTTCCTCTACGACATCCAGGATCTCGAACGCCTGGCGACCGAAAGCCAAAGCAAGCGCCAGCACGAAGCCGAGGCCGGCCGGCGCATCGTCGCCGACGCCGTCGCCGCGTTCATGGCGTCGCGCGCCCAGCGCGCCGCGGTACCGGCGCTCACCCAGTTCCGCACCTGGGCCGAGGAGGTTCGCGCACAGGCCTTGGCGGAGGCCGGTGGCGATGCCGAAAAGGCGACCCGGCTTCTGCTCGGGCGGCTGTTGCACGATCCCACCGTGGCGCTCCGCCACGCGGCGGAGAGTGGCGGTACCGATCTGATCCAGTTGGAGCAGGCGCTCAGGCGCCTGTTCACGCTGCAAACCAATGAGGAAAAGGACGACCCCAGTGAGCTTTGACCAGAACCTGGACCGGGTGCTGAACCGCTACGACGAGTTGCAGTCGCTGATGTCGACCGACCCGATGCCGGCGGCCGACGCGTTCACGCGATTCTCCAAGGAATATGCCGAACTGACGCCGGTGGTGGAGACGATCAACGCGCTGCGCGCCGCGCAGACGGAACTGGATGACCTGGACGCCATGCTGGCCGACGAGGACGACGCCGAGATGCGGGCCATGGCGGAAGAGGAACAACGCAGCCTGCAGGCGCAGCTGCCGAAACTGGCGCGCCAGGTGCAGCTCATGCTGCTGCCCAAGGACGAAGCGGATTCCAAAAACGCCATCCTGGAAGTGCGCGCCGGCACCGGCGGCGACGAGGCCGGGCTGTTCGCCGCCGATCTGTTCCGCATGTACCAGCGCTACGCCGAAACCCGGAAATGGAAGTTCGAGGTGATGAGCGTCTCGGAAACCGGCATCGGTGGCTATAAGGAGGCGATCGCGTCGGTTTCCGGTACCGACGTTTTCCAGCGGCTGAAGTTCGAATCCGGCGTGCACCGAGTGCAGCGCGTGCCGGTGACGGAATCGGGCGGGCGAATCCACACATCGGCGGCGACCGTGGCGGTGATGCCGGAAGCCGAGGAGGTAGACGTGGAGATCGACGAGAAGGACCTCCGTATCGATGTTTTTCGGGCTTCGGGCCCCGGCGGCCAGTCGGTCAACACCACCGATTCGGCGGTGCGCATCACCCATTTGCCGAGTGGTATCGTCGTTTCCCAGCAGGACGAGAAATCGCAGCATAAGAACAAGGCCAAGGCCATGCGGGTGCTGCGTTCGCGCCTTTACGACCGCGAGCGCGAAATGCGTGACGCCGAACGCGCCCAGGCGCGCAAGAGCCAGGTCGGTTCCGGCGATCGCTCGGAGCGCATCCGCACCTACAACTTCCCGGAGCGCCGGGTCACCGATCACCGCATCAACCTGACCCTGCACCAGCTGGAAAAGGTCCTGGACGGCGAGTTGGACGATTTCGTCGATGCGCTGCTCGCCGAGGATCAGGCCCGGCAACTGGCCGAGCTGACATGAGCCGACACCCGGCGGGAAGTGTCGGTTTCCTGATCGACGCGGCGGCCAAGGCCTTCACCGATGCGGGCATCGACACGCCGCGCCTGGACGCCCGGCTGTTGGTGGCGCACGGGTTGGGGCGCGATCCGGGCTGGCTGATCGGCCATCCGGAAGCGATGCCGGCACCCGATCAGGCACGGGATATCGAGGCGCTGGTTTCGCGGCGCGCGGCGCGCGAACCGCTGGCCTATATCACCGGCGAAAAGGAGTTCTGGAGCCTCCCCTTCATGGTGACGCCGGCGACGCTGATCCCGCGGCCCGACAGCGAAACCCTGGTGGAAACGGTACTGGAGCGCGTGCCTGACCGGGGCCGGGCGCTCCGGGTGCTCGATCTCGGGACCGGCTCTGGCTGCCTGTTGCTGGCGCTTTTGCACGAACTGCCGGGCGCTGCGGGGGTCGGCATCGATCGAAGCGCCGAGGCGCTCGAGGTCGCCATGGAGAACGCCCGGGCGCTGGGTTTCGCGGCGCGGGCCCGTTTCATGCAGGGGCATTGGCTCGAGCCGCTCTCGGGCGAAGCCCCCTTCGACGTCGTCGTTACAAATCCGCCCTATGTGAGCGACGCGGAAATGGCCGCACTGGCGCCGGAAATCCTCGACTTCGAGCCGGAAACGGCATTGCGGGCGGGGGCCGACGGGCTCGATGAGTACCGCGAAATCCTTGTGGGGTTGGCTGGCCGGCTGGCGCCGGGCGGTCTTTTTTGCGGCGAGATCGGCGAGCGCCAGGGCGCCGCCGCCGCCGAGTTGGCGCGCCAGGCCGGGTTGGAGGGCGTGGATATCCAGGCCGACACGGCGGGGCGTGCACGCTGCATTTATGGACATGCGCCAGAGGCATGAAAAAACACAAAAAAGGGTTGGAAAGACCGAGCGTTCCGTCTAACGTGATCGGGTCGGCGATCCGGGAGATCGCCGGGGTCCCCTGGAAACGGGGTTGGACCCGGAGCCATTTCCACAGCCACGACCGAAGTGTCCAGACCTAGATGGTTCGGCAATCGCACCTGTGGAATCGGCGGCCGATGGGGGAAACCGGACCAAGCCGGTTCCGGTGGTTAAACATCCAAAACGATGACGGCAAGGAATGATGAAACATAACGCTGGCAATCGACGTACGCGCAACCGGGGCGGGGGTAAACGCCAAGGCGGCGGGGGGCGCAACAACTACGAAAGCAACGGTCCTGAAGTTAAGGTCCGGGGCACGGCCCAGCAGGTGCTGGAGAAGTATCTGGCCCTGGCGCGCGATGCGGCATCTGCCGGCGATCGCATCAAATCCGAATCCTATTTCCAATTCGCCGAACACTACTACCGCATCGCCAACGCCGATGGCACGGCCGGCAATAGCCAGCCGCGGCGTGACGGTGCTCAATCCGGCAACGGCGGCAGCCGGGTCGATGGCATGGGACCGCAGCCGGCGGTCGACGATGCGGACACCGATGACGACGACGATGATGACGGCGACAACGAGGCGGAGGTCGTGAGCACCGCGCCGCGGCCGGCCCGCGAAGCTTCCGACGACGATTCCGATGGCGATTCCGATAGCGATGAAGCGGTCGGCAAGATCGACGAATCGGTGCTGCCCGCAGCGGTGCCGACGGCGCCCGCGCCGCGCCGCCGCCGCCGCACAAAGGCCGCCAAGGAAGACGACGCGGCGCCGGAACCGGAAGTCGCCTGACGCCGGGTCCGGTCGCGCATCGGCCCTGTCCCTGGGCGCGGCCTACTGTTCCAGTTCGGAAATCATCGTATTGGCGATCCTGAGCCGGTCGGCGAATTGCCGGTTCAGATTTTTCATAAGCACCAGAAGCAAATCCGGGTGACGGGCTTCCAACGCCTCGAAGCCCTGACGCGTGACCTTCAGGCAAACGGCGCGTTTCGACGCGACGATGTTGGCCGATCTGGGCCCCCCGTCCAGCAACGCCATTTCTCCGAATAGCGAGCCTTCCGTCAGCACCATTAGCCGGCGCTGGCGGCTGGAGCCGGGGATGTCGATCAACACCTCCATGCGTCCCGAGATCAGGAAATAGGCGCTGTCGCCGGCCTGGTTCTGGCGGAACACATAGTCGCCGGCCTCGAACAGTTGGCGCTGCGCGAAGGGTGCGATCTCAAGAATCTGGGTGCGCGACAGCCCGTCGAATAGCGGGCTCGCGGCGATGATGCCGCGCGTACCGGCCCGCCCCGACATGCCCAACCGGTCGAGCAGGGCCTCTTCGCAGTGCGCGATGGCGGCATCGGTGTTGTCGGAGATGTTGTCCGCCCCAATCAGATCGATCACCCCGTTGGCATCGAGCGTCAGCCACACCCAGCGCGGCGCGTGAATGTCGCGTTGGCGGCGGTCCCGGTTTTCGGCCTCGTCCGGCGCGGCGCCGTCTCGTTGCGCGCGCCGTTCGGGCTCCAGGCAACTGATCATCAGCCGCCCGCCGGCCTGCAGGCACATCAGGTGCAGGTTGCGCAGCGTCTCGGCGCCGGTGCTGTCGACCGAAGATAGGTGGCGGACATCGAGGATCAGGAACTCCGTCCCGGCGTCCAGCATTTCCTTGGCCCGGCCCAGCAGCGCCGCGCAGGCGCCGAAGAACAGCGCGCCTCTGAGCTCGATGACGCCGATGCGCCGGCCCTCGCGTTCCAGGCACTCCATCTGCCGGGCCGAGCGCTGTACGCTGGAATGCAGGCGCTCGCATGTGAAGGCGCGGCGGATCGGATCGCGCCCCATGCCGAATACGAACAGCACCACCGCCAGCAGGATGCCGAACCCGACCGCCGCGATCAGATCGAAGGTGAGTGCGGTCACCACGACAAGGGCTGTGACGGTGACATCGCCGGCCAGAACGCGCCGGTAGGGAACCGTGCGCAGCAGAATGCCCCGTACCTTGGACAGGGTGGTGCGGTCGATGGCCTGCAGCGCGGTGGCGATCAGCATTCCAGCCGTTGCCCACAGCGGCAGTTGCGAGACCATCGGTGCCAGCACCGTCAGCATCAGGGCGAACACCAGGCCACTGCCCATGGCCGCGTAGCGGGTTTTGGCGCCGGCTCGGTAGCAAACGGTGGAGCGGGTCAGGGCGGCAGACCCGGGCAGAAAACCCAGCACCGCCATCAGTGTGTTGACGATGCCCTGCACGGTGAGCTCGCGGTCGGGATTGGTGTCGGTGCCTGTCTTGGCGTCCATGGCGGCGGCGGTGAGCACGGTGTGCAAGGCCGTCAGCAAGGCCACCGAAAGCCCGGTCAGCAGCGGGATGTCGAACTGCGTCTCAAGCACCTGGGCGCTGAGACCGTGTTGCAGCGCCAAGGGCACGGCGATCAGGTTGGAGAGATCGACGAAACCGACCATCGGCCCGTCGGGAAGTGCGAAGGTGCCGGTGCCCAGGTGAAAGACCCCGGTGCCGACGACGAGCCCGATCAGCGCTGCCGGGATGGTCTTGAAGCGGCCCTCGCTAAGCAGGATGGCGGCGATGGCAAGGCCGCTGACGGCCGCCGCCCAGCCATCGATGGCCGAGACCCCGGTGGTAATGATCTCGGCCAGGCTCAGCGCCGGCGCGCCGAGCGCCATGGGTAGCGATTTGACCGTCACCAGCAGTGCCGACGCCATGATGAAACCGACCAGCACCGGCGTCGGAATGAACGAGACCGCGCGCCCCAGCTTGGCGATGCCGGCGGCCAACTGCATGATCCCGGCAACGAAGGCGCCCAGGAAGGCGAGGGTAATGGCGGTCTCCGCGTCCAGGCCGCGCGACAGTCCCTCGCTGATGGCGGTGGCGATGACCAGAGATGTCACCGCGGTCGGCCCCGAAATCAGGAACGGGTGGCCGCCCATCAGTCCGACCAGAATCGTAAACAGGATGGCCGAACCGACGCTGATGGTGATGCCGAACACCGCCCACTCGGGGCCCAGCGGCGATACCGCGATCAGGCCGTAGGCGATGGCTTGCGGCAAGATGGCGATGGCGCCCAGGAACGCGCCCATGAAATCGCCTTGCAGGGATTGGTGTTTCGCCATGGGATCGGTGTGGAAAATGCCGGATTGGGGGTTTGGGTCGCCTCTCCAAGGTGTAACGCGTTTCACCCCGCGAGGCACGCCCTCATTGGATTTGCACCCCGGCGGAGCCGCGTGTATGACCATGCATGGACGAAAATCAGACGAGATTCCAAGACCGATGAGCGACGAAAAGCCCGATTACGGATTCAGTGACGACGATCTCCGCAATCTCGAGACCGTTTATAAGCCGGACCTGTTTGCCGGCAAGACGGTCGTCGTTTCCGGCGCCGGTAGCGGGCTCGGCAAGGCCATCGCGGCGTTGTTCGCGCGGCTCGGCGCCAATCTCGCCATCTGCGGGCGCAACGAGGAGCGCCTCGCCGACGCCCATGCCTTCTTCGAGAGCCTGGGCGGCAATGTGTTCAGCCAATCCATGTCGATCCGCGACCCGGAACAGGTGGACGGCTTCATCGCCGCCGTGTTCGATGCCTTCGGCAGCCTCGATGTCTTGGTCAACAATGCCGGCGGGCAGTTCCCGCAAGCGGCCATCGATTTCAAGCCCAAGGGTTGGAATGCGGTCATCGACACCAACCTGAACGGCACCTGGTACATGACCCAGGCCGCCGCCCGGCGCTGGATCGACACGGGCTGGCCCGGCAACGTGGTCAATATCGTTGCCGATGTTTGGCGCGGCATGCCGGGCATCGCGCACACCGCCGCGGCGCGTGCCGGCGTGATTTACCTGTCGAAATCCGTCGCCGTGGAGTGGGCGCCGCATGGTATCCGCGTCAATTGCGTGGCGCCCGGCTGCTGCGAGACCTCGGCCTTCGCCCTCTACCCGCCGGAAGGGGCTGCCACCTACGAAGAGGCCAACCCGATGCTTTCCGCCGGCGACGCCTGGGACATCGCCGAAGCGGCGGTTTACATGGCGGCGCCGTCGGGCAAGTTCGTCACCGGCGAAGTGCTGACCGTCGATGGCGGCCAGCAGCTTTGGGGCGATCCATGGCCGACCGGCCGACCGGACTACTTCAAGCTGTCTGAGTGATTCCGAGCGCGCGCTCGATCTCGGCGATGCGGGCCTCTTCCGGTTCCTCGATCTCGCCGTCGGCGGCGCTGACGGCGATGCAGATATCGACCACAATGCGCGCCAGGTCGGCGTCGTCTTTGAGCGCTTCGATGGCGGCCATGGCCTCGCGTTCGCCAGCCTCGGCACTGGTTTCCAGTTTGGCCGCGTAGGCGTCGAAGCGCTTGATGCCCTCGTCGCTGCCGGCCTGGCGCAGGAGGTCCAACTCATCCAGGGTTTCGATCACCTGGGCGCGTTCCTCAGGCTCGATGACGCCGTCCGCGTAGGCGACCAGCGCCGTCGCCGCCATCGCGGCCTCCAGCAACCGCTCGCGCCGTCGCTTGGCCTTGGCGCCGCCGAACATCCCAGCTTTAAGGACGCCACCCAGGCGGCTGCCGAGCCCGGCGGCGATCTTGGATTTTTCGCGCTCGCGCTGGCGGCGGCGGACTTCGTAGGCATGTGCCTTGCGCCGGCCCTCGAATTCGCCGGCGCGCGCCTCGCGGATCGCCGTCAGCCGCGCCTGCACCTCCGCGTGGGATGCCAGCACATCGGCGGCGATCTCCACGACCGCGCCGTAGGCTCCCATTTGCGCGCGCACCTGATCGGCGTCAGCCGCCGGCAGGGTAGCTTCGCCGAAGACGTCGCCGGCCTTGAGGTGGGCGAGGGAGAAGTCCTCTCCGTCGGCATCCGTGGTCATCAGCTCGACGCTGCCGCTTTGCACCAGGTACAGGCGGCCCTGCCTCGCGCCCTTCGCGAGGATGCATTCGGGCGGGGTGAAGTCGCGGATGTCCGATTGCCGGGCGATTTCCGACAAGGCGGCGGCATCGAGGCCTTGCAGCAAGGATATCTCGGCCAGGAACGCCGGCAGCGCTGCCGCGTCGCGCGCCGCCTGGCGGGTAGGCCAGCCCTCGCCGTCGAATTCGCTGCCGTGCACCGCAAACCGGTGGTTGAGCCCCGGCCGGATGTCATGGCGTCGGAACGCGATCCAGATGGCGTTCAGCGCCTCGTCCTGGGTTTCGAACCAGTTCAGGTAGCTGGGAAAGCTGAAGCCGACGATGTACTCGATCCCCAATTCGTTGGGGCCGAGCGGGAATACGAAAGGCGGCGGGTCGCGCAGCACGAAACGGCTGCCCTGAAGCGCCTCCACCAAGACCCGCCTAACCAGGTTGGGCGGTGCGGTGAACTCGGCGGTGACGTTGATGGTGGCGCGCATGCCGCCGGCCGGATGCATGTAGTTGCGGTAGTTCTTGCTGGCCAGCATGCTGTTGGGAAAGACCACGAGCGAGTCGGTGAAATACTCGTAGATGGTGACTGAGCGCCAATCGACGTCGTGCACGGTGCCGTAGATGTCGTCGATGCGGACGTAGTCACCCTTCCGGAGCTTTCCGGAAGCGTTCAGCGACACGCCGGCGAACAACTCGCCCAGCGTCGACTGCGCCGAATAACCGATAATGAAGGCCGCCGCGCCCGAGGTCGCGGCGATGGCGGTGATCGGCTTCTCGTAGACGAAGTGCATCACCGCCATGATGGCGATCAAATAGACGCCGATGGCAACGAAATCCGTCAAAAGCCGCGGCACCTTGCGCTGGCCGCGTTCGGAAAGCACGCCGAGCCAGACGAAACGTTTCAGGCTTTCGTTGACGATGAAGGCCAGCGACAGCCACCACATGGTCGCCAGCGCATCGCCGACGTCGCCCGCATAGGCGGTGAACGAGATGAACCGCAGGACCTCAACGTGGAAGCCGTAGGCGAGGCTGAAGAAGACCAGCATCTCCAGACCCAGCAGCACTTGGTTGCCGCGCTTTCCGGCGATCCAGCGGACCAAATTGACGAACACCAACGCGGCGCTGCCGAGCACCGCCAGCAGGCCGATGACCTGCAGAAAATCCCCGGCACTTTCCATTTTTTGCTTACCCTCCGAACACGGCCCTCGCTTCGGCCATGATGTCCCTGACCAAGTCCCCTGCCGACGGCACCGAGGTAATCAGCCCCGCTCCCTGTCCCGCCGGCAATACACCCTCTTCCGTGTCCCCTTCGATGCGGCCCTTGTAGGAGCGCGGCTCGCCCACTTCCCGAAGTTGTTGGGGGAAGGGCTTGATGTCCGCCTCCCGGCCTTCCCACGATTGGGTGAAGGCGTTGCGGATCATGCGGTTCGGCTTGCCCGAATGGGCGCGCGTCACCACCGTGCCGTCGACGTCAATCTCGACGATCTTGTTCTTGTAGTTGTCGTGACCGCGGGCTTCACGGGTGGCGATGAAGCGGGTTCCCATCCACACCCCCTTGGCACCGAGCGCCAGCGCCGCTACCAGCCCGCGCCCGTCGGCGAGGCCGCCGGCGGCCAACACCGGGATTTCGACGCTGTCGACCACCTTGGGCACCAGGGCGATGGTGCCGACCCTGCCCACGTGGCCGCCGCCGTCGTGGCCGGACGCGATCACCACGTCGACGCCGGATGCGGCTACCGCCATGGCCTGGCGCACGTTGCCGACCAGCGACATGACCTTCATGCCGCGCGCATGGGCTTCCGGCACGATGCGGCCCGGATTGCCGAGGCCGGAAACCAGCACGTCGCAGCCTTCCTCGAAGGTAACGGCGATATGTTCCTCCACCTGGCGGGTGTAGCCGGTCTCGGTCTCGTCGCTGCCGGAGACCTCGGCGAACAGGATATCGACGCCGAAGGGCTTTTGTGTGCGTTCCTTGACCAGGCGGATTTCGCGCCGCAGATCCTCGGGTTCCATGAAGGCGGAACCGATGACGCCGAGGCCGCCCGCTTCCGAGACCGCCGCCGCCAGTTCGCCATAGGCGACCTGATACATGCCGGCCTGGAATATCGGATATTGGATGCCGAGGAGATCGCAGACCGGGTTATGGTCGAGGAGATCGTTCAGCGACATGGCGTTTTCCTTAAAATTCGAAGCGCAGCGGAACGGAGAGATAGACGCCGAATTCGGCACCCACATCGCAACTGACGCGCGCGTGCACCCGGCCCTGACGGTCGAGAAAGCGCTGGTTGTCGTCGACCGGGAAGATGCCCTCGTGCCAGATGTTGGGGCGGATATAGAGGCCCCGCGTGCCGTCGCACCAGAAGGCGACCACACCTTCGGGCTTCAGGTCGTCGCCGGGCAGCGCCGCGGGAATGACGAAGGGCTTGTTGTCGAGGGGAAAGAACAACTGGCCGCCGTCCGGGTGGTAGTTCATGTGCCAGAGCAGCACCCGCTGGCGCGGCTCGGTGGCTTCCTCGGCCGAAGCCTGCTGCGGATCGGCCGACCAGCCGAGAACGTAGTGGCCGCCGACGGCATCGTTGGTGCCGTAGAGCACATCGCCTTTCCAAACGCCTGAAAAAACGCCCTCGACCCAACCGCCCTGATCGCCGGAATCGGGGTCCACCGGACGCCAGCCGCTCGCCGGCCAGCGGACGATTTCGATGTCCACGTCGTCGGGGCTGTCGACCAGTTTGCCGTAGTCCTTCACGGATGCGTCGGTGGCTTCGATCAGCGGCACCTCGTGCCAAGGAAGCGACGGCTTCTCGGCGGCGTCGAAGATGTAGGTGGGGGCATCGAGCATCGCGGGTCGCCTTGCCTAGAGCCCAAGGATTTCGCGCGCTTCGGTGGGCGAGGCGACGGCACCGCCGAGTTTCTCGACGATCTGTGCGGCACGTTCCACCAGGGCGGCGTTCGACGGCGCCAGTTCGCCGGGGCCGAGATAGATATTGTCTTCCATGCCGACGCGCAAGTTGCCGCCCAGCAGCACCGCCTGCGCCGCCATCGGGAACTGCTGGCGCGAGATGCCGAAGGCCGACCAGGTGCTGCCCGCGGGCAGGCGGTCGCGCATGTGCATCATCGCTTCCGGCGTCGCCGTGGCCCCAAAGCTGATGCCCAGGCAGAGTTGGAAATAGGCAGGTGCCTCGATATGGCCGTCCTTGATCAGTTTTTCCGCCAAGACGATGTGGCCGGTGTCGAAGACCTCGAGCTCCGGCTTGACCCCGGCGGCCTTGATGCGGTCGGCCATCACCGCCAGGTGATCGGGGGTGTTCATGAACACATGCTGGTTGAAGTTCATGGTCGCCACGTCGAGCGAGCAGATGTCGGGTTTCAGCTTCTCGATGTGCGCCACGCGCTCCGCCGGGGACTTCATCACCGAACCTTCCTGGAAGTCGAAGGGATCGTCCATGCCGGGGCGTAGCCGCGCGCCGGGGCCGGTGGTCAGGTTGATCAGCACGTCGCTCTCCGAGGCTCGCAGAC